>SMTZ1_10007063_pt1 | contig 11287 bp, 9 predicted proteins | sample DeeMarSWOR136_30_FD_25667 | JGI IMG/M metagenome (IMG submission 25667)
GATAATTTATTTCCAATTATCTTTCCTATCCCATTTTTGATGATTTTTGATTTAATTGTATTTTTTATAATAAATCAATTAAATTTGATTAAAATAAATGATGGAATCTATAAAAATAAAAAATTAAATAATTAAAAAATTGATTTGAAATAAATAAAGCAATATTGAAAACAAAACTACATTATAAGGAATAGTCTCATGAAAAGACAAATATCAATTATGATTGGGATTTTAACCATTCTCGTAGTTTTTTTCCTTCCGTTTGGTATCATGATAGATCTTGCTCCACAAGGACCAAACAGTATTGTTTCAATGATATGGGAAGTTCATATTAGGCCTGTATCGTACCCAATAAGATTTTTCAGTGCGTTTCTGTACTATTTTGATTTTTGTGTTTTCAGACTTATATTTGTATTATATGTTTTCCTACTAATTATTGGAAAATATAACTATAACAAAAAATGGTTCATTTTGAGTGGTGCTATTAGTGAATTATTTACTTTAGTATTATCTATACCTAGAATATTTATTCTGAATGCACACGGAGATAATTTGTTTATTATTATCTTTCCTATCCCTTTTTTGATGATCCTTGATTTATTTATAGTTTTTTCAGCAGGTCGATTAGGTCTTATTAAAATAAATAATGAAATCTATAATAATAAAAATTTAAAAGAAAATATGGAAAGTGATTTAATATGATAACAGCTGGGATTGATTGTGGTAGTAAAAATACTAAGGTTGTTATTTTAGAAGGAAATAACATATTATCAACAGCTTCAGTATTAAGTGGATTTGATCAAGAAGAATCAGCACAACAGGCATTAAATAGTGCTCTAGAAAAGGCTGGAATTAATCGTGAAGATATTAAACATATTACCGCAACTGGAGCAGGAATGGAAGCAATTTTTTTTGCGAATGATAATGTAACAACCGTAACCAGTGATGGGCGTGGAGCTTTTTTCTTTTTTCCATCAGCTCGTACTATTATTGATATCGGGGCGGAAGAAGGTCTAGTGGTAAAACTTGATGAGAATGGGAAGGTTAAAGATTTTGGAATTAACGAAAAATGTGCTGCTGGAGCTGGTGCGTTTATAGAAGCTATGTCAAGAGCATTAGAAATAGATATCGAAAAAATGGGAGAACTTTCTTTAAAATCAACAAAACAAATTCCAATGAATGCGCAATGTACAATTTTTGCTGAATCTGAAGTAGTTTCATTGATTCATCAAAAAACTGCAAAAGAAGATATTATCCGAGCAGTACACGACGCTATTGCAGATAGAAATACAAGCATGGTACGTCAAATAGGTATTGAGAAAGAAGTTGCATTAATTGGTGGAGTTGCAAATAATATTGGTTTTGTAGACGCAATGAATAAGAATTTAGGTTTTGAAATCCTAATACCAAAAGATGTGGTATCACCAGAATACGTTACCGCATTAGGAGCAGCGCTTGTTGCTCAAGATAAGATTGGAGGTTAAAATTATGTCAAAAACAGAATCAGAGAAAGAATATTGGAGATGGACTGAATCACGTTACACCAACCCTGATATAAATTGGAAAGATGGTGATATTATCTCAGCAGGGGTGGATGTTGGATCAGTTAGCACTCAAGCCGTTATAATGGTTGATGGAGAAATTTACTGTTATTCAAGTATGAGAACTGGAAGTAATAGCCCAGATAGTGCGACTAATGCAATGGATTGGGCACTTGAAGGTACTGGTTTAACTTTAGATAAGATTCAATATGTTGTTGGAACAGGGTATGGTCGAGTAAATGTTCCATTTGCAAAAAGAGCAATCACAGAAATAGCATGTCATGCGCGAGGAGCTAATTTTATTTATGGTCCTGAGATAAGAACGGTATTAGATATGGGAGGTCAAGATTGCAAGGCAATACGATGTGATAATCGCGGAAAAGTTACTGCATTTCTTATGAATGATAAATGTGCAGCAGGAACAGGTAGAGGAATGGAAGTATTTGCAGACTTACTTCAAGTCCACATTAATGATGTAGGAGAAATGTCTTTGCAAGTGGATAAGGAGCCTGAACCAGTTAGCAGTACTTGTGTAGTTTTTGCAAAGTCAGAAGCAGTTGGATTACTTAGAAAGGGTTGGCCAAAGGAAAAAGTATTAGCTGCTTATTGTTCAGCTATGGCACATCGAATAGTGACGCTTTTATTAAGACTCGGAATAGAAGAAAAGTTTGCAATCACGGGAGGAATCGCTAAAAATATTGGAGTCGTTAAAAGAATCGAGGAAGAACTGAAACTTAAAGCACCTGAGTCAAGTATTGACCCACAACTTGCAGGAGCAATTGGTGCTGCCTTATTTGCTAAAGCTCTCATTGAAAAAGAACATAAAAAAGCTTAAATTTGTTTTAAATAAATTAGAAATAAGTGTTAACTAATGACAAAAGCTAATTATGGTTATAAGGATGGCTCGGGAGAATATTTTATCACCATTGATACTGATTTATGCAATTCATGTGGAAAATGTGTAGAAGCTTGTCCTGCTAATGTCCTTGAGATGGCAGAAGATGAATTAGATCCTTTAAGTGATGAGATAATTGCAATTGTATCAGAAGAACATCGTAAGAAAATTAAATACTCTTGTGCTCCTTGTAAAGGTGGTGACTTAAAAAAATTACCTTGTGTAAATGCTTGTGAAGTGGGAGCATTATCACATTCCTGGTAATCCAAATGTTATTCTTTTATACAATTTTAGAGAGAAAAAAAATGTTATTAAGAGTTTAGAATCAGTGCGCTTTTATTTTAGGTATAATTGAGTTTATCATTAAATATAAAGTAAAAAGTAATTTCTATAAAAATAATTTATTAAGATGTCTGTCGAATAAATTATTGGTAACATTATGGGCAATAATATCTTCATGTTTTTTTAGACTATTCCTAAATCGAGAACCTAACTCTGCAGCAATTTTGTATCCTATATGAAGTAATTGTCGAAAATCTGGATTGTAATGAGGACATGAGAGATCATGGGTTAAGGCTCTAATATACTCTTCACTTGTCCAATTGATGACTACTTTAGGATTAGGTAATATTGATTTATTTATATTAATAACCATTGAGTACGGTCTGCTAAGCTCGTCATATCGATTATACGCTTTTATATAAATTTCTTTTGCTATGCTTAATCCCTCATTTCCTGACATAGCTAAACCTATTAACTCTTCCAACCAAGTAGTCCCTGCTGTCTTTAAATGAATTCCGGCATCAAATCTTTTTATTAATTTGTTTATAGGTTGGTATATCGAGAACTTATCGCTTCCTGAATGTATGCTTAGTTTCAAATTATCAGAGAAAGAAAACTCATGTTTTGCAAATTCGATAGTACCTAATATTAATTCAAATAGATCTGTAAATTTTTTGATATCTCCTTTATAGTCAACACCTTTATTGAATCTTCCAAAAAATTTAGGAGCTATTGTTTGAATTGGAATATTTTCATCAGTAATAATAGCAAGAATAAGTAAAATTTCAATAGGGGTCTGAGGTTTAATCGTTTCATCCATTGAAATCTCAGTTATGAAATTTCCCTTCCCTTTCTTCCTTTCAACATTATTATATATTTTTCTTGCTTCTTTTATAGCTAAAAGATAATTCTCAGCAATTTCATTTAAGTGCCTTTTTGTGATATTTAAAGTCTTGTTAGTTTTTGGAATAGAAATTTCTCCTATTAAGTATTTATATTTGTCAATAAAATTTTCAATGTCTCTTTCAGAAGCTCTTTCTCCAATATAATTTGCAACATCAAAAGTAAAGTAATTACAAGAATCGATAAATAAATCTACATTCGATAGATCAACATGATCAGCATCGATATAATAACTTCCTTTCCAATTTAATTCTTTGACTGCTTCTTGAGCTTCTTTTAAGACATCCAATGGTGTGGTGTTAGTAATTAAGTGTTCTCGATAAGATTTATTCCAAACAATATCAACATTTATACCAATCTCTTGAGCTTTTATTATAGCTTTTAATTGAGCTCTTCCTTCACATCCAAATCGGTCTCCAGTACCAATTGAATATTTATATAATTTCATTACGAATATAATCTTATTTTTTAAGTTTTTAATGATCACAATATCTTAAAATAGTTAACAGCATTATTATAGCAAATATTTTCAATGATTTGACCTAATAGATCAGTATCTGCAGGAATTTTTCCATCCTCAACATCAGATCCTATTACATTACATAATATTCTGCGAAAATATTCATGCCTTGGAAATGATAAAAAGCTTCTGGAATCTGTAGTCATTCCAATAAAACGGCTTAATAATCCAAGATTAGAAATAGTATTAATTTGCTTAATGATCCCATCAATTTGATCTAAAAACCACCAACTAGGACCAAATTGCATTTTCCCAGGAAAAGAACCATCTTGGAAGTTACCAATCATAGAAGCAATTAATTCATTGTCTCGAGGATTTATATTATATAAAATAGTTTTTGTAAGTTCTCCTGATTGATCAAGTTTATCCAAAAATCTAGCCATTTTTTCTCCATAATTATGATCTCCAATTGAATCGCATCCTATATCAGGACCAAGTATATTGAACAGTCGAGTATTGTTATTACGAAGGGGTCCAATATGATATTGTTGTATCCAACCGCGCTTATAATTTAGTTTAGCACATTCATATAAAAATGCTGATTTAAATTTGGATATTTCTATTTCAGATAATAATTTTCTTGAAAGAACTTTAATAATGATTTTATTAATTTCTGCAACACTATAAGTTTCAGCCCAAAAAGTCAAAATTCCATGGTCTGCAATTCGGCATCCCAGATCATGAAAATATTTATGGCGTAAGTCTATTGCATTGATTAAACTTGAAAAGTCTTCTATTGCAATATTAGATACTTCGCTTAATTTAGAAATGTAATTAATAAATTGAGTACCATTATTTATCGCCATTGCTTTATCTGGTCTAAATGCAGGAATTACTTTTACGCTATAGCCACTATTTTTAATTCTCTTATGATATTCTAAAGAATCAGTTGGATCATCTGTTGTACAAATAACTTTTACATTCATTTTAAGTAGCAAATTGCGAACTGAAAATTCTGATGATTGGAGTAATTTTGAGCATTGATCATAAATCTTTTTGCATGTTCTGGGACTTAATAAGTCATCAATATTAAAAAATCGTTGAAGCTCTAGATGAGTCCAATGATAAAGGGGATTACGTATTGTCATTGGAACAGTTTCTGCCCATTTCTCAAATTTTTCATAATCAGTAGCATCACCAGTACAGAATTTCTCAGCTATTCCATTACTGCGCATTAATCGCCATTTATAATGATCTCCAGCAAGCCAAGCTTGTCCTATATTATTATAACAAATATCATCAGCTAAATCTTTTACTGGGAGATGACAATGATAATCAAAAATAGGCTTTCTTTTAGCAAACTCATGATAAAGCTCTCTTGCAGTTTCAGTTCGTAAAAGAAAATTCTCATCCATAAATGCTTTCATTTATTTAACTCACCATCTTTTTTATTTAGTTTGAGAAGTTTTGCTTATTCCTTCCCAAAGACCAACAAGATACATAACGCCTAAAGCACGATCAAATAAACCATATCCCGGTCGTCCTTGTTCTCCCCATATCATTCTTCCATGGTCAGGACGTATAATTCCATCAAATTTAACATCTATTAGTGCTTTTATCACTTCATACATATTAATGTCCCCAAATTCTGTCGGATGCTCACTTTCATAAAATATTTTTCCTTCAATATGTTTAACATTTCGAAAGTGGACGAAGGGTATTCGATCTAATACACCAAACTTTCGAATAGCTTTTACTATATCCATTTTTAAATTTGCACCAAGAGAACCTGTACAAAAAGTAATACCATTTGAAGGACTATCTATGATTTTAATTAAGCGATCTAAAGAAGCCTCATCGGTAATTATGCGAGGAAGACCGAAAATTGACCATGGAGGATCATCTGGATGTATCGCCATTTTAACTCCAGACTCTTCAGCAACTGGAATTACTCTTTTTAAGAAGTACTCTAAATTTAACCATAAGGACTCCTCATCAATTTTAGAGTATGCTTTAAAGAAATTATTTAACTCTTTCTTCGTATAACTAGTTGCCCAACCAGGTAGGTCTAGAATTTCTTTTTTAAAATCAATTTCGTTTAGTTTTGAATGATTATAACTTAAGCTTTTGGAACCATCAGGATTATTTCTGGCTAGATCAGTACGAACCCAATCAAAAACAGGCATAAAATTATAGCATAAGATTGGAATAGCTAAAGAACCCATATTTTTAATACTCTGGCAATAATTATCAATTAATTTGTCCCGATTCGAATTCCCAAGCTTGATATCTTCATGAACAGGGATACTCTCTATTACAGAAAATTTTAATCCCTCTTCTTCAATCTTGTTTTTAATGATTTGTATTTTGTCTTTTGACCATACTTCTCCTACTGCTATATCATATAATGCTGAAACTATACCTGAAACTTTAGGAATTTGTCTTATATATTTTAGAGGGATAAGATCTTTATCTCCATACCATCTAAATGCTATTTCCATGAGTATAACACCTTCTATTGAAGTCTTAAATCTTACACTCCAGAGTACGCAGAGAAACCACCATCAACTGGAATAATAACACCATTTACAAAACTAGAAGCACTATCATCAACTAACCAAAGTAGTGTTCCTATCAATTCTTCAGGGGTTCCAAAGCGTCCCATGGGTGTCATATTCAAAATTTTCTGTGCTCGACTTGTAAGAGAGCCGTCTTTATTAGTTAAGAGAGCGCGATTTTGTTCTGTTAAAAAAAATCCTGGAGCTATTGCATTTACACGAATACCTACCTTAGAAAAATACACTGCAAGCCATTGTGTAAAATTGCTAACTGCAGCTTTTGCACCACTATAAGCGGGGATCTTTGTTAATGGTGTAAATGCATTCATAGATGAAATATTTATTATTATCCCACATTTTTGATTAATCATATGCTTCGCAAAGACTTGAGTAGTTAATAAAGTGCCAAGAAAGTTCAAATTAAAAACAAATTCAATCCCTTTTTGATCTAGATCAAAAAAGGTAATTAGCCCTTCTTTCTCACGATTTAAATCTTCAAAAGTAAAGAATTCGTTCGATGTTGTCCCTTTGGGGTGATTTCCGCCAGCTCCATTAATGAGTATATTACATAAGCCAAATTCCCTTTTTAAGATCATTTCAGCTTTTAACAAACTTTTAATTTGTAATACATTTGCTTCAATTCCAATAGCAATTCCACCTTTTTTTATAATATTATTTGCTAGTTCCTCAGCTGCTTCTTTTCTTAGATCAAGTATAGCAACTTTTGCGCCACAATCTGCAAGAGCTTTGGAAAAGCATCCACATAATTCACCTGCTCCACCAGTTACCACAATTATTTTATCTCTCAAATCAATTTTATCTAATTTTTTCATAATTATTTCCTAAATTATGTAGTAAAATAGTTTTACTTCAATAGTGAGAAAGTTTTTACATAATATATCGTACTTGCACTCTTATAATTTTTTATCAAAATTTCTATATTTTTTTGTTTAACATTCTTTTCTAACAGTTAAAATGGATGGAAATTTATTTTATTTATTATTTAATTTTTAAAAGTCCTGTAAACGCTCATCTCTTATGAATATAGTTATACAAAAGAGATAAGGATTTATAATAATACTTATTAAACTCTGTGTCTCAATAAAAAGTAATTAATGCCATTATTAATTATATCTAGAAGTTGATAATTATGGATTCAATACCTATTACGATTGATGGAAAAAAAATTGAAGCTAAAAAAGGATCTACTATTCTAAAGGCAGCTTTAAATGCTGGAATATATATTCCCAGTATATGTGCACATCCTGATTTGCCTCCATTAGTAGCTACAAAACCAAATGAGGAGATTTTCCAAGGAAGAACCAAATACATTAATGATATGTCTCGAGAGCATCAAGGATGCCAACTTTGTGTAGTAAAAGTAGAAGGGATTAAAGAGTTAATAACATCATGTAATACAATTATAGAAGAAGGTATGAAAGTATCAACTAATACTCTTGAGATTCAAGCTTTTCGCCGTGAAAAATTAATGAATATTCTTTCAAAACACCCTCATGCATGTTTAATGTGTGCTCAGCGTGAGGGTTGTAGTCGTGAACCATGTTCACCTAATGTTCCAATAAATGAACGTTGTTGCCCAATTTTAGGGCGATGTGAATTAGAAAAAGTGGCTGAATATATCGGAATTAGAGAAGATATACCACGCTATAAACCCCAAGGACGCCCTGTTATAGAGAATGAACCCCTTTTCATCAGAAATTATGAATTATGTATCGGTTGTACTAGATGTGTTAGGGTTTGTCGAGATGTTTGCGGTATTGAGGCTTTAGGTTTTGTTTATTCAGATGGAGAAACAGTAGTAGGGAGTCTTGCACCTACACTTAAGGAATCTGGTTGTAAATTTTGTGGAGCATGTATAGAAGTATGTCCGACAGGAGCTCTTACAGATAAAGACATATTATGGGCTGAGCGTAAGAATCTACTTGTTCCCTGCAAAAATAATTGTCCATTAGAAATTGATGTACCACGTTATATTCGGTTAGTTTCAGAAAAAAAATTTGCTGAAGCAGCAGCAGTCATTCGTGAAAAGACACCATTTCCTTCGGTTCTTGGAAGAGTTTGCTTTCATGAGTGTGAAATTGAATGTCGACGAAATCAACTTAATGAAGCAATCGCCATTTGTGCTTTAAAACGTTTTGCTATGGATCATGACAGTGAATTGTGGAAATCAAAAATAAGTATTAAACCATTAACAGGGAAAAAAATAGCTATTGTAGGTTCTGGTCCATCTGGTCTTACAGCAGCATACTATTTGAGAAGACTCGGGCATTCGGTTACTGTATTTGAAGCTAATTCCTATGTAGGTGGTATGTTAAGACTGGGAATTCCAGAATATCGATTGCCCCGTAAAGTGCTTCAGAAAGATCTTGACCATATTTTTAGTATAGGAATTGATATTCAGACTGATAAAGTTGTAGGAGAACATTTATCACTTAAAAATTTGAAAGAACAGGGTTTTGATGCAATTTTTCTAGCTATTGGAGCTCAGGACACCAAAAAACTTAATATTGAAGGTTTAAATTTGCCGAATATTCTCGGAGGTCTTGATTTTCTTAAAAAAGTTAACCTAAGTGAAGAAGTTAGAGTACCAAATAAAGTAACCGTTATTGGTGGAGGTAATGTAGCCATAGACGTGGTTTTGACTGCTAAACGATTAGGGGCTGAAGAAATTCAATTAATTTGTTTGGAATGTAGAGAAGAAATGCCTGCTCATGAATGGGAAATTCAGAAAGCTATAGATGAGGGGATCATACTTGATTGCTCTTGGGGACCAAAAAAAATTATTGATAAGGATGGTAAAATATCTGAAGTTGAGTTAATCCATTGTGATTCTGTATTTGATGATAATGATTTATTTAATCCTATTTTTAACGAAGCTAATAAAAAGTTTTTACAAACTGAAATGGTAATATTAGCAATAGGACAGATTCCAGATTTATCAGTGTTAGGGAATGACAGTAAAATTAAAGTTTCCTCATCAGGTTTAATTCAAGTAAAAGAAGGAAATTTAGAGACAAATATTGCTGGTATTTTTGCAGGGGGTGAAGTAACAAATAGTCCCAGTTCGGTTGTTAAAGCAATCCAAATGGGAAGAAAAGCTGCTTCTTCAATTGATAAATTTTTAGGAGGGAATGGTGAAATTGAAGATAAGCTTATTGAACCAGATGTTTCTAATCCTAACTTCGGACTTGATAAAAACTTTTATGATAAACTACGTGTTAAAATGCCTCTTTTATCATTAGATCAACGCCAAAGAAGTTTTAACGAAATTGAACTCGGATTTGATCAAAAATTAGCCATAGAAGAAGCAAATCGGTGTTTAAGATGTGATTTACGCTTTGAGATCTCTTCTGTTGTATTACCCCCTCAAAAATGGTTAGAATTAACCACTGAAAATATTCAAAATGTACCTATTACTGAAGGTGCAATTCAAATCTTAAATGAGAATCAAGAAATAATCTTAATTCAAGGAACTCAGAATTTACGCTTAGCCTTAGAAGAACAATTAGAATCAAATTCAAAAGCATATTATTTTAATTATAAGGAAGATCCAATGTACACTAAACGAGAGAGTGAACTGCTTCAACAATATATGCAAGAATTTGGAAGATTTCCAGAAGGAAATGAAGATCTTGATGATGATCTTTTCTAAATTTAACTTTTACTTAATTTTTCCTTTAGACTCTTAGTCAATAAAGGCAAAACTTCACATAAATCTCCTACAATTCCATAATTTGCCACCCCAAATATTGGTGCAGCAGGATCTTTATTTATAGCAATAATAATATCGCTACTTTTCATTCCAACCAAATGCTGGATTGTTCCTGATATTCCACATGCAATATAAATTTTTGGAGATACTGTGTTCCCACTTTGACCTACTTGTTGTGATTTTGGAATCCAACCCAAATCAACAGCTGCTCTGCTTGCTCCTACAGCAGCATTTAAAACCTTAGCTAGATCCTCAATTAATTTAAAATTCTCCTTATTTCCAACACCTCTTCCACCAGATACAATAGTATCTGCCTCACAAACGGGAATGCCACATTCGGTAGCAGTTCCACTGATAATTTCTTTTGTTTTAACTTTTAAACTCTGAAGATCTACCTTTACAGGCACTTCAATAATTTCTGCATTATTATTATCTTGAATCGGTGCCATCTCCATAACATTAGGTCTAACTGTTGCCATTTGAGGGCGTGTTACAGGACAAATAATATCTGCCATAATATTTCCCCCGAATGCTGGTCTTGTCTGTAATAATAATCCATCTCTTATAGATAACCCTGTACAATCAGCAGTAAGTCCTAACTGAAGAGTTGCTGCTACTCTTGGTGCTAAATCTCTTCCATTTATAGTCGCGGGGTATAAAACAATATTTGGTTTGTATTTTGAAATTATACCAGTAATCACAGATGAATAAGTTTCAGTATAATAATCTTTAAGTGCTTCATGTTCGGCAACATATATTCTATTGGCGCCTCGGTTTGAAAATTCTTGAGAAAATCTTCTTACATTAGTTCCTATAAGGATAACTGATACTTTTTGTTTTAATTCGTTGGCTAGTTCTTTTGCTTTACCTAGTAATTCAAAAGATACGTTTCTAACTTTATCATCTTTAATTTCA
>SMTZ1_10007064_pt1 | contig 11287 bp, 11 predicted proteins | sample DeeMarSWOR136_30_FD_25667 | JGI IMG/M metagenome (IMG submission 25667)
ACCAGGGTATTCATTGATAAGTAAGGCTGATAAATCAGGTTTTAAAGACCTCTTCTTCGAAGTGAAAAATAGGCTTAATGAGATCGTTAAAAATTTTGAAACCGCCTTAAAAACGATAGAAAAAGAAGGAGAAGAAAAAGGAAAAAACATAATGATAAAAACAGGGGTAAAAGAAAGTTTTAGGGAAAAATTACGATCACTATTTAATTCTTTAAGGGATGTTGGTTGCCAACTATTAATTGAAACAAAAGAGGATATTGGAGGGATTATAGGTCTAATCTTGGTCGGCACAGCTCAAAACTTGAAACGTGCAAATGAGGGTTTACTTGCATTAGAAAATGAGGTAAATATAGACCTCTTAAAATCATCAAGCATGCTTTTTCTTGAAGGATATAAAGTCTTTGAGACTGGCGATAAAACCAAAGCAAGCAATCTCGAAACCCAATATGAAAACTTTTTCAACGATTGGAAAATTGATTACGCAACAAAGAAAAAAGATGAAAATTTAAATGGAAAAAATCTTGCAAATTTACTAAAAATAGCAATAAATGGCATTTTTACTTCAAAAATGATTACAAGAATATTACCAGCAGGATGAAACATGATGAAAAAAGTTCACCTAGATTACGCTGTAGGAACCCCTGTAGACCCAAGGGTTATTGAAGTTATGGTATCCTTTTTGAGAGATAAGTGGGGAAACCCTTTCTCTGTCCATTCTTCAGGACGAGAAGCTATGGGTGATTTAGAAGAATCTCGCAAAAAAATAGCAGACCTTATCAACTGTAAGGGAGAAGAAATAATCTTCACATCAGGGGCTACAGAAGCAAACAACTTAGCCTTAAAAGGCGTAGCAATAAAAATGAGAAAAAAGGGTAAACACATAATCACTTCAAGAATCGAACATCCTTCCATCTTAGAACCGTGCGAGATCTTGGAAAAAATGGGGTTTAAAATCACATATCTCCCAGTTGACAAATATGGAATAGTTAATACAGAAAAATTGGAACGTGCTATCAGGGAAGAAACCACCCTTGTCTCTATAATGTATGCCAATAATGAAATAGGAACCATCGAACCCATAAAAGAAATCGGAGAAATAACCAGAGAAAAAAACATCTACTTTCACACAGACGCAGTAGCAACTGCAGGAAAAATACCAATAGATGTAGAAAAAGAACATATAGACCTCTTGACCTTCTCCTCAAACGATATATATGGACCAAAAGGAGTTGGGGCCCTATATATAAAAAAGGGAACAAAAATTGAACCACTACTCCATGGAGGAGGACAAGAAAGACATTACAGAGCAGGAACGGAAAACCTACCAGGAATAGTAGGATTTGCAAAAGCAGCAGAAATAGCAAAAAACGAAATGGAAAACGAAGCAGAATACCTGTTAAAACTTAGAGATCGATTAATAGATGAAACTCTAAGCAAAATAAAATATTCTTTTCTTAACGGTCATCCAGAAAAACGCCTACCAAACAATGCAAATATTCGATTTTTGTTTATTGAGGGCGAATCGCTTATTTTAAACCTTGATTTTGAAAACATAGAAGTAGCAGCAGGATCAGCCTGTACCTCAAGAGAACTTGAACCCTCCCATGTTCTAACAGCAATCGGCATTCCACCAGAAGAAGCCCATGGCTCCCTCCAAATCACCATGGGTAGATGGACAAAAAAAGAAGACATAGACCACTTTCTGGAAGTTTTACCTGACATAGTCGCCCGTCTAAGACTTATGTCGCCCCTCACACCAGAAGACCTCCGAGAGGAACTCTTATGAGCCGACATACGTATAATGAAAAAGTATTAGACCACTTTAGAAACCCTAGAAACGTAGGCGATATCAAAGAAGCAGACGCTATAGGACAAGCAGGAAACCCAGCTTGTGGCGATTTTTTAATTCTCTATGTTAAGCTTGAAAACAGGATTTTAAAAGATGTCAAATTTAAAGTTACGGGATGTCCTGCTGCCATCGCAACCGGAAGCATGTTAACAACGATGGTTAAAGGTAAAACCGTTGAAGACGCGCTAAAAATCACTGAAAAAGATGTTGAAGACGCTTTAGACGGTTTACCCTCGGGTAAAAGCGCCTGCTCTAACATCGGGGTAAAAGCGCTAAATGAAGCTATAAAAACTTATTAAAATAATCAAAAAAGATCAACAGATTAAATGTAAGGCACAGTTCTCCTTTCCAATAATTCCTTCTTCTTCTACTCCCCTTAAGAATAGCTCACCAAAACGATCCTCTATAATGGCCAGTTACAGGACACCCTAAACAACGATCAAGATCGTAATAAGTACATCCGCCACAGTTAGCACCACACGGCGACTCATTACTTTTTTCTATCTCCAACTTAATGGGCAAAACCTGCTCTTTATTACTTGTAATAACTATGCCTAAATCAACTGTTTGAATGTCTGGGTTACACCTAAAATGTCCGTCTACAATCGCTTCTAAAGTTGCAATGTCCTCACTCACAAAAAACAAACATAAATTGTGTTTTCCTGCGATAACAAAACCGTTGAGGAAAAACGGGCAATCTTCAAACTGTTTTAAAATATTTATCGTGTTGCTTGCAGTACATTCAACCTTCGCGAGGTAGAGTCCCGATTTTTTAAAGTTGATTCCAAGGCTTGTTGCGATAATTCCTCTCTTTTTCAATTTCCTGATTCTTACACCTACTGAAGGTTGTGAAATACCCACTTCTTGTGCAATCTTGTTTTGTGATATTTCAGGATCTTTTTCAAGGAGAGAAACTATTTTTCGATCTATATCGTCCATTTCAAGCTTAACTTTACTCAAAACTACCGCTTCCGATATTTCTTACTGATTTTATTAAATTTTTTTTATTTATTAACTTATTTATAAACTATTTGCATTTTCATATATAAAAAATCTATATGGGGTTAATTTTTTTTAAACTAAAGGTGAGTACTTAAAAGAAAAGAATATTTAAAAAATTTATCCCGACCTTTATTTCATAAGAACAATTCTTAATAACTTCTAATAAGAAATTACTTTCCCACATTGCATTTGTAAACGGATCTAGGTGTTTAAAAGTGTCCCAATCAAAGAGCAACAGTAAATATTTGAGAACTACTCTGGAGATACTTCTAATAATAGGACTTGCAGTCGGAACAACATACCTCGTCACCGTTGCCCTAGAAGACCACTACGGAACAAAAAATCCTCTAGTCGTAATTAGCAACCGCGACCGGTTCGGTGACTGTTCAATGTCGGATTCTTACGAGTACGGAGACCTTCTTGTTATCAAAAAGGTTCCAGCAGGTGAAATTAAAGTAGGTGATGTTATTGTTTTTAATAATCCTGATGGGTCAGAACCGATAATTCACCGTGTCGTTCATATAAATAACACAGATTCAGAGCATTACTACTACATGACAAAAGGTGATAATAATAGGAATATTGATCGTTATTGGATATCTGAAGGTTATCCAGGTGTACCTTATGATGAAGTTCATGGTGTAGTAGTTCATAGGATTCCGTGGGTTGGGAGGATCTCTTTAGCCCTTCAAGGAACTGCGGGGATATTTCTGTTAATCAGTATTATTTTTGTAATTCTCTTATTTTTATTAGCTTTCGAAGGTATAGAAGATCTGGTAAAGGAAAATGAAAACTCTGAGAGTAATAAAAATAAAAAGCAAGGGCAAAAAACGGAGGAAAAAAGCTTTTTAGACATTTTAAGAAAACGTTCTTTTAATCAAAAACTGGCAATAATAGGTTTAATCGCTCTTTTTGCAATCTCACCTCTAGCTCTTCGAAACATGGCTGCAGATTCAGATGATGCTCCAAGTGTGGAAATCTTAGATATTACGCCTGAAATTGTTGGAGGAACGAATACCCTATCCCCCGATAATGAACCTCTTGTTTTCTACGTAGTGATAAAGCTTCATAATGATGGATTGTGGCAACATTCGATGAAAAAAGCCCATCTATTTCCAACATATTTAGGCGAAAATCCTGGATATATCTTTGAATGGAATGTAGTTTATACCTTCCATGGTGACAAAATAATAAATTCAGTTATTATTTTTGATATAAATACTTGGACTTATTTCACTACAAACTATGGATTAGGAAACTATAGCATATCAGTTACGTTAAAAGCGTTTATTCATGACCGTATCTCAGGAACAACATGGTCGGTAAGCGACACGATATCTAACGCATTTACAATAAGAGTAGAAAATTGATAAAAAATAAGCTTATAGAAGGAAAACTCTATTATTCTCTTTCTTTTACTGATGTTTAATAGTTACAATTTCCTTTCTCTCTAAAGCTGCTAAAGAATCATTACCATAGGGGAAAATGCTTATTTTCGCTTCTGGATTTTCGCTGAGTAGTTTTTGGAGAAGGGATTGGACATCTTCTACTGGTTTTAGCATGAAAGTTTCCTCTAACTCTTTAGGATCCATACTACTTTTAATATAGATATCTGCCCTAGCAAGGGCTTTTTGAAGATAGAACACTTTATGCCCCCCAAGACAAAAGCTTTCATTGATCGCAGTTACAGCTTCTTCTAAAGTATGGTATTTCAGCATCCACTCCAAAAAAATACTATTACCAACACCCTCTTTGCATTCCGATAAGAAAACAATAATTCCCCCTTCTTTTACAGCAGCTAAACCTTGATCTACTGCTTTCAGTGCCTGGTACAGGTTTATGTCCTTTGGAAAACCACCACTACTAATGACCAAAATATCCACAACTGCTCTTGCTGGAATCTTTACCATCTTTTCTAAAATCTTAACACCTTCAAAAAACACTTTATTAATGTCCCCAGCAAAAGAAGCAACAATTTCCTTTTTAGAATTCAAAACAACGTTAAGCGTAAAATCTGATCCCACAAGTTTCGCAGCCTCAATCATATCATCCGAAAGCGGATTATTCTCGAGATTACCAGCAATAGCATAACAATCAGTCATCATAGCGTGATTAGCAGAAATAGTCTCCCGAGCAGAAATTCCAGGCAGTATACTTTTCCGCCCTCCACCAAATCCAGCGTAGTAATGAACTGTAACGTCCCCTGTTAATATTCTAACATCTGCATTCATGTAAATCTTATTTACTTTTACAGGTGTTCCTCGGCTTGTTGTACCTACGAATTCAAATTCAGCGTTATCACAATCGTGGGTAACGATATTAAACCTATTTACAATCTCCCCTCCTAAAAGTTTCACAATCTCTTCCTTGTCAGTCATGGGTTTATGAGTGCCTGTAGCAATCATTATCGTAATATCTTTATCTGAAACTCCTATCTTATTCAAATGGCTTGTTAGAATTGGCACCATTAAATAACTGGGAGATGATCTTGTTTTATCATCTACAACTATAACCACCCTATCCCCCTCGGAAACGATTTCTTCCAAAGGTTTAGAGTTTAAAGGATTTTTGATTGATTCTTCGATTAATTTCTGAGGATTTTCAACCCCTGGGATAAATCCTGGCTTTAGAACTTCTACAAAATTTTCTTCAGGTATCTTTAATGATATTTCAGACCCCCCATAGGGGACTTTAACATTAACAGTCAAAAGATCAGCTCCAAAAACAATAATTTAGCAATAATATTCCCAATTATTTGAAAAACTATGTTGCTGTTTTTATTTTTAATAATTATAAGTTTTAATGGTTCATGCTTAAAAAACATGTTCATTTTGGGGAAAAAGGGGTACTTTTATAAATCCTCGCTTTAAATAGTTTATAAACTCCCTTTATAAATCATCGTTTAATGGTAGGCATGTAATATGGCAGGAGAATCGGAACCAAAAACTAGAAAATATAATGCAAAGATTCAGAACGTTGTAGCCTCGGTAGATCTCCACGCCAGTATTGAACTCTTGAAAGTATCAGAAGATCTAAGCAGATACACCTTTATTTCTTACGAGCCTGAACAGTTCCCAGGAGCAGTTTTAAAACTTGAAAAACCTAAAGTATCAGCCTTACTCTTTTCAAGTGGGAAAATGGTTGTAACAGGAGCGAAATCAAGTCAAATGATCCACGAAAGCGTTCAAGAAATAATAAAACTTCTAGCAAAAGCTAATGTGAAAATCACCGAGGAACCTGTAATAACTGTTCAGAATATAGTAGCCTCAGGAAATTTGGAACGGCATATAAACTTGGAATTAGCAGCTTTGATGCTGGAAACAAGCATGTATGAACCTGAACAGTTTCCAGGCTTAATATTTCGAATGCAGGATCCAAAAGTTGTTCTTCTTTTGTTCCAGTCAGGCAACCTTGTTTGCACGGGAGCAAAGTCTGAGGAAGTGGTTCACGAGGCAATAGAGCGTGTAGAAAGCATCCTAGAAGAGATAGGAGCATTTGAATAAAGAACCTACTTCCTTGAAACTTTTTTTATTGAACAATAAAGTTATTATCAGCTCAAAACCTAAATTTTTTAAAAAATATAGGAAAAGGGGAATGAAAATGAGGTATGTTAAACTTGAAAAATTCGAGGATTTAGTAAGGTTAGCTGCAACTTCTATTTTACCGATTCTTTTCTATGTAGAACGAGAATCTAAAATCCTTTGCTTCTCTATAGCGCCTCTTAGCTTAGAAGATACCATATTATGGTATAGTATGTTTGAAGAGAAACCTGTTCCGGAATATGCTTTATTTAACGCTGTTGATGGCACAGTTTCTTTTAGTGAAAAACCTTCAATAGATGCTAAAAACCGAAACGTTAAATTAATAAAAATAGTGAAAGAAGATCTCCTCCCAGAAGATTTAGTTTAAAAATATGCATTTTTAGAGAGGTTTGTATTTTAAAGGATTAGATTATATTAAAAAAAATAATACTAATACTACTAACCTTACTTCTAAGTGATTGTTATGAAAGCTAAATGTTCTAAATGTGGATACGAATGGGATACAGAATCAAAAAACGTTTACGTTTCTTGCCCTTCTTGCCTTAAAAAAGTAAAAATAAGAGAATGCGGATTCTTACCCAAACCCTTAGCTGATTAATAATAGAAAACAGATTCTACCCATCATATCTTATTAAGATAAAAATAAGAGAATAAAAGAACCCATCGATAAATGAATACAAATAAAAACTTGAAAACTATACCCTAAGATCAGGAGGTCTAGGATATGGATGATAACAAAGAAGCAGCTAGAAAATTAATCACTCCTCAGGCTAACGAAACAAGATTTATCTTTTTTGGAGGAAAAGGCGGAGTAGGTAAAAGTGTTAGCTCTGCCGCCACCGCGATATGGTTAGCAGATCAGGGCTATAAAACCCTTCTTGTTTCCACAGATCTACAAAAAAGTTTTTCAGATATATTTGAACGAGAAATAGGTTATCGGTACGCAGAAATTGAAGATGTACCAAACCTCATTGTAACAGAGGCAGATCCAAAAACGTTAGTACAAGAACATTGGGAAAAAATGATAGGTCACCTAAAATACGCAATGGGAGACTCTATTGTTTGGGACTTTTTGGAAAAAGATGTCTCCCCATGTCTTATGGAAATGGCAGCCTTCTATAAACTCACAGAATTTTTCACAGAAGAAAGCAAACATGCCGATGTGATCATTTTTGATACAGCTCCAAGCGGTCAAGCCATAATGCTGATCAACCTACCCCTAGTTTGGGCCAAGCGTGAAGCGCAACTTCAAGAGAGGAAACCAGCATGGACCAAGGTAGGATTTTGGGGAAAAGTTTCAGTAACTTTTGTAGGCGAAACTGGAAAGATGATCCAAGAAATTGATGAGAAAACCAATAAAACCTCTGAACTTCTCCAAGACAAAAATCACACGACTTTTCTCTACGTGTTGTGGCCTGAAAGTCTTCCTATAACCGAAACTGAACGTTCAGTAAATGAAATAAGAGACTATGGAATTGATGTTGCAGGTATAATAGTGAATGAAATCTTACCAGAAGAAGAGATCGAAAAAGCAGGGACAGAATATTTCAAAAAACGGCAGGATATGCAACAAAAATACGTGAAAATGGTCGAAGAAAAATTTGGAGAAAAAGTTATTCTTCATGTTCCACTAATGGAAACAGAGGTTAAAGGCGTAGATATGCTTCGAAAACTCTCAAAAATATTATATTCATAAAAACCTTTTATCACCTTTAGGAAGTAAAGAAAATGGTTGAAAATAAAACTGTAAATCCCAATATTGTGATTATAAGTGGGACGTGCTGTTCCCCAGTTTTTGAAGAAGTTGATAAACAGACTGTTAAAAACCTAGAAGAAGCCTTAAAACATCTAGAAATAAATGCAGAAATCTCCTTAGCTCCTGTAACAGAACTAGTCCAAGCAACTAACCTCTCATGGGTTGCCCTAGAAAAAGCATACCTTATGTTTAAAAAATATGGAATAAAGATGTGTCCTGCAATAGTTTTCGACGATGATGTCGTTTTCGTTGGCGGAATTCCCACGGTGGAGCAAATAGAAGAAAAGCTAACTGAGGCCTATTTGAGGTAGATTTCATGGAAATTTCTCTCCTATCCGCTGTATGTTGCGATCCGTCTTTTGAAGAAGCAGATGAAAGAGTTAAAAAAGTCATAGAAGAAGCCCTAAAAAGTTTGGGAGTCGACACTAAAGTAAAAGTACTCTCTCTTTTTGATGTTTTTTTAGAAGATGCTTTAAAAGATGAGGATCAAAAACGGGTTTACGCTTTGTTTCTCCGTAAAGGTTTAAGCTTTACTCCAGCTATTATGGCAAACGACGCTATAGTCACTATAGGGGAAGAACTTCCAATAGAAGAGATAATTGAAAAATTAAAAAGTCCAAGAGATCATCCAATATTAGATGAAATTACAGAAGAAGAATGGGTAATTGCTGAAAAAGGAGTAAAATTCTTAAAAGAAATACGAACAAGTGAAAATCTACTGGAATTTTTCTTACCAGGACATGGATATCAAGCAAAAGAAACAACAGAATAAAAGAAGAGCAATTTCGAGAAAAGTATTTTAATTATTTTTTCTTCTTCTTCTTTTATAGGGTTGAGGTAAATCGCCATTTTGGGCCTTCTTGTGTGTCTTCTAAAACTATTCCTATCTCCCTTAGTTTTCCCCTAATTTTGTCTGCAGTTTCATAATCCTTTTCTTGTCTTGCTTTTTCCCTCATATCTATTATTAGGTTTAACAAGCTATTTACCAGTTCTATATCTGCTCCTCCTATACCACGTTCAGCGGATTCTGGGACTATTTGGAAGAACTCTCCGAGCTCCTTTATTGTTTTTTCTGCTTCATCTAAATCCTTCTTCGAATATTTGCCTTCATCTATTGCCTTATTTGTTAAAGTTATTAGCTGAAAGAAAAAGGATAATGCCTTTGATGTGTTTAAATCATCTAACATAGATTCTATAAAGTTCTCCTTTAGCTCTTCTATCTGATCTAAAAATACTGGTATTTCCTCTGGTGTTTCCTCCAAACTTTCTTGAATTCGTCTTAAAGTGTTCACAATTCTCTTAATACTTTTTTCAGCAATCTCCAAATCTCTTTCATTATAATCAAGGGGCTTTCTATAATGGGTGGAAGCCATCCAAAGCCTTAAAGCCTCAGCAGAATGTTTCTGAACCGCATCTTCCAAACGGATATAGTTGCCCTTACTTTTCGACATTTTCTCCCCATTAATTGTAAGCAATCCCGTATGAACCCAGTATCTTACGAAGGGTTTAACTCCTGTGGTTGCTTCCGCTTGGCTAATTTCAGCTTCATGATGAGGCATCATTAGTTCTACCGCTCCTCCATGAATGTCACACTGAGGGCCAAAATATTTCAAAATGAAAACAGTGTCTTCTATGTGCCAGCCTGGGAAGCCATCTCCCCATGGAGAAGACCATTTCAAAACATAGCCTTCAGGAGCCTTTCTCCAGAGGGCAAAATCTCTCGGATCCTTTTTCTCTTCTCTTATATCAACTCTAGCGCCAGGTAACACTTCGTCAAGTTTTACGCGGCTAAGTTTTCCGTATTCTGGAAATTTGGAAATGCTAAAATAGACTGATCCGTCTGCAGGGTATGCGTAACCTTTTTCGATTAAAGTTTGAGCTAGTTCGATTATTTCGGGTATGTGGGCGCTTGCTCTTGGCATGATGTTGGGGCGTTTAAGTTTGAGCTTGTCTACTGCTTCAAGATGTTTTCGCATGAAAAATTCTACTAACTCCATAGGGTGTTTTCTCTCTCTTTTTGCTCTTTTCACCACTTTGTCTTCCCCAAAGTCGACATCCCCTTCCAAATGGCCAACGTCGGTAATATTTTGGATGTAAAAAACGTCGTAGCTGAGCCATTCCAAAAAACGCACCAAAACATCATAAAACGCGTAAGTGCGCCCATGTCCTAAATGCACATAATCGTATTCAGTAGTGCCACACACATAAAGCGTCACTTTCCCTTCCTCTGAAGGCACAAAAATCTCCTCACTACGTGACAACGTATTGTAAAGCTTTAACCTTCCCCCATACTTCTTAATCCTTTTCTCTTCATACTCGGATTCCATGGGTTAAACACCAACCATCAACCAATTAAAATTAATACTTGTATGAAGTGAAATATGTTAAATATTTGTATTTTTAGGTGTACCAATCAAGATTCTCGGCAACATAGTTAACAAATTGTTTGAATTCTTGTTTTGTTTTTTCGTCGATTTTTAGTTTTTCTAGGATTTTTATAGCTTCTGTTGCATGATTTTTTGCTACTTGTTTTGCTTCTGTTAGCCCATATTCGCGCATAATGTTTTTTGCTTCAAGGATTTCTTCTTTTGTTTTAATTTTGTTTTTTAGAATTTCTAAAAGTCTTTGTTTTTTATTTGATGACGCTTTTTCCAAAGCTATGGTTACATGGAGAGGTTTTTTCCCGAGAATTATGTCACCAGTTGCAGGTCTGCCGTAAACTTCTTCTGTGGTGAATGCTCCTATGATATCGTCGATGATATCGAAGGCAAATCCTATATGGGATCCGCACTTTTCAACCATTTTCAGCTCTTTTTCCGGTATCTTGGTAAGGATTGCTCCTATAGTTAATGTTGTTTTGAAAAGCTGTGAAGCGCGTTTAGTAGCCATTATTTCCCATTCTTTTTTATCTGGTTGGGAAAACTCTAATAAAAGGTCTAAAATTTGGCTCTCGTTTACAAATTGAAAATCTTTATTGAGAACACCAATCACTTTCATAGTAAGATCTCGATCAAACCCTGCTTTATTGATGGCTTTAAAAGCAAGAGTAAGTAGTATATTCCCTGTGAAAACTGCCATACTTTCTCCAAAACTTGGAAAGCCCCTACTTGCCTCCGAATCTCTACCATATCTCTCTTC
>SMTZ1_10007717_pt1 | contig 11286 bp, 9 predicted proteins | sample DeeMarSWOR136_30_FD_25667 | JGI IMG/M metagenome (IMG submission 25667)
TTTGGAAATTCTCAGTTTGGAGGTCTTCATGAACATTGGGCGCAGATTAAAACTGGAGCAATTGATCTTTTCGTCCAAGATGTTTCTGCGGCTTTCATGGTGGAACCTGATCCGAAGAACTTCATGATTATGATATTTCCCTATCTTTTCGAATCGCAGGAACATTTCCACAAGTTCCTTCGGTCGGACCTGTTTAAGGCGATGATGGCTAAAGTTGAAAAGGCAGCGAATGCAAAATACCTCGGCTACCTGGGTGATCGTACCCCGCGAGGTTTCACCACAACGAACAAACGGGTTGCGACTCCTGACGAGATCAAAGGTCTAAAACTCAGGGTTCCAGAGGTTCCTCCCTTTGTGGTTGCGTACAAGGCATGGGGTGCCAATCCGACGCCTGTCACTGCCAGTGAGCTTTATTCTTCTCTCAAATCGGGCATGGTTATGGGCATGGATCAAGACCTAACCACAACTTATGCTGCCAAGTACTATGAAATTCAGAGATACTTCACTGCCATAAATTATATGCGCTCGGGGATGGGTAGCTGGATGAATTCACAAAAATGGGAATCTTTGCCGAAGGACGTACAGGCAGCGTTTCTAAAATCAGCTGAGGACACCGAAGCCTATGTCAACGATTTCACGGCCAAACAGATGCTTGAGGCGGAGCAAGCATTGGCGAAAGCAGGAGTAGAAGTCATTAAACCGGATCTCAAACCCTGGATGGAATTGGCAGAGGGGGAGGTTCTTAAAAACGAAGGCAAGATTTGGGAAAAGGGGCTTTATGCCAAGATTAAGGCTCTGAAATAGAAAGAGGAGCAGATGGCCGGAATCAATATCGTAGTTGATAAATTTATTTTTTATCTTCTTTCGGCCTCCCTGGGGGGGGTGGTGGGCATTTGTTTTCTTCAGGTGGTGGCTCGATACGTATTCAATTCCTCATTCGCATGGGCCGAAGAGATCAGCGTTGTCATTCTGTTGTGGGCGACCTGGTGGGGCGCTTGTTTAGCAATCAAGCAGGGGAACCATCTGAAGGTGAAGATCCTGGAAGAGAGGATCTCAGTCAGAAATTGTCTCATTCTCCGCCTGAGCTTACATTGCCTCGCCATCCCCTTCCTTGCGGTCATAGCTATCTCAAGCAAAAGTCTCATCGAATCTTCAGCTTTTATGACCCTGTTCAGCTTACCCAGCGTATCCAGAAATATCATGAATTATAGTGTCCCAGTAGGCTGTCTCATCATGATTTATTACCTTTTTCGATCGATGGCCTCCGATTGGAAGAACTTGCGGGCTTCAAGAAAAAGAGAGGAGTAAGCTCGTGGAGTTTATACAGTTTGGTTTACTCATTGCCCCCATGTTAATCCTCATGGGTTTGAGTCTACCAATTTTTTTGGCGATGGGGATTACCTGTCTCCTTTTCGCTCTCCTTTTTGATCTTCCTTTAATGGTTCTACCCCAATCTTACGTCCGCGGCCTGGCCGTTTATGACCTCCTGGCACTCCCGTTCTATTTTTTAGCTGGAGATTTGATGAATGCAGGAGGAATAACAGCCAGACTGGTAAAGTTCTCTGAGGCTTTGATTGGCCATATCCGAGGAGGACTCTCCCATGTGACCATCATCTCCTCAATGATTTTTGCGGGTGTCTCGGGATCAGCCGTGGCCGATGCCTCGGCCATCGGTTCTGTTCTCATCCCAACAATGAAAAAAAACGGTTATCCATCCTCTTACGTTGCAGCGTTAACGGCTGCGTCCTCAACGATCGGACCGATCATCCCACCAAGCATACCGATGGTGGTTTATGGGCTTCTCACCCAGGTTTCTATCGGAAGACTCTTCTTAGCCGGGGCAATCCCTGGCATTTTAATGGGAGTTTACCTCCTCGTCGTCTCCTTTCATATCAGTTATCGAAGGGGCTATCCAGCCAATCAACGTGCAACCCTTAAACAACTTTTTCGTTCTTTTATCGATGCGGCGCCTGCCCTCATGATGCCAGCCATCATTTTAGGGGGCATCGTGATTGGGATCGTGACGCCAACTGAAGCTGGGGCGATCGCGGTGGTCTATGGGCTGGTCATCGGGTGTTTCGTCTACCGTGAGATAAATCTTAAAGATCTCCCCCGGATATTCGGTCAGACCATGGTTAATACCGCAACCATAATGATTATCATCGCCACCACCGGGCTTTTCTGTTGGATCATTGCCAATATGGGGCTTGGTGGTGTCTTAGTGAAGATGTTTCAATCCATTTCGACGAATAAATGGATCATATTGGCAATCATTAATGTTTTTTTCCTATTTTGGGGGTGCTTCCTCGATCCTGTAACAGCGATGCTGATCATCGTTCCGATCTTGATTCCATTAGTACAACAGCTGGGGATCGACTTGGTTCACTTCGGTCTTATTGTCGTATTAAATTTAATGATTGGCCTGGTTACCCCGCCTGTTGGGATTTTACTCTACCTATCATCTTCGATGGCAAACGTTAAATTAGGATTAATGCTAAAAGAGTTGGTTCCATTTCTATTGGCTCTGTTTTTGGTATTGGCTATGTCCACCTATATCCCTTCTATCGTGATGTGGCTGCCAAATCTTCTAATAAAATAAAGGGGAGAGATGAGGATAAAAACGAATTAAGGTGAAAATTATGAAAGATAACGTCATCTATGCAGTCGGAAAAAGTGGGAAATTTCTGATAGGCCGGGTTCTTCCGGGGCATGACTTCATCGAGGGAATTGAAGATGCCTTCCGGAAATCGGGATTTAAATCAGGAAACCTAATCTCTTGTGTCGGAAGCCTCAAGCAAGCGAGTTTTATCTATATCAAGCCAAAACCCGGTGGGCTCATGGGAGTGGGTTACGATGCACCGACGATCTTAGAGGGCCCCCTCGAATTCCTATCGATGCAGGGACCGATGGTGCGAGATGAGGATGGGGAAATCTCGTATCATTTTCATGGGACGGTTATGGATAAAGAAGGAAGGGTCTGGGGTGGCCATTTCTACAGAGAAGGGACGCTGATGCCGGATGGTCAAAAGCTTGAAGGTGGAAATCCGGTGCTGGCCACTATCGACTTTACAATTCTCGCCCATGAGGGAGCAAAGATTTCACGGAAGCTCGACCCACAATTGGGCATTAAGGCATTGATTCCAGAATCGGAATAGGAGGACAAAGGATGAAAGTCCCTTTGGAAAAGATTTTTGAACTATATAAGATCATGGTCTTGACTCGCCTGGCAGAACAGCAACATGAGGCCCTCTTTCATCAAAAGAGGCTACCCGTCTATACGCACTTGAGTTTAGGACAAGAGGCCGTAGGCGTAGGAGTTTCTGGTCTTTTAAGGAAGGATGATTATCTCTTTGGAACCCATCGGGGAATGCCTGAATATTTGGGAAAAGGGATGAAGTTGAAGAATATTTTCGCAGACTATGGGGGACGCAGCACAGGCTTGTCAAAAGGAAAAGGGGGGCTCCATCTCTGCGATGCTGAGAATGGCCTCCTGGGGCTTGTTGGGAGCCTTGGCTCTGACTTCCCATTTGCAGTGGGTGTTGGGTTATCCATCAGGAATAGAGGCACTGACCAAGTGGTCGTTAAATATTTTGGCGAGGGAACAGCTGAACAGGCGGATTTCCATCCTTGCATGAATATGATGTCCCTCTGGAAGCTTCCTGTGATTTTTGCCTGTGCCAATAACCGTTTTACCGAATACCATCCTTACCGGGAGACCACTGCAACAGAATACATCGGCCCTCGAGGGGCAGGATATGGTGTCGTCTGGAAAACGATCGAAGACGGAAATAATTTGGTTGCGGTCTGCGAGGCTATGGCCGAGGCGATTGAGCGAGCAAGAGCCGGAAGAGGGCCGACTCTCATTGAATTCATGACCTATCGTGTTGCCCCTCATCACACGGGAGACCCGTGTGTTTATCGAAAGAAAGAAGAGGTTGAAGGTTGGAAAAAGAAAGATCCAATCGAGAAATGTAAAGTTCTCTTGATGGAATCAGGGCTCCTAACCGAGGAGATGGAGCAAAAAATCTACAAGGAGGCCGAATCTGAGATCGAAAAGGCGATCCATTTTATGGAGGAGAGTCCCTTTCCGGATCCAGAGGAAGCGCTAAAAGGAGTATATGCATGAAAAATGTTTGAGGTTTTAGGCTCAAGGTTTGAGGCTACAAAGCCAAATGGAGGCTTAAAGTCCGCCTTTTGACATTCGACACTTAACACTTGGTTTTATAGATGATGGAGGCAGTCACAGATGGCAAGGGAATTGACTTTTATTGAAGCGGTTCGAGAGGGATTCCGGCAGGCGATGAGACGCGATGAACGTGTGATCATTCTAGGCGAAGATGTAAAGGCCAGCATCTTTGGGACAACTAAATTTCTCTGGGATGAGTTTGGAGATAAGCGCATCATCGACACACCCATCTGCGAATCCGCCTTTGTCGGTGCAGCTATCGGCGCGGCCATGACAGGGATGAGACCCGTTGTGGAAATCATGTTTTCTGAGTACCTCTATCTTGCAATGGATCAGGTTGCCACTCAAGCTGCCTCATGGCATTATATCACAGGGGGGCAAGTCAAAATTCCTCTTGTTGCAGAGATCCTTTATGGAACTCGAGGTTCAGGTGCATACTCCCATTCCCAATGTCTCGAAGCCTCCTTCTTGAACCCTCCTGGGCTTAAAGTTGTGTGTCCTTCAACTCCCTATGACGCAAAAGGATTGTTAAAAGCCGCCATTGATGACGACAATCCGGTTCTCTTTTTTGAGCATCGGAAGATATTAGCCATGAAAGGGGAGGTCCCTGAAGAGGAATATTCCATACCCATTGGGGAGGCTAAGGTATGGCGGGAGGGAAGAGATGTGACACTACTCGGAACTTCATGGACCACCCACCAATCGATGAAGGCCGCTCACATGCTGGAGAAAGAGGGAATTGAAGCTGAGGTGATAGACCTCCGAACACTGAAACATTTTGATGGGAAGACCATTTTTAACTCCATGAAGAAGACGTCAAGATTAGTCATTGTGGAGGAGGGACGAAGATGTGGAGGCTACGGTGCTGAAATTGCAGCTACGGTCGCGGAGGAGCACATTGATTGTCTGGATGCACCGGTTCGCAGGGTTGCAGCCATTAACACACCCGTTCCTTTCAGTCCGCCTTTGGAAGGCCGATATTTACCAAATGAATCGAAGATTGTTGAAGCCGTAAAAAGCATCTTGTAAGAATCGTTAGAGATCAGGAGGATCGAACGAATGGCGGTTGGTGTCTATCTCCCCATTTGGGGAATGCAGATGGAAGAGGGGAAGGTAGTCAAGTGGCTTGTCTCTGAGGGGGATCGTGTTGAGAAGGGAGAACCACTGGTTGAGATCGAAACGGAGAAGATCACCAATGTCGTGGAATCGCCTTTCTCTGGAATTCTTGCGAGAATTATAGCGAAAGAAGATGAGGTGGTGAAGATCACCGGTCTTCTGGCCGTCATCATTGAAGAGGGAGAGGATAAATCCGCAATCGTGGCTGTTATTACTCAGGCAAGGGCAAAAGAGGAGAAGACAGAAATCCCCAAGATGAAACCTGAGGCAAAAGAGATTTCAGTTCAGCCAGGCACATCCATAGAGGTGAAAGCCTCCCCTCTTGCAAAGAAGATTGCCCAGGAGCATAGGATTGATCTCAGCGGGGTTAAGGGAACCGGTCCTGACGGAAGAATCGGTAAGGAGGATGTGCTGGCGTATATCGAGGCAAAAAAGGAAGCACCATTAAAACCCATGGAAGCACAGCCAGGACTTGAGGATAAGTCCTTTGAGGGGGATATTGTTCCGATGAGCCAGACACGAAAGGTCATCGCTCGAAGGACATTGGAGAGTATCAAGGCTCCTCAGGGGACCCTGACCCGTGAAGTGGATCTTTCTGAAACTCTTAAATTCAGGAAATCACTCATACCTGAATTCGAAAGACAATATGGGGTTCGTTTAGCTTTGACGCCCATTTTTGTGAAAGCGGTGGCCCGTGCAGTTAAAGAAGTTCCAATTGTGAACTCCAAAATAGAGGGAGACAAGATTTATATGTTTCATAAAGTTCACGTGGGGATAGTGGTAGGGATAAAGGATGGGATCGTTATTCCAGTGATCTTCAACGCCCAGGTAAAAACTCTGGCAGAAATCGCTAAAGAATGGGAGGATCTTTCAAAGAGGGCTGTGGAAGGTTGTTTGAAGCTTGACGAGATCACCGGGGGGACTATTACGATTTCTAATGTAGGAAATGTGGGAATCGATGTTTTTACCCCGATTCTTAACCCTCCTGAAGCAGCCGTTGTTGGGATTACGAGGACTAGACAGAGACCTATTGCAAAGGACGGACAAATTACAATAGGAGAGATGGCGTATCTTTGTTTGACCGGAGACCATAGGGTAATGGACGCGGAGCCAATCGGGCAATTCCTGATGAGTATAGAAAGAATCCTTCAAAACCCAAGCTCTATCTTGCTTTAGTAACTACTTTAATGAAAATCGGGAAGGAGTGACATTGAAAGACTTAATCATAGTCGGTGGGGGACCGGGAGGGTATTCGGTAGCGATCCGAGGAGCTCAGAGGGGTTTAAAGGTAACACTTATTGAACAAGACCAATTAGGGGGAATCTGTTTAAACAGGGGATGTATTCCTACTAAAACGTTACTTCACTATGCGCGTTTATATATCTCCATATCCAGATCAGAAGTGTTTGGAGACCAGTCCATACCCATTCACTACGAGAAAATCATTGAGGCAAAAGATGATGTAGTAAAGAAAGTGGTAGGGGGAATTCAAACGATTTTGGCCGCCAACCAGGTTGAGGTAATCAAAGGAAAGGCCTCTTTCTTTGATCCCCATACTATTTCTGTAATCAAATCAGATCGATCACAGGAAGAGATTCAGGGAAAATCCATTATCATCGCAACAGGAGCCAAATCTGAAATTGATCCCGTTATTAGGGTGGAGGGAGAGAAGGTTATTGAAACCGATGAAGTCCTCAAGCTTAAAAAGCCACCTACAAGTCTGGTCGTAATTGGAAGTGGGAGGCGGGGGACAGAGTTCGCTACCTTTTTTAATAGTTTTGGTACGAAGATAACGCTGATTGAGAAAGAGGCCCAGATCCTACCTAAAATGGACCGTGAGATCTCCATACGTCTCCGAGCGATACTTACCCGCCGGGGGATTAAGGTCCTTACGAATACAGTCGTCTCAAACATTGATACTTCTGAAGATTTTCCTGTTCTGAGAGTGTTAAGTCAGAAGGGAATGGAGAGGGTAGAGGCCGAAAGAGTTTTGGTAGCAGGGACAAGAAAGGCAAACATTGAAAATCTGCACCTTGAAAAAGCGGGAATCGAAACAAAGGACGGATTTATTTCAGTAAATCAGAATTTTGAAACCTCTACACAAGGGATTTTTGCAATTGGGGATGTTATCGGACAACATTTATCAGCTCATCATGCCTTGGCTACTGGCCTCTCTTTGGCTGATTACCTTACAGGGAGAGAAGTTTCATACAACGAAAGACTAATTCCTTCTTGTGTTTACACGAACCCTGAGGTCGCCAGCATTGGTATGACACAGGAAGAGGCAGAGAAAGGTCAGGAAATTCGGGTTGGGAAATTTCCTTTTGCGGGAGCGGGTATGGCTCAGAGCATTGGAGAAATGGATGGGATTGTTAAGTTCATAGTTGATAAGAAATACGGTGAGATATTGGGGGTTCATATCTTGGGGCCTCACGCCACGGAACTAATCTCGTTGGCTTCAATCACCATGAAGAATGAGCTTACGGTTGAAATGTTAGGTTCCATTATCTTACCGCACCCCTCCCTATCTGAGGCTGTTGGAGAAGCAGTCTGGGACCTGAAAAACGAAGCTATCCACTCTTTGAAGAACTGGTAAGGAGAATCAATATTAGTTCGGAGTTCGGAGCCTTTGACACCCTTGGCTAATTACTCCGAACCCCCAACTCAATACTTTCTTTAATATCGAAATCGAATTCTATACTTCACCTTCACCTCTTTATCCTTGGCCACCGGCACATCGAAACGGATCAGATGAGCACTCAGTTTCTCATAAGGATGAGTGTTTGAAAGCATCTCCCAATCGCCGGGGATCGGTTCTTCCACCAAGATTTTGACATCTTCCTTCTTGTGGTTTCTCAGGCTCACCTCAAAGGCCACCTCATAAAGATTATGTCCGAGGTGCTTATAATCCGTCTGAACCTTTTCTCCCACGATATCGAAGGCCTCTCCAATCTTGATCTTGAATTTTTCATCCTTCGGGGTATGATCAATTCGATCCTCTCCAACAAATTGGAGACTTCCATCTTTATCTTCTTTGTAAACCCGCATGGTCCCTTTCGGAAGGGGCATGCCCAGGTTATTCTTTTTGGTGTTTTCGAGTTCAAGGAAGACACCGACCTTCTGTTTCGCCGATCTCTGGTCATACCGGTAGTAATAGTATTGGGGATGACCCGAGAAGATGAAGAGTTTTTTGATGGGGACCTGATTGGCGTCAAGGAGCGTCATCTGTTTCGTCTGGTTATCTTTAATGGTGGTGCGCCGATCCAGACTGTAGAGGTGATATTCGAAGAAGGATTCTTCTTTGAACTGTGGACTGGCCTCCTTCGCAGCAGCCATGGGTCTTGCGTAATCCATTCTCATCTCGGGTTGAACCCGATGAATATCCCCTGCTACCAGTTTGAGCAGCGCATTCTGATAAGTGGCGCCACTTCGGTTATCGATCGTCACCCAACCCGTTAAATCAGTCAATGTATCGAGTTTATTCAAGACGGCCACATAGTCGGCCTTCCAGTTAATTCCAGAAGTGAGATAGGAGGCCTCTACCTTCTGGGGTTTGGCGTATCTATTTTCTAGCATCCAGACCAGGGTTGGCTGGGGTATGAGGTTCTCGGGGATTTTGGAGAGAAGGATCCGGCCATGATGGCCGATATGGATTTTTTCTCCAATCTGAAAAATATTTCCTCCTTGGGTGGAGAGGAGCGTCGCTTCAACGATCTCCTCTTTCTTCGTTTCCGGGTTGATCGTAGCCAGTTGGACCTTCTGTCCGACATACTTTTCGAGAAGCTTTTGAGGATTCAGGAGATCATATTCGTAATTCTGTTCTAATACATCGAGGCCAGTTCCATTCGTTAAGGATTTGATATGGACCGTGGTGGGGTCGATCTTGGCCGCCACATCCATAAACTTCAAATCATGGATTCCTGACTTGAGATCGATGAGCCGGGTATCCTTCACCAGCCCCACATTCGAGTTGTAGATAGTAACAGAGACATTCTGCTGATCCTTGAGAGTACTGGTCAAGGGGCCAGCATATCCTACCTTAATAGAAAAAAGGAATGAAACTAAAGTGATAAAAATAGCTATTCTTTTCATAAAGATAACCTCCTTTGCTGATTTCAATCCCTGCCTGCCGGGGGCAGGTGCAATCTTAAATCTACAATCCTCAATGAAGTTTGGGTTTTAGTATTAAAGACAACGGAGAGAGAATTTGGTTCCAAAATATATCTGGAAGAGTTTAAGGATTCAAGGATTCGCAGGTTCCAGGGGGTCCAGGGTTGCCTCTTCCCTCCCCCTTTTCTAAATCAACACCCCTTCCATCCAGCCTAGCTTAACAATCTCGATCCGGCTGAGGTCGCTCACGCCGAGCGCATATTTCTGATCGGCGGCGAAGATGTGTTTGGGTTGTTTATCGAGAGGGCGATCTTCACCAAAGTGGGCAATCCGCTGGAGTTGGAGAAGTCGAACCCCAACGGCATCCAGTGCCACAGGGTCTTTTCCAATAAGGAGTCCCTTATACTCGGAAACATACCTTCTATCAAAGTGGTGAGCTCCCCGGCTGTAGAATTGAGTCCGGATCAGGCTCAAGATATTCAGTCGCGTTTTACCTTTGACGATAGGTTTGCTCCAGATCGATGCCAGAGGAGAGCAGGAATCCGTATGATAGGACCAGGGAGTCCGGGTGAACATGATATAGTTCTTAATACAGCCTCCAATTCCTGACCAGAAATGAGTTCTCAAGGGTCGGACATTGATGAGCGCTGTTGAGGATCGAAATATCTTGTCATCCAATACACCGCGATCATCGATGCTGATGTTTTCCTTTGGAACACCCACATCGAGAATCCGCTGCCGAAGAGCTCCCTCCAATTCTCTTGGGGTGGGTAAAGGAGACCACGCATTGCTCTTGATTCCGACGATATCCTTAGGCCTGATCAATTTCTTCCATGCCCGAAGAGAGTTTTCTTCTCCTACTAACCGACTGACCCCTTGATCGAGCATCTGTTGAAGCGCTTTCTCATTGATGCGGCCCTGCTGATCGATGACCGTTTCGTCCCGAATGAGAACCACTTTTGCCTTTTCCTCTGCCTTCACGTTCTTTCCAATCGGAAACCCGGCTGAGGTTGCAAGAGCCGTATAGACCGTGCCTCGAAGGAAGTCCCTGCGGGTGATGATCTTGCCCTTTTTCATAGAAGTCACTTCCTTTCCAATTGCTTCTTTGTGGTCTGAATCAGTTCTTCTGCTTTCTCTTTAAAGGGAGCATCGAAGACGACCATCACATACGCTTGATGGGATTGAGCAGCAGCCCATCTCCCATTTTCAGTTTTAATGGTCTTCGAAGTCGAAGCCTCAGGCATGTAAGCTTTCACGAAACTTTGAAGAGCCTCTCCAGACAGTTTTTGAGAGGGATACCGGATGAGAAGAAGAAAGGTTTTCCCTTGGGTTTGAGAGAAGACATAAGAGGCGAGGAATATTCTCGTGGGAGACGAAGTAATGATAATTCAGGCTTTGATGCAGATGAAAGTACCGAATGCTTCTTTCTGAAAGACCCTCTTGTGGCAGATAATGAATCAATTTTGGTCTTTGGCCGTCCGGGCCAACCGATTTGGCAATGGCTTTCCCGATGACTAAGACATCTTGCTTTGTGGAAGGGCCCTCTTGTTCTGCATAGACATTGACGAAAACTTTTCCCTTCCAGAATCTCAGAAGCCCTCCTCCATAATCCGAGGCCTGGCCAACTCCAACCTCTTCGTCTCCCGTTTCAAAGGTGAAGATTCCAAAGGCGTCTTCTGCTACACCCATATCAAACAGTTCCACGATGATCGCAGGAGCCTTTGGTTTCAGATAGCGACGCACGAGCAGCAATTTAAACGCAAACGATCGGTACAACTCTGCTGCGCCGTCCATGTAACGAAAAGTCGTATTGCGATCATAAAATTCATCTTTCCCGTCTGCCTTGTAATTTTCAATTTCCGCGGGAAGCAATT
>SMTZ1_10014933_pt1 | contig 11286 bp, 8 predicted proteins | sample DeeMarSWOR136_30_FD_25667 | JGI IMG/M metagenome (IMG submission 25667)
TGGCCTGGGCGTGCTTGACTACGTTGTTCAATGCTTCCTGAGCAATTCGATACAGGGCGACGTGAACGTCATCAGGCAGCGTGCACTGGCCCTCCACGGTTACCTGGACCGGCAGGCCCGTCCGGCCGGTGATGGCCTCGGCAAGTTGGCGCAACAGATCAGTCAGACTGGCCTCGACCAGTGCCGCCGGGCGCAGTTCCAGCAGAAGGGTGCGCATCTCGGCCATCGCGCCGCGGCTCAATTGCCGCAGCTCCTTGAGAAGCTGTCGCCCCTCATCCGGATCGCTTTCCCAGAGGGGGGGCAATACTTCGGCAATTAGGCTGGCTGAGAAAAGTGTCTGAGTGACAGCATCGTGCAAGTCGCGAGCCAACCGGCTGCGTTCCGTTTCCACAGCCATATGCTCAACCTGGTCGCGTAGCTGTGCATTGGCGATGGCCAGCGCCGCTTGATCCACCAGGATCAAGCCCAACTCCATATCCTCCTCTGTGAAGGACCGCTCCTGGGTATAGAACAACACCAGACCCCCGTAGACATCTCCACTGACGGATAGGGGGATGCCCAATATGGCGCGGTGCTCACCAAGGTTGGGTAGGATGCCCCCCGAGTTGGCCGCCCGATAGCTCTCAGGGCTAGGCACGATCAGGGGTTCCCCCGTTAATAGGGCTTCCAAAATCCATTCCAGCGTGCGCCGCGGCAGATCTTCTCCCGTTGGCTTGTCTCCCCGATCCCCGTAGGTGCCCAACAGGGTGGGTACAGGGCTGTTCTTCTCACGTTGGAAGACGATTGCTTTCTCGGCGCCCGTCAGCAGAGCTGCCTGGGAAGCAATGTAGTCGAGGCTCTCTCTAAGTGACCTGTTGGAGTTAAGGATGACGAGGATCTCGCGCAGCCCTTCCGCAACAAGCCGCCGCCGTTCAATCTCGTACGTTCTCTCGTCAACCTGGGCTTCGAGTTCGCGGGTGCGCGTCTCGATGCTCTTGACACGCAGCCGATAGCCGACGATTACGCTACCCACCAGCAGTAAGGCAAGGCCGCCCCTGAACCACCATGTTTCCCAGGGTGGAGGCGTGACGGTGATGTAGATGGCGAGCCCCTCTCTGTTCCAGATTCCGTCATTGTTCGAACCCCTGACCCGAAAGATGTATTCTCCACCTCTCAGATTGCTGTAGCTCTGATAGCGGCGCGTCCCAGCGCTTACCCAGCGCGGGTCAAATCCTTCCAGCTGGTAGAGATACTGGTTCTTGTGTGGAGCGGTGTAGTCGAGTGCTGCGAACTCGAAGGCGACAAAGTTGTCCGTGTAGGACAATTCAATTCTCTGGCTCTCTGAGATGTCGGTCAGAACAGTCCGATCGAGCTTCTTGAAGGCGGTTATCACTATCGGAGGAGCATGGGGGTTATCTTTGACCTGGGGTGGGTAGAAAGCGTTAAAGCCGTTGATGCCACCGAAATACACCACGTCACTCTTGCCCCTGTGGTAGGCGCCATTGTTGAACTCGTTGCTCTGCAGCCCGTCGCTTACGTCATAGTTCCTGAACTTGTTTGAACTTGGATTGAACCTTGACAAACCCCTATTGGTGCTGAGCCACAGATAGGTCAGATTGTCTTCTACTATTCCATAAACTACGTTATTTGCCAACCCATCCTGCTCACGGAAATGGATAAACCGCTCGCTCGCTCGGTCGAACCTGCTGAGCCCACCACCCCAGGTTCCCACGTACAGTCTGCGCCGGTAGTCTTCACCAATGCAAAAGACCCGATCACTGCTCAAGCTGTGGGCAGCATTGGGATCGTGTCGGTAATGGGTGAACCGTTCACTTTCTCGATCGAAGCGGTTCAGGCCTCCACCGACCGTTCCAATCCAGAGCACGCCGTCATAGCTTTCGAAAATGGACGATACCTGGTTATGGCTCAAGCTGTACGGATCACCAGGATTGTACTGGTAACGGGTAAATCGCTCGCTTTCTCGATTAAACTTGTTGAGCCCTCCACGAGTGCCAATCCACAGCACGCCCGATCTGTCTTCGTAGATTGACCAGATGCTATTGTCACTCAAACTGTGAGGATCATTGGGATCGTACCGGTAGTGGACAAATCGCCCGCTCTCTCGATCAAGCCCTTCGGTTTCACTCAGGACAAGTCGATCGAGGCCGCCGTCGGTGCCAATCCAGAGCATCCCCTGATGGTCTTCGTAGATTGACCTGACCGTGTTATTGCTCAAGCTGTCTGTATCATCCGAGTCATGCTGGTAGTGAGTCCATTGCCCACTCTCTGGATCAAACCGATTCAGTCCACCACCATAGGTGCCAATCCATAACACACCAGACTGGTCTTCGCAGATCGCCCAGATGTTATTGTCACTCAAGCTGTTTGGATCGTTGGGATCCTTGCGATAGTGGACAAACTTCTGGTTGGCTGGATTCGCCTTGCTAAGTCCACCACCAAAGGTGCCAATCCACAGCACCCCTCCGCGGTCTTCATAGATGGACCATACATCATTGTGGCTCAAACTGTGGGGATCGAACGGGTCGTTCCAGTAGTGCGTGAATTGATCATTCTCTCGATCATATCTATCGAGCCCACCGCCATTCGTTCCAATCCACAACACACCCAATCGGTCTTCGCAGATTGATTGTACATCATTATTGCTGAGACTACGGGCATTATCCGGGTCGTGCTGGTAGTGGATGAACTGCTCCTTCTCTCGATCCAGCCGATTCCGTCCGCCGTCGGCCGTGCCAACCCAAAGTATGCCCGCACTATCTTCGTGGATGGCTGTAACGTGGTTGCTGCTCAAGCTGTGGGGATCGTCGGGATCGTTTTGGTAGCGGATAAACTGCTGGTTCGCTCGATCGAGCAGGTTGAGCCCTCCAAGGTAGGTTCCAATCCAGAGTTCTCCCCATCGATTCTGATGAATTGCAAGCACAGTGTTATCGCTCAGACTGTGGGCATCGTGAGGGCTATGCCGGTAGTGGAGAAAGCGCTCATTCTCTCGGTCGAATTGATCCAGCCCTCCACCCCCGGTACCAATCCACAGCACACCTGCGCCGTCCTCATATAAACACAAGATGTTGTCGTGGCTCAAGCTGTAGCGATCAGCAGGGTCATGCTTATAGTGGGTCCATTGCCCGCTCTCTGGGTCAAACCTGTTGAGGCCTCCACCCCACGTTCCAATCCAGAGCGTACCGGTGTGATCCTCTAGCATGCATCGAACGTAGTTGTTGCTCAGGCTGTTGGGATCCTGCGGGTCGTGTCTGAACACGGTGAAGCTGTATCCATCATATTTGTTCAGCCCGTCCTCTGTGCCAAACCACATGAATCCCTTGCTATCCTGCACGATGCATTCTACGGTGCTTTGGGACAGGCCCTGCGCAATGGAGATACGGTCAAAGCGGATGTCGTTGTCTCGGGGACGCCGATCACGTGGGGTGGTTACGCTAACGATATCCTTGATGGAATCAAGCTTTCGGGGGGTAGGGGTAGGTTTGAGCGGAGTGGATGCTGGGGCGGTTGGCTCCTGGGATAATGCGGGAGGTGCCAGGCTGAGCCAAACCGTGACCAGTGATATGACCACGACCAACAGGCCACGAAGGAACAGGCGCTCAACGTCTTGAGCGGCTTTCTGTAGCACTTTTTCTCCTGTCTGCTGCTTGTGAGACCCCCAAGGCTCCATTTCACGCTTTAACTGGCTGCCTCCCCTACCGATATCTTACCACGTCCCGTCGATATCTTCAAACCCAAAGATCTGGCATTCTGGGAAGGCTCCCCCTGTCAGAGAATAGACCCTGCGGTGTCGATCGGCCATGGAGGGCGTCTGTTGCTCCCACGAGCGGGGTTGAGACAGTTTGCGCAGTTGCACTATTGCTCTGGCTTTGGAGCGGGGCTTTCAACTTTCTCCACGACAACTGTGAGATGGCCCAACATTGCCCCAATTGCCCCGATTGCCACCAACACGGGCTTTGCAATGGCTAATACTACGCCCAGCGTCAATGGGATTTCGATCAGGGTTTCTCCTTGCTCGTTCTTGAAAGTGATGCGCCGGACATTGCCTTCGCGGACGATCTCCTTGATCTCGGCGAGCAGTTCGTCACCGTCTACCCTGAATTCTTCATGCCGAACTTTTTCGTTACTCACGATCTCTTCTCCTTTGCTATTGTGATTCGTTCCCCTGCGCCCGGTCTTCCTGACGTGTTACCTATCTACTGATGATCTTCTTGATATGTCCGCACCGTCAGTTTACTACAAAGATCCCCCAGATGCATCGGCCATCTGGCGGATTTCGCCATTAGCCACATGGGTAATATTCCCCTTGGTCAAATGACCAGTTGGTTCGGAAGCATCACCGTTTGCTCCAACTTGCTTGCCAGGGCCGGTAGGTCTCTTGCGTGGTGATGCTGTGGTGCTGTGCCATTGACATGGCTGTAGCGATTCAGTATAATCCTACGCGCTGATGGCATCTGAAGAGGCTGGGCCGTCGCATTCCTGGATCGGGAACTGGAGGGAGCCGTACTGCACCAAGTTAATGAGGCGCAACGTGTGTTTAGGCATCGTCTGCGTGCAGTGTACGGGATGTTTTGTCAAACTGCGCAAGGGAAGGGTCAAGGCTTTGGGTGTGCTTGTAACCCTCACCCTGTTAGCTTCACCAGTATCCTCTTGGCCCTTCTGGCCGGGCCGCTAGTGGGATTGGCCATCACCCTTCTCAACTGGAGCATTTCCAATCTGGCGAAGCTCGTGCTTATGCTATCGGACAACCTCTTGCCCTTCGGCCCAGCAGTGGACTATATGCTTACCCTCATGGTTGGCGCGTTGATAATGGGCTGGATCTTGAAGTTATCGCCTCGCGTGGGTGGGCCAGGCATCGACGATGCGGTGTGGATCATCAGCAACAAACATGGGCAGGGGCCCTGGTACTGGCTGCCTCTCAAGTTACTGGGTACTATCATCTGTGTGGGGACGGGAGGCGGAGGAATAGTAGGGCCCAGCTGCTTCCTCGGTACAACCGTTAGCGTTGTCCTGAACAAACTGCTGCGCCTGCGGGACGAATCACAGAGGCAACTTCTAGCCCTGGTTGGCGCAGCGGCCGGGGTGGGGGCGGTGCTAAAATCACCCATCGGCGGGGGGCTGGTGGTTATGGAGGCGCTGGCGGCCAAAGACGGTAAGTTGGTCTTGGATCACCTGGTGCCGTCTTTAGTCGCCAGCTTGGGCGCTTACCTGACGCTGGGCACTCTACTGGGATTCTCCCCTCTGCTGCGTTTGGAGGGTCCCACCCCGATGACCTGGTCCATGGCCACGCTAACCCAGGTGGGGGCCGCTGCGCTGGTCGCCGGAGTTGTGGCCAGGGCCTACATCGAGCTCTTCCGCGGGGTGGGGCAACTCTACCGGCGATGGGAGATACCACTGTGGGCCCAACCAGTGCTGGGCGCGCTGTTGGCCGGGCCAGTCGTCATCTTCCTCTCTACCGGAACCTCCTCCGCTCTTCAGCCTTTCGAGATAGGCAGACCAGGGCTAGCGCCGTTGCAAGACGCGCTATTGGGCAGGCTGGGGTTTGCAGCTCTCCTCAGCCTGACCCTTGGCAAGGCCGTAGATGTGGCATTACGCTCTGGCAGTGGTGGCAGCGTGGGGATCTTCGGCCCGGCGATGTGGGTCGGTGGCTTGAGTGGCGCGTTAGCAGGCTTTTTGCCAGGTTTCGAGAAAAGTCCGTTATCTATAGTAGCAGGCACAGCCGCTGGCATCGCAGCGGGTATGGAGTTCCCCTTCGCGGCAGTGGTTATCGTGGTCGAGATCCTTGGCAGCAGGCTGCTTGTACCAGCCGTTGCCGGAAGCGTCCTGGGTGCGCTGGTCCAGCACGGATGGAATCGTCTGGTCGGTCAGGAGAGATGACGATGGAGCGCAAAGGCCTTCGTTATGTAGGGCTGATGGCTTTCATCCCCATAACCTTGGCGGTAGGGGCTGTCCTATTCGCTCTATTCTACGGTGAGTGGAAAGCGGCGTTCGCCTTCCTCGTCTTGGCGGCGATCCTTACTGTTGCCAGCCTGCTCCTGTTCCGCGTGGCGCCTCGTTCAGCCAACATAAGTCATCACAGCGCGCTCATGGTGCCCCTCTTGGGGCTTTTGATCATTATCCCTCCCAGCGCCTTGCCCTACCTCTGGCTGAGCAATGTGGATCCATGGAGTGCTGTCCTGGAAGCGGTCAGCGGCTACGTCACTTGCGGGGCCACTGTCTTCGGATATGGTGGATTCCAACTCATAGAATCGCTTCCTCGATCGCTCCTCTTCTGGCGCAGTGCTACCGAATGGATAGGTGGCATCTTCCTCTGGCTCATCCTGGGCCTGTTAAGGGCCAAACAAGGCTCGAGCCTGGCCCGGGCTTGGGGGATGGAGAGGCCACCGTTCGATATGCGCACCTTAGCCCGGCAGGTCTCCGTCGTCTATGTGGGCATGACGTTGACCAGCGCAATTTTGCTTATCCTGTTCGGCCCGATGTCCGCCTTCGATGCGCTCAATCACGCCATGACCGCACTGGCCACTGGTGGCTTTTCCACAAGAGATGCCGGTTTGGCTTTCTACAATCAGCCTGGCTATCGCTTTGACGCCATCCTGGTCCTCATCTCCCTGACCAGCCTGGCTGGGATGTCCAGTTTTGTCTGGCTATCCAGCTTGTTCATCCGGGGGCACATTGGTGCCCTGCTCCGAGACGAATCCTATACCGTGGATCGGCGGGAATTCGCCCTGATGTTTGGCCTGCTGCTTCTCCTTATTGGGCTCATGTTCAGCCATTACGTATGGCGCAAGGAGTTTCTGCCCGGTGCAGCTTTCAGGCAATCGGCCTTCTACGTCATCACTTCCATGTCAGGGACTGGGTTCAACATCACCGACCTGAGTGAATGGGACGCCGTTACGGCTTTGGTGCTGGTCGTGGGCGTAGTTATTGGCGGCTCAAGTTGCTCTGCGTCGGGAGGGCTCAGCCTGGCCACGCTGAATGATATTCTGTCAGCCTTGAGGAAACGCATCGCCCGGAAGGGCCGGGCGACTGCATTGGATGTTAGAGAAAGCGATGCATTGATCCTCGCCGGCCTTAGCATGAGCCTTGTTATAGTGAGCACTATCCTGCTGCTTCCTATTTATGGGGATAGGCCTTTGTATGCTATTGTCTTCCAGGTTGCGGCTGCGCAGGCCAATACCGGTCCACAATTGCTGGATCTGGCCACCATTCCTCCCTTGGCCAAGCTGCTCTACACGCTCTTGATGGTGGGCGGTTTCCGAAAATACTCGTTGCTGATCATGATTGGGCAGCGGCTGATCTCAGCTGCTCAGTAGAGCTATTCTACAGAGTAGCGAGGCAAGCGACAACCGGCTCAGACATGGAATCTGACCAGCGGCGCTGGCCTGCTGGAATCTCGCGCCAAGTAGCGTTCCCCTCTTTTCTGGCCTTACCCCAATGACAACGGGGAACCCCTTGCCATCAACCCCTGCCATTCCTGGCCATTACCATCAAGCGAGGGTGAAAGAGACAGCAATTGCCATCTCAAACCATTGCTGAAGCAAAGAGGGTTTATTCCGCGCGCTGTTACCGCGCAGGGCTGCCCATGCCAGACGGTAGGTGCGCATGCCCGCAAGTGGGGTGCGTCGATCGCGCAAAATCAAATGATAATCGCAGTGCCCTTAGGTTAAAGCGGCTTCTGTTCAAGGTTAGGGAGGGCAGCAACTTATGCGCAAGTGTCTATTCTCTTCGTTCAGTGCACGTGAACCTGCGCCCAACTGCCGTGGCGGTTGCTGCCGGTCTCCCCCTTTTCGCAAGGGTTTCCACATTCTGGTCCAGCTTATGACATAACAGGGTACGAAAGGGGGATGTTCTGTGGCGAAGATACTAATCGCTGACGATGACCCTGATTTCGTGGAGGTCATGCGCACGATCTTGGCGTCAGAGGGGTACGACGTAGTCAGCGCAAAGGACGGGGACGAGGCGTTACGGATCATGCGGGAGGACGGCGTAGACGTGATTCTGTTGGACATCATGATGGCCAGCATACTGGATGGTGTCAGCGTGGCCCACGAAATGCAGAAGGATCCCACGCTGAAACGCATTCCGATCGTCATGCTCTCCTCCATTATCAGCAGTCCGCATGCTTCGATGTTCCCCACTGACGAGTACATCCCAATGGATGTCTGGATTACAAAGCCGGTGCAGCCGGATGATTTGCTGCAGAAAGTCGCCAGACTGATCGAAAGGGACTGAATAGCAGCGAAGCATACAGGGCTGGCAGGCGATTTAGATATCACTCTGAGGAGAAGGAGCAATAGCAATGGAACAGTTTGATAGCGTAGTGATTGGTGGAAGCGCTGCGGGTTTAACCGCGGCGATCACCGCTCGCCGACACTACCCGGAGAAGACCGTCCTGGTGATCAGGAAGGAAGAGCAGGTGCTCATACCCTGCGGTATCCCATACATCTTTGGGACGCTGGGTAGCTGCCAGATGAACCTGATCCCAGATACCGCGCTCGAGAAGAATCAGTGTGAACTGCTGGTTGATGAGGTGGTTAGCATAGACCGAGATAAGCACACTGTCACTACGGCTACCGGCAAGGAGGTTGGCTACCAGCGGCTCGTGCTCGCGACCGGTTCCCTGCCGGTCGTGCCGCCACTGCCTGGTGCGGACAAGGAAAACATCTTCGCCATCAAAAAGGACGTTGGCTACCTCGACAAGATGCAGGAAGCTCTGGCGCAGGCCTCGAACCTGCTGATCGTGGGTTGTGGGTTCATCGGCGTCGAGATTGCTGAGGAGTGCAGGAAGCTTGGGGATCTTAATATCAAGATCGTGGAGATGTTGCGTCACTGTCTGCAGTTGACCTACGATGAGGAGTTCTCGGTTAAAGCAGAGGATGCTTTGAGAGCGCAGGGCATTGAAATCCTGACCGATGACAAGGTGGAGGCATTCCTGGGCGACAAAGCAGTCGAGAAAGTCCAGCTTGGCAGTGGCGAGGTGCTCGAGGTGGACATGGTAATCATGGGCATCGGGGCCAGGGCCAACACAAAGCTGGCGCAGGGCGCTGAGCTGGAAATCGGTCCGACGAAGGGCATCCAGGTCAACCGGTATATGCAGAGCAGTGATCCGCACATCTTCGCCTGTGGCGATTGTGCGGAGAAGGTGTCTTTCTTCGATGGCAAACCGTCACTGCTCAAGCTGGCATCCATAGCCACTATGGAGGCCCGGATTGCCGGGGCAAACCTGTTCGGACCAAGACGGGCTAACATGGGCGTCATTGGCGTCTACTCTACGATCCTTGGCGACACGGCGTTCTGTGCGGCGGGCCTGACCGAAAATGCCGCCAAGGAAAGAGGTTACAATGTTGTAGTGGGTGAGGCGGAAGCTGTCAACCGACATCCTGGTTGCATGGCAGGGGGGGAACCACTGAAGGTCAAGTTGATCTTTGAAGCAGGAACCCGCACGCTTCTCGGCGGTCAAGTTACTGGGGCCAAGAGCGCCGGGGAGTTGATCAATGGGGTTAGCGCTTGCATTCACCAGCGCATGACCGCCGATGACATTGCTACCTTCCAGACAGGCACTCATCCCGGTCTGACTGCTTCCCCTATCGCTTACCAGTTGGTGAACGCAGCAGAGGTAGCCATAGCGAACTCCTGGAAGCTGTCCTCACGCTGGGTGAGGCCTGCGTAGGCAACAGGCGATGCATACCCGTGACGCAGCATGGTTCGAGTGCGCGTAGCATGCCCGTAGCCAGCTGCGGCTTTCGAGGAATGCTGTGATTGAGAACCCCAGTCCCTTGTAGAGACTGGGGTTCTTGCATTCTGTGCGCTGCGTGTCGGGGCCACCTATACTCAGTGCGTGCTACGTAGTTCGAACAGATGTGCGCCTGCGCCGTCGCTAGATAGTTCGAGGTCGGGCAAGGTCATATGGTCTGAGTGCAGTTGAGTGGTGATAGACTGGCTCCTTGGAAGAGCCGGTAGGCCGAGTAGCCTGGCTGACGCGGTAGGCCCACTCTGCAGTCCTGCGGCCGAGATGTAGGGTTGTAGGTGGTGACAGATGCTTCCGCGCAGACTCATATTTGCTTGCTGCGGCTTCCATGGTATTATATTCTGCACATTAGTTCCAGTGAGAGATACTGCCGATGAAGTTTCGGTACAAGCAGTCCAGCGTCTTGGACGAGATACAGCGTCTTCAATCCCGCCTTCCAGGCCTGTGCTTCCACAAGCCCCATCAGTCCGTGAGCACTGGGCCTCTAATCCCCGGTTGCGAGATCTGCGTGCGCGGAGGATACCTCTCCTTGCAAATCGGGTTTGCCTGCAATGCCCGGTGCCCCTTCTGCTTTTTAGAGACCCCCTGATGAGGACGAACTGTACCACCGCAGGGCTCAGTTGAAATGGTTTCATCGTCACGAGGCCGAACTCGAAGGCGTCGCCCTGACGGGAGGCGAACCTCTCTTGTACTTGCCCGAGCTAGAAGCTTGCGTGCTGGAGATGCGCGCCGCGAAACCTAGCCTGTATTTTTGGGTGTACACGAACGGCATACTGGCGGACGAAGAACACCTACGAGCTCTTCGGGACTTGGGCATCCAAGAGATTCGTTTCAACTTGGCAGCCACTGGCTACAGTGAAAGAACGCTGACGAACCTTGCTCGTGCTCGGAGGATGCTCGAGTACGTGGCTGTGGAAGTGCCATCGTACCCGCCGCAGAGGGGCGCGTTGATAGCCTGCCTTGATGAACTTGACCGCATAGGGATCGATCAACTGAACCTACAAGAACTGTGCGTCACGCCTGCCAACGTGCAGTGCCTGTCTGGTGAGGGGTATCAGGCAGGGGTGTTGTTCGCCAAGAAGTATTTCTTATATGGAAGCAGGCAGATGACCTACGAAGTGATGGGGCACTGCATAGCTGAGGGGTACTCATTCACCGTCAACGATTGTTCGGCGGGCGAATTTGGCAGGAGTTGATGCATCGGGGACTGCACGGCCTTGGACCTTGGAGCTCCCAAGGTACGCTCTACACGCCGTGAGTGGGCATAGCAAGACCTCGTACTGAGCTTAGAACGCTGGTTGGGACATCTGGAACAAGGCCCATATCTTCCTGCAAGGCAGGTGTGTTTGCTGCCAGATCGGGACGTAGCATGACAGCTGCCCCAGCCTTCTGCGATAAACATGGTAGGCAGCCGTCTGGATTCATGCCCGCTCAGACGACATGGTGTGCGGTGTGCGCCAATTTGACAAGCTGACAGTTTTGTGCTATAATTGTGTTGTATAAGGACAAATTATCTATATATGTAAGTTGTCTGTTTAGAG
>SMTZ1_10007066_pt1 | contig 11282 bp, 9 predicted proteins | sample DeeMarSWOR136_30_FD_25667 | JGI IMG/M metagenome (IMG submission 25667)
CAACCTCTCGAACGGCTAGCTAACAATCTAAAATTCAAATAGTACCGACCGTTGCCCCAGGGCTGCCCCTGTCGGCGACTTCATATTCTGATTTTACATCATCTGCGTATTCTGTGCCACCTCCGTGTTTTAGATGAGCATCCCAACGAAGTGTCCATCACGGTTGGCACTACCCATGTCGTGGGGATTTCGGGCATCCCCTACCTTATAAAGCTCCTTGACCTTCCCTTCAAGCTCGTTGTAGAGCTCGTCATTTGGCGTTTTTCCGGTTATCAGCACCGCTGTGTCCACATCTGTAATCTCCTGCGTCACCATAGTATGGGTGTTGAGTTCCGTAACGGTCTTCCCCGCTATCATCAAAATGAATGTGTCGGCGCTGAGCACAACCCCCTTATTGAGCAGTCTGGGTATTGTGTGCATCCTGGTCTGGTCCTTAATCTGGTCTATACCGCCTAGCATGGGGATAGGAGTTATCAGCCTCACCTCGCAGCCCTGATCTGCCAGCATTTCCGCAACACCGATGGCTGTAATATCGCATCTACCGTCAAAGATGAAGGCTTTCTTGCCGAAGTTTGTGTCCCCGTTGACTATTCCTCTGACTACTTCGTCGGCAGTACGAACGATTTCCTCTTGCCAGCCCATGGTTTCCATGTGACTCATGCCGCTGTAGCCGTTGCGCATCCAGGTGCCGCCGGTTGCCACTACCACCGCATCGGGCTTCATGTCCAAGACCATCTGCGCCGTTACCTCGGTGCCGGTGACTATCTTCACACCTGCTTGGGGGAGCTGTATCTTCTGCCACCTGATGAGGCCTCCCACTTCCTCTCTGCCAGGCAGCTTCTCCGCCAGCAGGGCCTGTCCTCCTAGTTCATTTGCTTTCTCATAGAGGGTGACGTCATGGCCCTTGAGTGCAGCTACCCTTGCCGCCTCCATTCCCGCAGGGCCTCCTCCAACTACCACCACCTTTTTCTTAACAGGTGCCGTCTTGATGCCCCCGATTCCCCATCCCCATTGCTCCATGCCTACAGCGGCGTTTACAATGCACCTTATGGGCTGCCCATCCATCATGTATTTCACGCAGTTCTGGTTGCATCCCTGGCAGGGACGGATATCGTCCAGCCTTCCCTCCCGAGCCTTGTTGGGTAGCTCTGGGTCGGCAATGAGTGGTCTGGCCATAGCCACTATGTCGGCCTTGCCCTCAGCGAGTGTGCTCTCCGCTATCAGGGGGTCATTGATCCTGCCCACAGCGATTATGGGGATATTCTTCACCACCTCCTTGATCTGCTCCACAGCATAGAGCTGATAGGCTGGGGGGAGGTAGAGTGGGCCGAAGTACATGTGCATTGTCTGAGTTTCCCTGGCGATACCGCAGAACATGTAATCGACCTTCTTGTCTTTGTCCAGCATCTTGGCAAGCTGTACCGCTTCCTCGGGTACAATTGAGCCTGGGAGCAGGTCATCGACGGTCAGGGTGTAGCCTATGGCCATCTTGTCCCCGACCACTTGCCTGGTGACGTCGATCAACTCCATGGCCAGTCTGGCGCGATTTTCCAGTGAGCCTCCGTATTCATCGGTGCGCTTGTTCATGGTGCCCGAGAGGAAATCGCATGCAACTCCAGAATGATCGTGGATGTCAATGCCGTCAAAACCGGCCTCCATTATGTTCTGGCAGCAGATTGCGTGGTATTCAAGATTTCGCTTGATATCATCCTTGGTCATCGGCTCCCACATTTGATCGGCAAAGTTACAGTCGGGAACCAGCGATGGCCCGCGCTTGTTACCCAGGGTTATGGAGTAAACCTGGAAGCTACATCTGGCACCGTATTCATGAATGCCTTCAGCAACCCTCTTGAAACCGGGTATTATCTCCTTCTTCCACAGCCAGAAGTGCCTGTCGTAATGTCCCCCATTCGCCCTCATGAAGATAATATCACGAGGCTCGGTGTATCCCACCGACATGGATACCCATCCTGCCCCACCCTTTGCCTTCTCGATCACGTAGTAGATCCATTCCTCGGTGGGCAAGCCCAGCTCTCCCATCAGAGGGCTGTGCGGTCCGCACATTATCCTGTTCTTCATGGTGAATGGGCCGATCTGTATTGGAGTAAACAGATACCTGAACTGCTGAGCGCTCATTAGAACCTCCTTTGTCTAGTGTTTATGTGAATTTGTATAACATATATAAACAGCGCTGGGCGCTGGCGAAGCTGACTATATCATCTCGATTGGGCTTAGTCAAGCCGATGTGATTTGTTCCGTTAAGAGATTTGAGATAAGGATTCTTCCGCCGCCCTGAGGGTGGCCTCGATGTCTTCTTCAGTGTGTGCCAGCGAGACGAAGGCTACTTCAAACTGTGACGGGGCGAGGTAAATTCCACCTTCTAACATATGATTGAAGAAACGGCTATACAATTTGGTATCTGAGGATAAAGCTAAGTCATAATCGGTCACCTCCCGGTTGGCGAAGAACAGGGTTAGGATGGAGCCAACCCTGGACGTAAATACAGCTACACCTGATTCAGCAGCTAGTCGGGTCAGCCCACTTTCTAAAGCACTTGCCCTCTCCTCTAATTGCTCATAGATTCCTGGCTGGCCCAGAATTCTTAGCGTTTCTATACCGGCTGCCATTGCCAGCGGATTGCCCGATAGAGTCCCCGCTTGATATACCGGACCAAGGGGAGCAATCATTTCCATTAACTCTCTTTTACCACCGTATGCCCCCACCGGCAAGCCTCCACCGATGATCTTGCCCAGACAGGTGAGATCTGGCGTGACTCCGTAGAGGGCCTGAGCCCCGCCGTAAGCCCCTCTAAAGCCGGTTATTACCTCGTCGAAGATGAGAAGGGCACCGCTGCTGCTGGTGATCTCGCGTAGCCCTTGTAGAAATCCAGAGCGCGGTGCTACCACCCCCATATTAGCAGCTACAGGCTCGACAATAACGGCTGCTATCTCCTTGCCAAAAGCGCTGAAGAACTGCTCTACTGCCTTCAAATCGTTGTATGGGGCGACTAGCGTATTCTGAGTGTATGATGCAGGTACTCCTGGACTATCGGGCAATCCCAGTGTTGTTACGCCGGATCCTGCTCTTGCCAGCAGTCCATCTGAGTGGCCATGGTAGCAGCCGGCAAACTTCAAGATTTTGTCTCTTCCAGTGAATGCTCTTGCCAGACGCAGTGCGCTCATCGTGGCCTCGGTGCCTGAGTTGACGAAGCGCACCATCTCTATGGAGGGCACAGCCGAGGTTATCAGTTTGGCGAGGGTGGTTTCTCGCTCGGTAGGGGCGCCAAAGCTGGTGCCGCCTTCTATCACTTGCTTGAGAGCGGAAGTAACCTTTGGGTGAGAATGTCCAAGGATGATCGCGCCCCAGGAACAAACATAGTCTAGGAATTCGTTCCCATCCTCGTCGTATAGCTTGGCCCCATGTGCCCGCTTTATGAATAGAGGCTGCCCGTCGACCGCCCTGAATGCTCTAACGGGGCTGTTCACTCCTCCAGGGAGATACTTCTGTGCTTCCTCGAAAAGCTCTCCAGATCGCTTCCCGGGCATTGTCAAGTCGATATCCTCTGTACTAAACGATAATGGCAGCTTGATCAATCGGACGCCAGCCAGCGTGCTGCCTCTTTGGCGTAGTAAGTCACGATGATATCAGCCCCAGCCCTTTTTATCGCGGTAATGACCTCCAGGGCTGTTTGTTTTTCATCCAACCATCCATTTCGTGCTGCAGCCTTGATCATCGAGAACTCGCCACTTACGCTGTAGGCGGCCAGCGGGTGATTAAAGGCATCGCGCACCTTTCCGACTACATCGAGATAGGCGAGGGCGGGCTTTACCATCACTATATCAGCCCCCTCGGCGATATCCAGTTCCACTTCTCTCAAGGCCTCGCGCACATTTGCAGGATCCATTTGATAGGAGCGCCGGTCTCCAAATTGTGGAGCGGATTCCGCCGCGTCGCGAAAAGGCCCGTAAAAGGCGGAGGCGTACTTCGCTGCATAGGCCATAATGATGGTGTTATGAAACCCGCTGTAATCTAAAGCAGCGCGAATTGCAGCAACACGCCCATCCATCATGTCGGAGGGAGCTACAATGTCGGCACCAGCTTCGGCGTGAGAGAGCGCCGTTCTAGCTATCAACTCCAGTGTCTTATCATTATTGACGTAATCACCATCTATTACCCCGCAGTGTCCGTGACTGGTATATTGGCATAAACAGACATCTGTGATTACTATGAGGTCGGGCACTGCTTTTTTGATCTCGCGCACCGCCTTCTGAATAATACCATCGGAGGCATAGGCAGCAGACCCCAGCTCATCTTTGGTTTCCGGCAGGCCAAAGAGTATGATTGCCGGGATTCCCAATCTCAATATCTCTTCAGCTTCTTGGGATAGTTGATCGAGTGACAGATGAAAATTACCCGGCATTGACTTGATCTCTTCCTTGGTCCTTTGGCCGGGGACAACGAAGAGCGGATAAATCAAGTCTTCGATATTGATCCTTGTCTCGCGGATCAACCTTCGCAGGGGCTCTGTGCGGCGAAGACGCCGTAGACGTAGTTGAGGAAAAGGAGCCATGTCAGGCCTTTCCAACCTCTTCATATCGTTCAACGATGGCTTGCACCAGACCAGGGATTGTGTGTTCTCTGGCCACCACATCCACCGTCAGCCCTGAATCAATGGCAGCGGCGGCCGTTATCGGCCCAATGCAGGCCACTGTAGTATTATTCACAGATTGCCAGTCTCCAGCTAGCAAAGAGACGAGGTTGCGCACCGTAGAGGAGCTGGTGAATGTAGTGATGTCGATCTCTCCGTCTATGAGCATTTGCTTCCCTCGGGAAAGAGCTTCCGAGGGCTGTACAGTCCTATACACGGATATCTCATCCACCAGCGCTCCGAGGCGCCTGAGCCCTTCCACAAGCTGGGGGCGAGCTTCTTCTGCACGCGGAAGCAGAATATGCTTGCTCGATATATCTTTATCTGCAAAACCTTCTACAATGTTCTCAGAAATATATTCCTTGGGCATATAGTCAGCCACAAGACCATGCTGTGCCAAGGCCTTGGCAGTTGCCGGTCCTATGGCACATATCTCTATGCCTCCTAGCTCTCTGGCATCCAATCCCTGTTTTAGGAGGCGATCGAAAAAGGCGTCGACACCGTTGACACTGGTGAATATCACCCAAGCGTAGTGGGATAATCTAGCCAAAGCCCTGTCAAGCTCTTGGTAGTCAGGCATTGCCTCAATTGCAATGGTGGGCATCTCAATGGGTTCTGCACCCTGCCGGGCTAGTAGCTCGCTGAGTTTGCTGGCTTGGTGCCTTGATCTGGTCACCAATACGCGCTTACCGAAGATAGGCTGGTTGTCGAACCAACGTAGCTTGTCGCGCAGAGAAACGACGTCTCCGACTACAACCACTGCTGGTGGTGTGAAGTTGTTCTCGGCCGCCTGTGCTGCGATATTGGCCAAGGTAGCAACAATGGTCTGCTGTCGAGGACCAGTGCCATCACGAATTAATGCGACTGGTGTTGTCGGCGGCCTGCCATTTGCGAGTAGTTGCTCCACTATTTGGGGAAGATGTTCCATGCCCATAAGAAAGACCAAGGTATCAGAGCAGGTAGCAAGCTTTTCCCATGCGATGCTTGATTCTCCTTTTGTAGGATCCTCATGTCCAGTGACTATGACCACAGATGAGGCAAGGCCACGGTGAGTAACAGGTATTCCAGCATAGGCGGGAACTGCCGTTGCCGACGTGACACCGGGGACTATCTCGAAGGGAATGCCCTGGGCTGCTAGGGCTTCAGCCTCCTCGCCGCCACGCCCCAAGACAAACGGGTCGCCGCCTTTGAGACGCACCACTGTCTTTCCCTCTTTGGCTTCGCTGACGAGCAGGTCATTTATCTCTGCCTGGCTCATCATATGGCCAGAGGAAGACTTGCCAACATATATCTTTTCCACCTGAGGGTGAACTGCTTTGAGTAATCTGTCATTCACCAGGCGGTCGTACACTATGACATCGGCTTCGCCGATGCACATCAGCCCTTTCACAGTGATGAGCTGTGGATCACCGGGACCGGCGCCTACCAGCCAGACTTTTCCCTTAGCGGTTCCCTTCATCTGCCTTTCTCGCGATAAGCTCTCGAGCGCCCAAAGATAAAAGCTTCTCAGCCAGGAGCTTGCCTATCCTTTCAGGGTCAGCAGGAGCCCCATATTCAGCAGCCCGTAGAGTCCTGCTGCCATCGCTGCTAGCCACCATTCCCTCCAGGTGTAGACTGTTGTCAGCTACTGTGCCCAGGGCTGCAATCGGGGCCCGGCAACCGCCGCCAAGGGCGCTGAGGAAAGCCCGCTCCGCTTGGACACTCTGCCAGGTTGGCTCGTCGTTTACCACAGACAGGAGGCCAGACAGTTCTTGGTCCAAAGCCCCTATCTCAACAGCGAGGGCGCCCTGCCCCACCGAAGGGAGGAAAAGCTCGATAGGTAGATATTCCGTTATTCTGTCCCCCCAGCCCATTCGCAGCATAGCTGCAGCAGCCACTATAATACCCTCTAACTCGCCTGAGTATAGCTTGCTCAGGCGAGTATCAATATTGCCCCTCAAGGGGCGAATCTGAATGTCGGGCCGGTAGGCTCTAAGTTGAACGGCTCGGCGTTCACTCCCGGTCCCCACACAAGCTCCTTCTGGCAGCTCAGAAAGGGGCTTTCCCGATTTGGAAAGGAAGGCATCTCTGGCATCAATCCTCATTCCCACAGCAGCCAACTTAAACGCTGAGCTAAGCTCGGTGGGCATATCCTTCAGGCTGTGCACAGCCATATCTATCTCCCCAGAAAGCAACGCCTCTTCCAGTTCCTTTATGAATATCCCTTGTCCTCCTATTTCGGCCAGGGATGTTGTGCGATAACGATCACCGCTTGTCTTTATGCGCTTAACATGGAATTCTAGGTCGTGATAGCTCTCACGCAATCGCTGCACGACTAACTCGGTCTGGAGCAATGCCAGCTTGCTTCCACGGGAACCTACGATGATGCTTCTTTTGCCCACAAAACCGCTATCTAAGGGTTAAGCTAGGATGAAACATTGTTATCTAGGTCAAAGAGCTCCTGAACTGCTTGAATATGATTGTCGCGCTGATCACTGTTCCTAAGATAACGAATAGGATCGTGCAGTATCTTCTTTATGATCGTCTGCGTCATAGCATCTATCGCAGCGCGATCTTCCTCAGACATCTGCATTCTGCCTAGAGTCCTTGTGAGCTGGCTACGGCGTATCTTTTCAGCCTTGCTCACCAGCGCTGTAATCGTTGGCACTGCCTCCAGTGAGTGCCACCAGGACATAAACTTCGCCACCTCGGCATCAATGATGGTCATAACCTTTTCCTTTTCCTTCGCTCTTTGTCGACGGTTCGATCCAGAAACCGTTTCGAGGTCATCGATGTCATAAAGGTAGACGTTTTCGATATCCTTTGCCCGGGGGTCTATGTCACGCGGCACAGCGATATCAATCAGCACCAAGGGGCGATGTGGCCGGCTTTGCATTGCCTCTGCTACAACCGAAGGCTCCAGGATAAAATGAGGTGCTCCACTGGAACTGATGAGGATGTCGGCTTCAATTAAGGGCTCCTTCAAGTGGTGAAAGGGTATCGCCTTGCCACCGTGCGCAGATGCCAGAGCCAGCGCTTTCTCATAGGAACGGCTGGTAACTATCAATTGAGATATTCCGTGCTTGACCAGTGCCTTTACCGCTAACTTGCCTGCCTCTCCAGCGCTGATAACCAATACCTTACAACTTGAGAGATCATCAAACGTTTTCTTGGCTAGCTCTATGGCAATGGAGCTCACAGAAACCGAATTTCTGCTGATACCTGTTTCAAGGCGAGCCTGCCGACCAACCCTCACTGCCTGCCGGAAGAGATTCAGAAGAGGTGTGCTGATGCGGCCAGTGCTTTCAGCATCCTCTAAAGCTTGGCGTACTTGTCCCAGAACTTCGAATTCTCCCAGTATCATGGATTCCAGGCCAGAGGCGATTCTAAAAAGGTGGCTCACTGCCGTTTCCTGTTGAAATGCATAGAGGTGGGGAGAGAGTTCAGATACTGACATATCCGCAAGTTCGCTCAGAAAGTCCTCCACACTCTTTCTTTCGGAGTAATGCTCGTCCGCCAGTGTATATACCTCGGTTCGGTTACAGGTGGAGAGGATTATTCCTTCAGGGACATGGTCAAATAGCGAGACTAATGCTTCCTTCAGCCGCCAACTGCCGAGAGCAAGCTTCTCTCGAACTTCGAGCGGGGCTGTATTATAATTTAGACCAACAACCAAAACGTGCATTTGTTTTTGCTCCCCAGATCAGGGTTTGACTATTTTTACTTACTTAGAAGGTTGGAGAGAAGCTTTTCCTTGGCTTGTTCGAATTCGCCTTTCTTTAGCATATCAAGCAACGGCTCCAGGTCAAGACTTCTCTGCCACGCATCGCCATCTACATGTATCCCATCTCTCTTGAGTTCCTGGCGTACTTCCGAGATCAGGAGTGCTAGCGAGGCATATTCTGAAGCAAAGTTTTGCTCAAGTTCCCTGCGAATCCTCCTCGCTAATGCTGGGCTTTTCCCGCCAGTGGAAACTGCGATACCGATGTCCCCGCGGCGAAGTAGCGATGGGACTATGAAATCTGAATGTTCCGGGTCATCGACTACATTGGTCAAGACTCCTCTTTCTCGCCCCTCACGAGCTACCTCCATGTTAACCATGGGGTCATCTGTAGCTGCTATGGCAATCAAGGCATGCTCAAGGTCTCCAGAATGATAATCTCGCTGTGATATCTGGATTGTACCCTGTTCTGCCAGATTAGCTAATCCGTTGCAAACACGAGCGCTTATCACAGTGACCGACGCTCCTTGGTCTGCGAGTGCCCTCGCTTTGCGCTCAGCCACCTCACCACCCCCCACAACAACGCATTTCCTTCCTTGGATGTTCAAGAAAATGGGATAATATGTTGACATAAAGACACTCAATTGAGTTCGGTAAAGTATCGGACCTTTTCCTTTTTGTACTCCTTAACGGTATACAACAAGGCGTAATTTGACACCTTAGTATCGTGGGAGATTTGTTTCGCTATCGCCTCACATTCGTCCTTACTACGGCTGTGGATCATAGCAAACAGGTTATAGGGCCAATCTGCGTTGGTTTGTCTCTGGTAGCAGTGGCTCACTGCCTGGCATGAGGCCATCTTATTCCCGGATTGCTCCAGCATGTCGAGGGGCACCGACCAGCAGGACATAGCGTTGCTCAAGAATCCTGCTTTTTGATGGTTGAGCAAAGCCCCATAGCGGCGCATAATTCCGCAGTCTCGGAGAGACTTTGCCAGATTCAGTAGCTCCTCGGTACCTATGCTCAGGTGGCTAGCCATCTCATCAAAGGGCCTTTGGCCGAGCGGAAGGTCCTTTTGTAGCTCTTTAATGGCTTCCCTGTCCAGCTTGGATAAGCGTTTATCCTCCTTGTTAATAAGCAAGCTATTTGATTCACCAGTGTGGTATAAATTATTCCCCGATTTATCTGTACCGACCATATCGAAATATACAAGCCTTTTGAATACTCGCACCGCGGGAAGGCTCATGGTTGCTTCAGCTCCGGCAAGTTCAGCGAGGTTGGCGATTGTCTTCGGCAGGCTCTTATCCTTGGCTAGGGTCAGTGTGAACCACAGATTGTAATAGTGATCCCGCGCGTAGTTATGGCTAACACCCTGGTGTTCGCTGATAGCACCGGCTGCTTCATCCAGTAGACGATCAGAAATGTGCATTGCTACTAAGGTGCTTTCATACCCTAGCCTTGATGAATCGAAGACACCGCTAATCCAGCGTATTATTCCCTCATCCTTGAGGTTCTCAACTCGTTGAATGACCTCATCGCTACTGACATCTAGCATGTTGCCGAGCACAGCGAACGGCTCGCCTGATAGGGGGAAGTCGGTTTGCAAAAGATTTAGCAACCTTCTGTCGACAGTATCCAATTCCATCTTCAGTTTCCATCTCGGTTTGGGAAGGTGGGTTCCATTTCATTTCACCCACCCTACCCTGCTTGAATTTTAACAACTAACCGGTGGAAAGGCTACGTGCTGGCGCTGGCTGGTAGATGCAGTAGGGCTCCTCTGCCAGATAGTCGCCCGTGACCTCGTAAGCACGAGCGCGACAGCCTCCGCAGACTATCTTATATTCGCAAATCCCGCACTTGCCCTTGATCTTGGAATAATCACGCAAGTCGCTAAATAGAGGCGAATTTCGCCAGATTTCGCTGAAGCTCTGCTCTCGTATATTTCCCGCTTCAACATCGAGATAGCCACAGCCCTGCACGCGCCCCACATGAGAGATAAAGCAAAACCCTATGCCTGCCAGGCAGCCTCGCGTGAGCGAGTTCATTTCTCCCTGGATGTTGGGGGTTCCTTGGGTCCGGCTATCCCTATTCCGTTGCAGCATTACTCTCATGTAATGCGGTGCATCGGTAGGCTTGAAGAATATCCGCTTTCCCATCTCTACTTGTTTATCACAAATCCAGTGGAGTACGCGCTCGTATTCCTCTGGAGGCAATTCCTGTGACTCAAGCCCCTTGCCCCGACCGGTGGGCACCAGCATGAAAGGATGGAAGGCTACTGCGCCTAAATCTAGGGCTAAAGAGAGGAGGTCATCGAGATAACAGGCGTTGAGCTTGGTGATAGTGCTATTGATCTGGACCTCGATTCCACAGTTAATGGCGTTCTCTATGCCCCTCAGGGCAGCATCAAAGGCGCCTGACATGCCCCGAAACTGGTCTTGGAGCGCAGGGGTGGGGAAGTCCACACTTATGCCCAGCCGTGAGATAGGGATTTCCTTCATTTTGGCAGCTATTTCTTTAGTGACCAGGGTACCATTACTGCCTACAGCAACACGCAATTCTTTATCGGCAGCATATTTTGCGATGTCGAAGAAATCGTCGCGTAGCAGGGGCTCTCCGCCGCTGAGTATAACAATGGGCTTGCCGATTTCAAGTATGTTGTCGATAACAGAGAAGCACTCTTCGCGGGACAATTCATTGGCATACCGGTCGCTGGTTGACGAAGACCGGCAATGAGCGCAGCACAGGTTACAGCTACGGGTTATCTCCCAGGCTATTAAACGAAGATTAGGTGCAGCTACATCCAATTACTTAGACCTCAGTTGGAGATTTGTTTATCCCGATCTCTTCATCGGTGAGATAACAGGCAGGGTCTTCAGCCCACACGTCTCCGTATGCCGCCTCGGCGCGCACACGGAGATTGCCCTTGCATATGTC
>SMTZ1_10007067_pt1 | contig 11281 bp, 8 predicted proteins | sample DeeMarSWOR136_30_FD_25667 | JGI IMG/M metagenome (IMG submission 25667)
ATACTCGCTGTATCCGGACCAGAGAACGGGAGCAACGACAACACCCGTCCGTGCTGAGATCATTTTTGACATGCCTACAGCTTCATAATAATCCGTGCCAAGCGGAAGGTGAGGCCCATGCTGCTCGGTGCTCCCCAGCGGTATAATGACCATATCGCAGGTCTTCAGATACTCCTCTACGTCTGTCCAGGTCATCTCCTGCAGGACGAGAGGTCCTTCCTGAGTCATGGCAAACGCCGTTCCGATAAAAAAAAGAACCGATAGCCCTGCGATGATTTTTTTATTAATCAAACGTGTGATCTTCATCATAGACTTTCTCCCGTGCAATAACTTTAAAAAGAGAACGCCAAAAGATTCATTCTATTCTTTTGTAGTCCTGTTTGCAATGCAGAGGAAAAGTGAAAGAAGGGAAGCAGGGAATTTTTTAAGAAGAGCTGTCTGCTCTTTTCTGTGCTTCCCGTGTGGGCAGCTCGAGACCGAGATGTTGTCTCTTGTCGGCTCTGAGAAGAAGGAGCGAGAAAACAAGCCCCACAAATCCGAGGGAAGCGAACATCACTTCCATATTGGTGTAATCATCCCCCGTGGCATCCACGATTTTACCTGCCAGTACAGGGAAAGCAAAAAGCCCGAACATCTGTATCCAAGCTATGATGCCGAAAGCGGTGCCGAGGAATTTTTCCTTGACCAGTATAGGAATGGCCGGCCAGAGCGCTGCCGGGACCAAGGAAAAAGAGACACCGAGAAGGATAAATGAGACGGCGGGGTGAAGAGTTGTAAGGCCGAGAACAAGGTGTGCCGGAACGATCAAAATCGACCCCATGATCATAATTCTCCCTCTTTTCCCAAACCTGTCCACAAGAAGCCCGAGAAGTGGAGTAAAAATCATCGAGGCGGTCATGATGTATGACGTATATTGGCCTCCTTTGGCTGCCGACAGGCCGAATTTCATCTGGAGGAACCTCGGAGCATGAGCGGTAAAGGGAAAAATAGCCGAGTAGAAGGTTACGCAGAGGATGCTGATGAACCAGAAGGCAGAGCTCAGCTTCAGCACATCCTTCAGGACAATTTTTTCCTCTGTTCCCGCTTTAATCTTTTCGTCAACATCCCTGTCTATCATCAAGTAAGCCAGGAAAAGGACAAAAGAAACAAACATGATGATCGTTCCCGCCCATATAGACCAACGCCATCCCCCGGCCTTATCAGCGATCTGAGCTGCTGTATTCAGAGCCAGTATTGTTCCTAACCTCATTACCGTGATGTTCAATCCATAGGCAAATCCCAGTTCCTTGCCTTTGAACCACCGAGCAATAACTTTATTGGTGACGAGCAGTGTTGCTTCAGAGCCAAACCCATAGACCATCCTCCCTATAAGCATCACAAGAAATGACTTGCCTGCTCCCAGAGACGTGATGAGCGATCCAAGCAGTATGAGAAAGACATAAAATGTGCCCGCTTTCCTGATCCCGAACCGATCCAGGAGAAATCCTGCTATGACCAGCAGGAAGAGAAGATTGGGGAGTGAGTAAAAAGAATACAATAGCCCGAACTTGGTATTGTCGATGCCCATATCCTGCTGGATAAACTCATTTATCGGACTCAGGGCATCATAGATGTAGTAGGAGCCGAACATCACCAGGCTGACCACGAGAAGGATGAGCCAGCGCCACCAGTGTCTCTTCGTTTTTATGGGTTCGTTTTTCATCTAAAATTCCTTCCTGGAATATCATCTAAGATCAAAGACATTTCCTCTCCGACCTCTCATGCACAGATAGTGTTGATGATATAGATACTACAGAGAAAAGGGGCAGTCAAATCAAATTATTATCGCGCCCTTGCTGGAATAGATGGGCACCATTCTTTGTCTAATCAATTGTATAAACAATGAAAACCCGGCCCGAGGCGCGCAAGTTCAGAAACATGGCATTTCAAATGAAAAGGATAAAAATCTCTTTTGAGACTGCTTTCGGTCTTGCACTTATCCTTCTGCTGTGGCTTCTCCTCATGCTCTGAGCAGAACTGAAATCGAGCGGAATAGAAATGAAAAAGGTTGAGGTCATTTCACAAAATAAGCAAAAAATAAAGCCTGATCCTTATTTCAGAGGGGAGGGTTTCTGGAAGACATAGAAATCGCGCATCCGCGTTCCTTCCTGAAGCCATCGGAAATCTATGACCCTGTACTTCCTCCTCAGAAGCAACTGAAAAATCCTACGCGTCTCCATCCTCCAATCGACAGGAATGCGCCTCACATTCTCATCCATGACTTCGGTCTCTCTAATCATCGTGTAAAAATCAAAGGGAATCTCCATAAGAAGAAAATCCCGGTCCATGTCAAGGTCTGTCTTTTCAACGACCTCCAGAAGAACAGGACCTGATCGCCCTTTGACTTTCTCCACTGCGGCGACAACAGCCATTTGGCCTGAAGCGACCAGGCTCTCAAGGTCGTATGCGGGTCTTTCAACAGCTTTATCGAGATCCCAGACCATGTACAGCCTATCGTTCGGAACATCAGCCCTATTCAGCTTCCCACCGAAATCCCCGTAATAGTCTTCCCTGTAATCCTGCACGTCCATCCCGAAGCAGTGAATATTCCTGTAGGCATTGACCCCTGTCAGAGGATCAAACGTGCATGTGATGCTGTGAATTCCCATGACTTCCAGGACGATCTTTTTCTGGAATTCTTTCATCAACACCCCGAGGCCGAAGTGCCGATATTCCTCCCTCACTCCCGTATACTGAGAATAGAAGAAGAGATTGCCCGGAATCTTGAAGCCGATCTCTCTGTCTGTAACCCCCACAAAACCGTAAGAAAATCCCACGAGATGTTGTCTATCCTGTTCGATGTGACCTTTGTCATCCTCTGCATAGGCTGCGATAATCAGGCAGTTTCCCTCGTTGAAATAATTGTCGCAGCACATGTTTCTCGAACCGGGCAGGGTGTCGTTGGGGTCCTCCCAGATCTCATACCTCAGCTCTTCATATTTCTCATAGTCCTGCCGGTCATGGGAAGTTTCCACGCGAAACAGGAATTGTCTTCCCTTCTTCTTATGGATCACTTCAAGAGTTTTCATCTCTCCTGCACCGTTTCTTATTGAGGCTCCGTTATTCTGAACAAATTCTAACGAAACCCATCATTCAAATGCAAGGCACTGGCATTGCCAAGAGCGCCGCGATGGGGCAAGGCCCGAAACAAAAAAAGAGTAAACAACAGCGAAAAGAATCATCTCTGTTTCCACGATGAGAGGAGAATCAGGCGAGCTGAATCCACAGCACGCGGAGTTCGTTTTAAACTTGTGCTGTTATTGCGCATATAGTGAAGCAATCTCATTTTTAAGTAAAAAGTGAAAAGTAAAGAGATTTTTCTATTCTGTTCAATATAGCATCAATGAAAATATATACTTCTTACTTTTTACTTCTCACTTCTTACTTTTCAACGATTGCCACGCTTCGCTTAGGATGCCAGACACCCCTTCATCACGGATTTAAGGATGCTCATACAGCGAAATAATCATTTGAACAAAAGATGTATTTATTATAATGTAAACACCTTTGCGGAAAGACGCCGATATCCTGGTCGCTCTGATGAAATTGAAGACGAAATCGCTTATAAAGGCCATATTTCTGCTTACTATTGTGATGTCTCTCTGCCTTTATGCAGAAGAGATATCCGTTAAGATCATAGAAAATCCCGAGGAGCTGGCCGAGACATTCTGTTCCATCGGGAGAGAAGGCGATATTCTCGTTTCGGACGGAAAAGCCACGGCTCTCATCGGCGGCTCTTCCAGACCACAGCACGATATCCTCAACTATCCCGCCGGCAACACCACGGGCAGCGTCATCAGCTTCTCACCAACCGGGAAGAAGCTACAGAGCACCCTGGCTGTAGGCACTCCCCGAATCGTCCTCCGAGAAAAAAGGAAATATATCCGGTATCATTCTGTGGAACGGGTAAAAGAGATAGAAGAGGACGGTGTCGTCTGCTTTCGTGCCGCGGCTCTCCTCGAAGGGAATCAGGGAGAAAGAGCAGAAATTACGACGCTCTACCGGTTCGTTCCAGGAACAGGTAAAATCGACATCACATCAAGCATAAAAAACACGGGACAGATGGAGATACAAGGATTCGATTATTCTCTCCATTGCGACGCCCTGCATGAGTACTCTTTCAATCCTTTTGACAGAGAAAAACATCCGAATCCGCAGCTCGAAGTTTATCAGAAGAAAGGACATTACTTGGGAGTTGTGGACTTCAATGCCCCCAAGGAAAAGGATGAGCTTCAGCCTGGGAAATTACTGGCAGGACAGTCCTTTAATGCCCCTTACATCCTGATCACAAGAGAGCACTGCAATGACCTGCTTAGGGAAGTCTACGCTCTGTATCAGATCACGCCCCGTAAAGCCATGATTCACATCGAAAATCAGGAAGGAAGAATGATCGAGCTCATCATCAGAGATGCGTTTTCTTCCTTTATCCTCTACCGTGCTTTTCTCGAAAATCCGCTCTCTACCGAAGTACTCCTTCCCGAAGGATATTACTCTGTCCAGGCCAATTTTTTCCCAGCGGTGTGCGAAGAATCCCTAAAAGTGGCTACAGACGGCGAAAACAAGTGTGTGCTGGTAGACCCTGCCAAGGGAAAGGTCAAGGTTAGGATCCTAAATAGCTCTAAACAATACATTCCCGGAAAGGTCACATTCATAGGTCTTGGCCCTACAAGGTCTCCCTATTTTATGCCGGAGAATCCTGTTGAGAGCGGAAGAGAATGGGAAAAGATGAAAAATTCCTGTTTTCCTGGAGGAGGAGGGAAGGAGGTCCTACTGCCCATAGGAACCTATCTCCTTTCTGCATCGAGAGGACCAGAATACACGAGGAACATGAAGATCGTGGAAGTTTTGGAGGGCGAAGCACAGGACCTGATCTTCATCATTGACAAGGTCCTGGAAACAGAAGGCCTTATTTCACTCGATCCTCACGTTCATACCCTCCACTCAGACGGGTCTGTTGGTATCGCTGAGAGGATCAGATCCTTGGTGGCAGAAGGAGTGGAGGTGGCTGTTGCCTCAGATCACAACCTCTTGATCTCTTTTGCACCTAAGCTGAAAGAACTCGGTCTCAACGAGGTTTTGGTAGTGCTCGTCGGAAATGAAATAACCACGTCAAGGATGATCCACTACAACACTTATCCTCTTGTTTACAGTGAGGCCGAAGACTTCAACGGAGCCATAGACCCTTTTTCTGAGGAGGTCACCGCTCTGTTCAACAGAAGTCGCAGGAAAGACCCTGGAGCTGTGCTGCAGGTGAATCATCCTCGCGATAGAACATTGGGGTACTTCAACAATTATCATCTCGACCCAGAAAATGCCTCTTCTGCGCAAGTCGGCTTCGACACGAGCTTCGATGTGCTGGAAGTGATGAATGGGCCTTCCTATTATTCCTCCAACTATCAAGCGATAGCGGATTGGCTGCACCTTCTTAACAGGGGTTACTATTTCCCGATCGTTGCTTCTTCGGACTCCCATTCCATCGATGAAGAAGTGCCTGGCTATTCGCGCACCTATGTCTACTATTCAGGACCAAAAGGAGAGGGCCTGGATGATAGCTCCCTGATTCATTCCATAAAGAAGGGCCGATCTTTCATCAGCAATGGTCCTGTTGTTGAATTCACAGCCCGGGGAACATACCTGCCGGGCGACACCCTGACAGCCCCTGAAGGGAAGCTCGAAATCCAAGTGAAGGTTCAGAGTGCACCCTGGATTTCTGTGGATGAGGTCAGGATCATCATCAACGGAGAACGGAAAATTGCGTTCAAAGCCGACTCTTCAGATAAAGAGCCCATAAAATTTGCGGAAAAGATCAGCTTGAAATTGAACGAAGATTCCTATGTGATTGCGGAAGTGCTGGGGAAAAAGAGTCTCTTTCCCGTTATCCAGGCCACAGCACGGGCAGGCCTCCTGGAGAAAGCTGTTCTCCCCTATGCTCTGACAAATCCCATCTTTGTGGACGTGGATGGGAACGGGAAGTTCGATCCCCCATGGCCGGAAAAAATCAAGCTTTTGGATAATCCCTATCCCTGAACGTGGTTTGACCTAAAGGATGAAGACGAAAAAGACCAAACCCGGAAGACCTGACAAAAAAGAGAAAAGGAGGAAGCTCAGGCTGTTCGAGCCGAGGGATACCAACTCTTTTTACAGCGAACCCAATGTCCTCACGCTTCTGAGGTTCTTGCTCTCGCTGGCATTTTACATTCTTGCTATCTTCAAAATGGACCTGACTTTCTGTTACATCGGCCTCGTGATCCACTGGCTGGGAGACCTGTTCGATGGATTTTGGGCCCGAAGATTCAAGCAGGAAACAATCCTGGGAGCAGAGATCGATATCATCGCAGACCGCGTAGAAGTCCTCTTCTTCTATATCATCTTCCTGTTCTTCTATCCTCATCTTTTCCTCCCTGCGGCTCTTTACATCATCGATTTCGCCTTTATGGACTTTTATCTGAGCTATCAGTTCTTGAAATACGATATCATCTCACCGAATTATTTCTATAAGGTTGATAAGACTGTCCACAAGTTGAATTTCAGCAAACCGGGCAAATTCTGCAACTCTGCCGTTGTCACCCTTATCCTCATCTTTCTCCCGCAATTCCAGGTTGTGGCCACGGTCTGGGCAGCCGGACTGATCGGGATAAAAACTTATTCCATCCATCTCCTGCGCAAGAAAACCCGCATTCAACCCCAGTGAGCTCCTCCCCAGGAGGAACAGACATAATCCCATTTTTATCAGCCATCACAGAGATGCAGATGTTTTGGGGCTCCCTTCATTGCGCTCCCCCCTGTTTTTTGGTAAAAAGAAGTGTAAGACAGGATTATTCAGATGGATCAACCTCTACATGTCCTCTCCCGGGAAAAGAAGATCGCCTCGATCATCAATCCCGATGCCTCAAACAAAAAATGGAGAAGGAGAAGGTTTCTCAGAAAATTCATCCAACAGCACCTGCCCAGCAAAATCATCGACACCCATGAAAACAAGGATTATACAATTGATGTGGCCAAGAAGTTGAGTCAAGACCACCAAATCATCGTGGCTGCTGGGGGCGACGGGACGATCGCTGACGTTATCCAAGGGGTCATGGAGGCCGGGAACGCGGAAAACGTCTCCATAGGAATTATCCCGCTCGGCAGCGGGAATGCTTTCCGCAAATCAATGGGCATTCCCAAGAATATCAGAAAATCCCTCAGCGTCATCTCACAAGGAAAGTCCATGGAGATCGACATCCTTGATGTCGCAGGGAAAATGGCCACATTTGCAAGCATAGGCGCCACTGCCCAGGTCACACATGACAAGCTCCAGAACAACGTTCCCGGACTTTTTGGCCATATTTTAGCAGGAAAAGCACTGTTCAGAGCTCCTAAGAACGAACTGGAAGTGGAACTGATCGACGGCGTGGACGACTCAGGGAAGTCTTTCGATCACAAGCGAATGACGCTGAAAGCGCTGGATTGCACCGTCATGAAAACGAACCACTTCGGCTACAGCTGGAGAATCGCTCCCAAGGCAAAAGTTGATGATGGCTATGTGGATGTCACATTCTTCGAACTGAGCGGATTGAAATACATCCTTTATTTCCCCCTCATCTACTTCGGTCTTTACCAGAGAACGCAAAAGCATTTCAAGGCCAAGGAATTGACTTTCAGGGGGAAAAACCTTCCAGTTCAGTACAACGGAGAAGTGCTTGGGATCAAGGATGAGGTCCGCATAAAGGTCCTCCCCAAGGCTCTGAGGATCATTTGTCCGCGTGAAGCCTGACCGGCTTCACAAAAAACGCCTATTCTTTTCTTTTCTGTCGTGCTTCTGCTACTGATTCCCTCACATCCTCTAACAAAGAGGGAGCGTGGTAAACGATACCATCCTTGATCGTCCACTGGATTCCGCCTCTTTTCACCCATTTACCATCCTCCAGCTCTTCCAATCCTGAGGGGTAGAGATATTTGAAGTTCTTCAGAGGATTTCCGTCAATGAGGATGAGGTCGGCAAGATAACCGGTCCGGACTCGGCCCAGTTTATCCTCCATACCCAAGATCAGGGCATTGTTTCCGGTCGCGTGTTTGATCACATCCAGGGGATGAAATCCCGCTTCTTGATGGAGCTCCAGCTCCCTTATCAAGCTGAATCCATACATCATGTAGATGTATCCAGCATCTTCTCCTGCCCCTACGATCCCACCAAGGTCTGCAAAATCTCTCACAGCCTTCATCCAGATCTGGTAATTCTCACGCCAAAAAACTTCATCAGCCGTGGTCCAGTTCCAGTGGTAGGAACCGTGATAGGAGGGATTCGGCTTGAAGTATTCTTCCAAGGAAGGATGAAGATAGTCTTTGAACCAAGGCTGGTTCTTTGCTCTCATCAGATCTCTGTTCGCTTCATAGATAACGAATGTGGGGCACCACGCGACTCCTCTGTCTACCATCGATTGAAGAACTCGATGGAGTTTTTCCGGGTCCGCTTCCCGCCACAACCTCCCCGCGTAGCGGAACCTGTCATCCTCCTCGCTGAAGTTGTAGTCGCAAGGGAAATCCTGAGAACCGTGAAGAGCAGCATCCGGAACACCATACCAATGTTCGATAGTTGTTGTACCTAGGGCTGCATCATCCCAAGCGTCGGTCTCCTCAACACCCACATGATGAGCGACACGAAGACCCAGCTTGTTTGCTTCCTCCATAGCTGCCCTCATGATGTCTTTGTCCATTCCGAAGACCTTCACTCCGTTACCGCCGGCATTTTTTATCTCCTGGATCCTCTTCCGGATGGCTTCTGGGGTCCGCCCCCAGGCACTCATGTAGAGGAAAAGGCGCGGAGCTTCGATTGTTCCCTTCTGGCTCTTTTCCCTTTCTTTTATCGTCCTCTCATAATTGCTGCCCACATCCCTCACAGCGGTGATGCCAGAAGCCAGCCAGAGTTTGTAAAGATAATCGAACGGAATGGGCATTTTTCCCCTGCTGTCATGAACATGACCATGGATGTTGATGAGTCCCGGCAGCAGATACATCCCTGCTCCCTCGATGACATGCTCTTCTTCTCGATAAGCGTCCTCTTCTTGTGCAAAGAGAACAGAATGGATCCTGTTTCCCTGGATGATGACATCGCAGGGTCCGAAGGCCGGTGTCCCATTGCCGTCGATGACTGTGACATTATGTATCACAAGCCGATCGTACCTTTCACCGTTCTTCACGCCTCGCGTTTCTCCCCAACCAGCTTGGGTCAGCAAGAATCCCGCGATCACGGCGATCAACACACTCGCAAGCTTTTTTTGACATTGTGTCATTCATTCCTCCGGAAGAATAGGGTGTTCATCATTATGGCTTAAAACGGACAAATCATCCATCAAAAAGTTTGAAGTGAAAAGTAAGGAGTGAGGAGTAAGACAGTCTGCTCAGTTTACTCTGTTTATTCGGTTTGTTCAGTATAACTAGTCCATCTGGTCCATAGAGTCCGTTTTATCCGTCCGATCCTTGTTGTCTATACAATCCGTTGCATAGAGCTCCTGTATCATAAAGAAGGTTTTTAACATTTCTCCTTTGTGAATATATATCTCAGGAGAATTGAAAGGGATCAGGCTGGGTGTTGAGAAAACCGTGAGCAGGGCTGAGCGGGCATAGTGTCTAAGCCGGAGGCGAAGAGGAGCGAGGCCCGAATCGATCCTCTTTGGCGCGCTGGGACAAAGCGGGCGTGCCTTCAAGCCGCATACACACCTCTCATTTCATAAATCAGGGAAAAGAATGATTATCTGTCTGACACGTGATACTATGGAGAACCATGCCTGGAGGAACAAAAAAAGTCATCCTTCTTGTTTTGACATGCGCCTGTTGTGTGGCCTTTATCAGAGCTGACCTTGAGACTTTCGGGTACTACGAAAACCGTTCTTTTCTCTTCAGCAAGAAAGCATCAGGACCTGAAGAGGAGGACAATCCATTTTCTCTGGGAAATTACAACCGGTTGCGCCTCCAATTCAGATCCGCCCTGTCCGATAAGGTCTCCCTGAATCTGGCAGTAGACTTTTTCACTTTTCACGGGTCCATCCGAAGCCTGCTGGGAACGAGCAACTGGACTGAGGACGCATCGTGGGCGGATACAGAACTGGACCGGGCCTATGTCGACCTCTACTTTCCGGGCTTTGATATGACCATTGGAAAGCAGCGTGTGGCTTTTGGGGTTTCCTATCTCTGGGCTCCGCTGGATGTGTTCAACAGAATTAATGTTTTCGAACCCAAGGAAGAGAAGCCGGGTGTGAATGCCCTTAAAATCTATGTTCCCCTTGGAAAAGTCTCCAGCCTGACGGCAGTTTTTTCTCCTGAGAAAAGCCTCAGCGATTCCGCATCCGGCCTTCGCGTTAAGACTCTTATCGAAAATGTGGATATAGCATTCAGCTTGATCCGCCGGGGGGAGAGAGAGGAGACAGTTCTTGGAGTTGACCTTCGCGGAGAATACCATATCGGATGGTGGGTGGAAGGAGGAATCTTTCTGTCCCCTTCCAAGAACGATATCAAGATAGTGTTGGGATTTGACTACACGTTTCCCGTGGGGAGGGGATTGATCTGGCTGAATGAACTCTTCTTTGACGAGAGCGGCGAAAGGGACAGTGCTCTGTATGACTTCAGCAGGGTCATTGCGGGAGAACGCTTTACGCTCGGAGAAAAATACTGTTTGTCCTCTCTGAGATACCCTCTAACGGACCTGCTGGCTGTCCACACAACGTACATCGGCAACTGGACAGATGGCTCTTTCATCCTGAATCCAGCGCTTCAGTACGAAGTTGCCCAGAATGTCTTTCTGAATTCGGGATTCTTTCTTCTTCTTGGAAAGGAAGGCGGAGAGTTTAATCTTCAGGAAGCTTCTGATATCCTTTATATTTGGCTCAAAGTGAATTTTTGAGGGAGAAAACCATGGCTCTTGCTAAACTCGAAAACATCAAAAAAGTCTACCGCACGGGAAAGATCAATTTTCCTGCCCTGAGAGGTATATCTCTTGCCATCGAGGAGGGAGAATTCCTCTCCATAGCAGGGCCCTCGGGCTCCGGCAAGACCACTGTCCTCAACATCGTAGGCTGCCTTGATAAGCCCACGAGCGGAAAATTGTACTTGGAAGACAAAGACATCACTGATTTTCCCACTTCAAAACTGGCAGACATCCGTCGATCCAAGATCGGCTTTATCTTTCAGACATTCAACCTCATCCCTGTCCTGACGGCCATGGAAAATGTCAGTCTCCCCCTGATCCTAGAAGGCATCAAGGAAG
>SMTZ1_10026862_pt1 | contig 11281 bp, 15 predicted proteins | sample DeeMarSWOR136_30_FD_25667 | JGI IMG/M metagenome (IMG submission 25667)
AGCCCCTCCACGATTTGATCTTCTTCATTTCATCTATGTCAGATTTTGTTTGAAGAGTCAAGTCGGAACCTGTGAGGTGTAGATCTTTGCCAGTATCGGTGTCTTTCTGGCGATTAAGAAGCCAGTCTGGCATTCCGTGTTTCTTGGGTTTGTCTATGATATCCCTTATCTCGTCGATCTCCATATCGGAAAGAAGGCCTAGGCGAGTTTCTGAGCTGATACTCGCTCTTTTCACTATGGTGTTAGCTAGGCTTATGCCTATTCCCTTTATGCCAGTTAGCGCTTGGGCTACCTTTTGACTTCCATCCAGATCGGTCTCAGCTATACGAATAATGTGCCGAAACTCTTTAAGCATCCTAAACCGTCCGTCTCAGCTCAAAGCTAACTACGGAAGTAACTCATATTTTATTTAAACCTTCCTTATTCAACAATTTGAGGGCAAACAAATGTGCTCCGTGGATGGAACAGGAAGGGTGAACTAACTCTTCAAACCGTAGAGAGACGGAATAGAAAGCCTCCTGAAAGAAGAATAAAACGAATAAATGGAAACCCCTACTGAATCTGTGATTTGCGTAGTTTCTGGAGGAGACGCAGTTGGATAAGTCAGTCTTGAAGGCGACGTGGCAGAACATTCTAGCTGCTTCCCAAAAAGTAAAGGCGGGCGGAGTTGTTGTTTATCCAACCGACACAGTTTACGGACTTGGCTGTGACCCGTTCGTTACAAAAGCCGTGGAGCGAGTGTTTAACGTCAAGAATGAAAGAAGGAAGCCGCTTCCCATACTAGCATCGGACACGAAGACGATTGAAAGGATAGCCCTTTTTCCAGAAAGAGCGAAGAGCATTGCTAACGAGTTTTGGCCTGGTCCACTTACAATTGTGGTTCCCAAGAAACCATCTTTACCAAGCATAGTTACGTGTGGCCTTACTTCTGTCGGAGTTCGGGTGCCAAAGCATGACACAGCACTTCAACTCATCCGCCTATCGAATGGTCTCATAATAGGCACAAGCGCCAACAGAACAGGAAAAAAACCGCCCCTCTCTGCTCAGGATGCAGCCGCACAACTTGGAACAGACGTAGACCTGATACTTGATGGGGGGAGAGCAACCCTCGGCGTATCGTCGACAGTGATTGACTTAACCTCGGAGAGACCCAGAATCTTGCGCAGAGGCCCAGTAGACTTCGGAGAGATTGAGCGATTTCTCTCGAAGAAATAGCCTCATCCCGTGCTTACGGGATTCTGGATGTTCGTCAGTCACGGATCAGAATGATCCTTAAGAGCAATCAGAGTCTTGATGAGAGATTCTACACCGCGTATTTCCTCGCGAAATAACTAAGGTCTTAGAATGTGGGGTCTATCGATTTCAAGTAGACTATGTTGTTCTTGTAGATCATCAAGGTTGGAACCGCGTCCAGGTGCGGAGCATTTCTAACAAATGGACTATCCCTGTTGAATTCTTCGCGTGAACCGACAGGAACTGTGTGGAATCCAGCTCTTCCCTTGTAGTTTTTGGCATAATTGAATGAAGTCAACGTGGGCGGTTCCGCAATCAGGGCACCAAGAAATCTCAGTTTGATTACCATAGAACACGACAAAATTGAGCTCTTCGGTTTTGAACGCTTGTCTCAGATTTCCAAATGCTTCATAGTTCTCCTCTGCAGTCGTGGCAGTAACTCGTTTACTGTGACCATGGAGACAGGTATCTAATTGCTGGACCATAAGCTTCTGATTTCGCATTGGTAACGTTTAGTGACAGTAGCCTTGGCATCTTCGCGATGGTCAACATCGCCAAACGATTGGGGATCTGTGCAGGCTCCTCAAAGACAAGTTTCGATTGTTTTGTCAGACTTTTTGACTATGATGTCACGTGGTGCGTGCAGATTATCGAAATAATTTTCTAGGATCTACAATAATCTCAATTGTTGAGGCAAGAATATGTGCTGAGAGACTTCAATCTGCTCGTAACAACCTCGCGGGGTAATGAGGAAGACGTTTGCTCGGAGATATGGTATCTATTGGGAGAGATAGGTGATCAGGCGGCAGCAGTTGATAGAACTGGCGTCACCGGATTGGTAGTAGTCAAGACTCTCTTAGATCCCTGTGAAGTTATCGAGAAACTTCGAAAAGTGCTAAAAGAGCGCCCATGGGAGTTCCGTTATACGTTAAGAATTATGCCAATTGAGAAGGTGACACGCACCGATCTCGGAGAGATTCAACTAGTAGCCACGGAGCTTGCTTCAAAAATAGCACAAGACGAAACATTTCGCGTGACTGTTGAGAAAAGGTTCAGCAAAATTCCAAGCAGCGAGCTTATCGAAGCTGCAGCTACAAACATCGAGAGAAAGGTAAACCTAGACAGACCAGACAGAATAGTCCTTTTAGAAGTCATTGGCAGATTAACTGGAGTATCGGTTGTAAGACCTACAGATATCATGTCAGTAGCCAAAGAGAAACTGAGTCCAGAATGAAAAATCCCTTAATCATTTGCTATCACGAACTAGATCTTCTTGCTTCTTTCTCATGTGAAAGTGGAAGCGAAAAATCGACGAGTTTTTTGCTGGCCCATTTGAGTCTCGTGCGTAGCCACTTCAGTTAATGGTCAGTAGCCAACAAGGCAACGTGTTCGAGGACCAGATCAATCAGTGCTTTCTTTTCGAAGCCCTCTCCAACTAGATTAGCTTCAAGTTCCCTATCCGAGATTCTGAACAGTCGCTTTATGTCATCGAACTTCTCTTCGGTCATCTTTAGGACAGCATCATCACGCGAACCGGACAGAAGTTCAGAGATCGTTTCTAAAGCATCGTATGCTTGTTGTTCTGTTTCAGTGATGGTGAGGACAGCGACATCGTTGGAGTTTTGGGTTATCCCAATAATATCTACAGCGTTTCTGATTTGGCGTTGGGCAGTGGCATAAAGAAGCGCTTCAATAGCCATGTCTCTTGACCGGTTTGTTCCGTTTTCAAAAGCCTTCAATGCGTTTAAGGCGGCGAAGTAAAGGTGATCCTTGCTTGCCACAAGTCTAGCATCAAAGAACTGAGCATGAACGTATTTCAGTTTCTTGCGAACACGTCTAAGAAGCTCATTAATATCAGTGATCTTGACGTTCTTGAAACCAGCAATGGCTACACACTTATCGAATTCTTCTATCTTCCTAAGCAAGGGCTTTCCCCAAATATCTCTTTGGCAAAACGTTCCACGAGTTTTCGGTTGAACCCAGAATCTACAAGCGCTTCCTTAGCCTCTTCTAGAGATTTTCCTTGACGCTTGTATTTCTCAGCAACTCTTCTGACGCTCTCTTTTCGCTCCCAGGGAAAAACTATCCAAGAGCTTGTTTCCCTTTGGTAGTAGTCTGGTACTAAGATGCTCCACGGCTTGTAGTAGATGGTGATGATTCTGACTTCGGTTGCCCCCTTCTCTTCTAGATGCGACCGCACTAGCCTTAGGCTTTTGCCCGTGTCTGCAACATCATCCACAACGAGAACTCTCTTACCTTTCACGGGAGCAGAAACTGGCTGTGTTATGGTAGGTTCACCCTTGGTCTCAGCGACCCCTACGTAAAACTCAGCGGCAACGTTCGCGAGTTTTGGGTTCTCCAGCAAGTCGGATATGATTCTGGCTGGAGGCCAGCCTCCACGAGAGACACCTATGATAACATCAGGTTCAAAGTTACTCTCCTTGATTTTGTCAGTGAGATTCAATAACAACTCATAAATCTCATCCCACGTGGGAATCTCAAATTTCAAAGCTGAATCTGCTTCTGACATGGAAAATTGATCTCCGTCTCGTCCTATGAGCTTTGATAGGTATATTTGACTTCGTTTCTCGTTTATTCTTTTTGAGTTCGTGCTTCCAACAGGTGGCATGGCAATAGTCTATGAACACGCCTGAAATGTGAATTCGAAAACAAAAAAGGGGGATGAGCCCCACAGGCTGGCCGGCTAGCCAGTCATGGGTTTTCTGTATGCGTATACTATCGCTGCGATGCCCATGAACACGAAACCTAAGCCGAACAGTATAAAGGCGTAGGATTGGTTCACGGCTGCGTCGGCTTGTGCTTCTTCGACCCTGGTCCTCCACCCGGCTTCGGCTGCAAGTGCTTGGCTGTACAGATTGAGGGCCGTTTGATAGTGTGTCACAGCTGAACCGTAGTCTCCTCGCATGGAGTACATCTCTGCCAGGGATGCTTCTATGTTAGCTTGACCTGCACCTTGAGAGGCGTTGACGTTGCTGAAGATGTATGAAGGATAGGCGCTGGCATAGGCATCAAATTCTATAGATAGGTCAAGAGCGTTTGCTTGATCCGTTGGGAATACAACAAACTTGTAGTCGGGACCAGCAAAATCATTCCAGTCGCGCGACCAAGTTCCAACGATCTCTGTAGGTCCAGTTGTGGCGTTAACATGTTCGACGTAGATTATGTATTCGTGTGCCCATTCGCTAGTTACTGCTTCGATCGCACTGGCTGTGAAGCTGACCGTGAAAAGCTCTGTTTCGTACCATCCTACGTGTCTTATGTTTGTCGACAGATCCAAAGTCTTGTTTTGTCCCCAATCGAAGCTGATTATTACCTTTGAAACGTTCAAGCCTTCTGGATACCAATCGTTCTCTACAGGCACCATAAGATTGACGGTTTGGTCATGCCTGTATATTACGACGTACTCGCCATAGTGACCATCATACCCCTTCCTTAGGTACGGTGGGAGCCAAGTGAACGGTTCAATATATGCCTGCGCCGGAATAATCGCTGACATTGAAGCTAAGACGCACAGCAAGATGCTAAACAAAAGAGCTGTGATTTTTCTCATTTTTGAACCCTTTTGCGCTTGTCTATTGTCTTGCATATAAATAGTTTATGTACAATGGATACAGTTTTGACAGAATTCTTGAGCGCCCAATACGACTCGTGGGCCATCTGCACGTTTCCTATCACCTTAGAAAGTCAGCCTGCGGACATCTCACGCTCGGTGGAGTTCACTTTTGTGTTGACACGATTCTCGGGCGAATGAATTTCCCACAGTTTGAACACCTTCGTCTACTAAGTGTCCTAACTTCAGGGTAACCCATGGATCTCAATTGTGCTTTGGCTAGGGGCTCTTGCCATTGATTTTTGCAGAGAGGGCACTCCAGCAACGCTTTGACTTCTTCAACTACGCGAACTCTTTCTCGCCTAACAGCCAAGATAATGCCACCCGCAATCAGTAGCGCAAAACCAAGTATGGTGTAATACACTGGTTTCAAACCTATTCCTAAATCAATGTCTGAATAGGTTTCCATTAGGAGCGTGTAGAAATCTGAGAGCGGATTAGTAGAGTTGAAAATCCCTTGTTGCCATGATTTCCAAACGACAACCAGAAGAAGTATCACTCCTATTATGCAGAGTACAAGGCCTAACGCGTAACCTGACTTCTTCTTGAGAATGGTCAATCCCATGAAATGTTCACTGCCCTTCAATTGTGAATGGTACACTTATTTAATTTATGAAAGAGCCATAATGGAACTGAGTAATCGGCTCTACTGGAAAAGCTACGATCTCGATTACGAGGAAGAGTCAGAGAGTTAGATAAGCAAGGGCGAATTGACAATAGCAAGATTCATGTGAAGAGTTTGACGGTGAATAAGAAGGTAACGGCTGTCTGGATAACGAGGATGTCGAGAAAGCGAAAGATATGGGAAGAGGCGTAGTAAGTAGGGACTGATTACACCGTACCGCATTGAATAAAGCGACCTATAGTCTTGTGTAGCGATTTGGTTTTTGGAAGTTGCACGCTCGCAGAAAAGCCAAATATCAATCTAATGGACTACGTTATAACAATGAATGAATATGTTGTTGGTCTTCTAGCGTTTCTTTTAATTGCGGTTGTACTCTTGATGTGGCTTACTTTGAACATTCGCAACCAGAACGCGAATACGGAGTAAAATCAGTTACCGCAAAGGGCGAAGAAGTGAGAAGTATCGCGGAAAGACGAATTGCCGATTACTTTGAGAGAAACAACATCAATTATGTCTATGAACGAGAAGCAAAAGGCAAATTCCTATTCTTTGATTACACAGTTGGCACTCCTGATTTCTACTTGCCCGATTATAAAGTATATGTAGAATACTGGGGACTGGTCGACGCTGATGATAGCCGAACAAGAAAACGATATGTCAGAAACATGAAGCGAAAAATGGCTATCTACTATCAAAACAACATTAAGTTCATATCAATCTACCCACGCAATCTTGACAACTTGGACTGGATATTTCGGAGAAAATTCAAGAAAGCCACAGGCTTTGAACTACCAAGCTAGCCGTGAGTAACACCGCAAAGAAATTCACGGAAGACGAGACAGACGAGACAGATGTTGAACTGGGCAGTTTTGCCATTTTTCCTAATCAACTCATTTGAAGATGGTTGAGAATATTCGCAAGATTCTGTTAGCGCTACTCTAAACCTCGTGTCGTCCTGTGAAAGATTTGTCTCGCTCTAAGATGAAAAACGATTCCAAAAAACTCAAGCATAGCGAAAGCTAAGGAGTGAATGGAATTGTAGGGAGGTGACAAGGTGATATCAGAAAGAATGATGGAAATGGCTAAGGAGAATGTCGAAGCGTCAATAAAAATGATGGTTAAGCTCCTAGAAGACGACAGGCTCCCGAAAGCACTAGCGAAGTATTACAATACTCTGTACAAAGAGCTTCTGAAAGAGGGATTTACCCCTGAACAAGCTATAGAACTGGTCTCTTTGCCACTTGCGTAAAATAGAGTGACAGAAATGGTAAGGATAACTGCGACGACCATTCTAACGACTTCGTTTTTGCATGCATGCAACGAAAAACCTACATAAATGTGCTTTAGTTGTCGATGATTTAATAAAGACAATGAGAAAACAAAAATATGGAGATAGTTTTATGTGGGATGATGAGCCTACCAGAAGAACATTAAGTGTTAGAGACCGTCAAATTCTTTGGGAGAGAACTGGTCATAGGTGCCAAGCCTGTGGTAAGGAACTTGACTTCACCGAAATGCAAGTTGGTCACAAAACAGCTGCTTCAAAAGGAGGGCGTGCGACTTTAAGGAATAGTGTCTGTCTCTGTTATAGATGCAATAAACTACAAGGAACAGATTCTTGGAGTGTTTTCTTGAAAAAGATGGGAAAACAACCTGAGGCTTCTAAGACAAAAGATATGCTGAAGAAATTGAGTATAAGGGAGCTAAAATTCTTAGCCAAAAAATTTAATGTTAGGGTTAAAGGAAGAACTGAGGAAGGCTTTTTTGAGACTTATCAAAAACCGCCATCAAAAAGACAATACGTAAATACCTTAGCTAAAAAAATTTATGAAAAGGACATAAGTTCTGGCTTGAAAGAAGTTCCTCCTCTAAGAAAAAAGAAAAGAAAGAGAAGTTCTGATTGGTGAGACGCAGGTAGGGTAACACCGATGACTCCCCTACGCGCAAACAAGAAGAACTGATATGAGTATGCGTCTTCAATCACATGTCGTTGCGTCTAATTTAAATACCAGTTACATAACGACAAATGTACGACATCGAAATGAAAACTGAGATTCACAAATTCAAGAATGGTCGTCTACTGCTTTCAATTCCTTTGGTTTTCACATGTTTGTGTTTACTAGATTTTAGTACATACAGCGCAACAAATGGCTACTTTGCCTTCTTAGTTCAGAGGGTTGTTCTATGAAAATGAAGATAAAACGTTCTTCGGATGGAAGACTACTGGCAATAGTTGACCATGAAGAAAACTCGTATTTCTGGGCATCCTCTTTAACTGAATGTCCCACTTTCTCAGATGAAGAATTTAGACTAGAAGTTTTGTTAATGGTTGATTGGTGGAATAGGAAACACCACAATGAGTTCGAAGTGTATTGGAACTATCTCAGAGGCAAATTAGCAAACATCTACAAATAATGCGTCTATGACGGTTGTGGTTGAGTGGATAGAAGCGAGTCAATATGGAAATTCTTAGGAGAAGCAACACCATGCATGCACGCATAAAGATAGATGTGGAAAAGATCTACAGAATCGACGATGCTGGTAATATAGACGTCGAAAGAAGTTGGACGTTAACTAACCAAACGCACAAGGATGTTGAGTTGTCAGAACTTGCTTTCTATGTAGGTGAAACTGCTGACGCTCTTGCGAATGCAAAAGCCAGAGATTCCTCAGGTAGTCTTGACGTGATTCAGGAAAAGCAACGTAGCGAGATAAAACTGACGGTGTTCCCACGCGCTAATTCGTTAGGTTCTCTTCAGAAATACAAAATGACTCTGCTTTATCAGTTGCCTAGTAATGTTCACAAGCTTGGCGACGTATGGCTCTTTTCTGATATAATATCTGGTATGAACACATCAGGTTTTGGTAGTCTACTGTCAGATAAGATGGATTTGAGACTGTGCGTCGTTCTTCCAAAGCTAAAAAAGAGTTTCTGGCAAAGCATTCTCTATGAATCTTCTCCATTGTGCAGAGAGCTCACAAGGGAAGAAAGAACTTCGGAGTTTGCTGGCAAAAGGGTTCTCGAATGGACGAGTTCCCTATTCTCAGACCGCCACTATCGAGTGGAGCTGATTTATGGAGTCAAAACGAACACTAAGCTCACGAGTTTTCTTACTGCTGTTGCTACAGTAATTGTTGTGGGATTGATAAAATATGGCTTTGACCTGTTGCAGGGGAGGTGATCGAATGTCAGAAAAGGGAAAGGAGAAGAAAGATAGATCTTCAGAGGGGACACTGTTCAAGTATGAGACGTCTGGCGTTGAGCGACGACGGGTGGTACAAGAAACCTATGAACAATCTGGCGTTGTGCGACTCCGAGCGGTAGACACTTATGAACAATCTGGTGTTGACCGTCGTACGAAGTCAAAAGAGAAAAAAGAGTAAAGCGCGCGCACAGCAGTTGTGAAGAAACGTTAGGAGGGATAGACATAGCATTAGGTAATAGACTTCTAGGTCATCGAGCCATAGAATTCGTTCGTGATAGAGCCAAAGAAAATCTTGACAGAATCTTTGACGAGAATATTTCTTGGGAGGATAAAGAACTCTACTACATGAAGATGAGAGAAAACATCGCCATTCTTGAGTTCCTGCTAGGAGAAGATAGAACTGTAGAAATCGTAAGAGAAATCACGTGGAAGTAGAGGGCGGAGACCTTACGTTAGAACAACACGTAAGGAGAAAAATGTCTAATTCATCATGGTAAGAGCATGGATAAGCGCAAAAAAGTCAATCTTGTTTGTATGTGTACGGTAAAATACGAGTCTGTACGGAAAGTTAGTAATGAGTTTCTTTGATGGTTCAAAGTTAGTAATGAAGTTCTACGTGGAAGTATTGGCGAACAAGAACGAACCATAATCTCAATACAACTCACGAGAACGTTTTAAACAAAAAAACCATGGAGTATGAGAAAATGAGTACGTGTTCTGCTAGGCTCACGGACTTGGAGGACAACTAGGTTTGGAGACGCAACTTGACTTGAGAGGAAAGGTAGCGCATTCTGAAGAATCGTTAACCAGTAAAGAGAGGGAAGAAGCTTCAATCTTGAAAAGCATGTTACAGAAAAGCGTGAGAAGGGGAGAGGTGGAGCGGGCGATGTATGCATCCTACAAGTTAAGCACTAAGAAGACGGGCTGGATTCTCTGGAAAAGATTGAACGTGATTGCGGTGGAAGATGTTCTAGACTCGAATGTTATCGTGGCTGTTTCTGAACTAGGTAGGCAAGCAAGGTCTTACGGTTATGAAACTTGGGACGCTAAGCGGTGTGCCGTAGCAGGAGCATTGTTAATGGCAGAGGCTCAGAAAGACAGAAGGGCAGACGAGTTTCTAGAGTTGATGGAGAAGATAGAGAAGCTAGCGGACAAAGACAAAGAGTTAGCTCAGAAACTGCAGACTCTAGCGAAAATAGAGGATTACGTGTTGGACATGCATACGTATCAAGGGAGGAAGATGGGACGAGGCGATCTATTCTGGTATGAAGTAAGCTCGGAGACCGTGAACAAGAAACCAGCGTATGAAGCATGGCGTAAGTGGTTCAAACCGTTAATGATTAAGATTGTTAAGAAGGAGAAATGACCTTGTTCCGTACTAACACTGTGTACAGTAGGGATAGTATAGCGGATTACTGTTTAGTCTGTCATTGTTTGAAAGGAAATAACTTAACTTCCGAGAAGTATGTACAATCACTCAAGTCTTAACGACTGGAAACAGGGATGTAGCTTGAGAGAGATTGTTGAATGTGTTCCAAATTTCAGCACGTCGAGCTCAGAAGTTGTAGAAGCCATTCTGAATGAAATCAAGAGTGTTGAAGAGGCGTATCTCCTCGACTACACTTACGACGACTACTATAACAGACTAGTCGTGAGCTACGTGGGAAACCGAGAGTCGGTCTTCCAAGTTGCCCTAAACTCGGCAGAGAAAGCCGTCGAACTCGTAGACATGAACAACCATAAGGGACAGCATCCACGCATTGGAGCCACAGATGTCGTGCCATTCATTCCAATCAGGAACACTACTATGGAGGTATGCGTTGATATCGCAAAGGCATTCGGCAAAACCCTAGCCGAAAAGTGTGGTGTGCCTGTGTATCTTTATGGGGAAGCAGCAATGAGTGCTGAGAGAAAAGACTTAGATTGGATACGCCGAGGGGAGTATGAAAGACTACGGGAAATGATCAAGAAACCAGGACGAAAGCCCGACTTCGGGCCAACTTCTCCCCACCCCACTGCAGGGGCGACAATAACTGGTGCCCGTAAGGTCATGGTAGGTCTTAACGTCAATTTAGGAACAGCAGACATGACTATAGCCCAAAAGATAGCCAGAGCCTTACATGCTAAGAACGGTGGGTTAGCCTTTGTCAAAGCCATGGCCGCGAAGATACCTGAGAAAAACATAACGCAAATTGGGATGAGCATAACTGATTTCGAGAAGACGCCTCTTCACAGAGTCTTTGCACTGATCAAGATCGAGGCTGAAAGATACAATGTTCCGGTTATTGGATCGGAATTCTGTGGGTTAGCCCCCCTACGAGCTGTATTAGACTTGGCTGGCTACTATTTGAAACTAGACGGTTTCAGTGAAGACAGAGTGCTTGAGGTGGCTTTGCAAAAGGTCATGGAGAAGGGACGAGTGGAAAGTGGCTAGGAAAGAAGTAGACCTGCTAGTTGAAAATGCTGGCGAACTAATCACTCTGAGAGGAGGGAGCAAAAGACCGCTACTGTTTCAACAGATGAGGAATCTGGGAATCATTAGAGACAGTAGCGTTGCTGTCGATCAAGGAAGAGTAGTTGCCATAG
>SMTZ1_10007068_pt1 | contig 11280 bp, 10 predicted proteins | sample DeeMarSWOR136_30_FD_25667 | JGI IMG/M metagenome (IMG submission 25667)
CTCTTTTTGTAAAGGGGAAACTGCTTGGAATCATCGAGGCCAAGAAAGTAGCGATTAATCCTCAAAATGTTCTGGAACAGGCAAAACGCTATTCGGCTGGAGCAGATAATACAATCGGTAACTGGGGGGAATTGAAAGTTCCTTTTCTCTATTCTTCAAACGGCACTCAAATATGGTTTGCGGATGTCAGAGATAAAGGGTATTACGCACGCGAATTGATGAAATTTCACACAGCGGATGCTCTTGAAGAAATGTTTGGTAAAAGTCCGGACGATTATAAAGAGTGGTTTGCCAATACACCTAATGAGATCGAACACCTTCGTCCTTATCAGAAAGAAGCCATCCGCGAAACCGAAAAAGCAATTATTGAAAATAAGCGAAAACTGATGCTGGCCATGGCAACGGGTACTGGAAAGACCTTTACGTCCGTTTCCGCCATTTATCGTATGATAAAATCAGGTTTCGCCCGGCGCATTTTGTTTCTTGTGGATAGACGCGCACTTGCCGCGCAGGCAGCACAGGCTTTTTCTTCATTCATAACTCCAAGTGGAAACAAGTTCAATCAGGAATACGAAGTATTCACACAAAGGTTTAAAAAGGAAGACTTCGAAGAAGGTGAGAGGTTTGACATCGGCGTTATGCCGAACGAATATCTCACAGCCCCTAACGTCGCACATACTTTTGTATATGTTTCCACAATTCAACGAATGGCTATTAATCTCTTCGGACGCGAAGGTGGTTTTGCGCAAAGGCCCGATGAAGTAGAACCTGATGAAGATGCTGGCAGAATAGATATTCCCATACACGCCTTTGACGTTATTATTGCCGATGAGTGTCATCGTGGCTACACCTCAAAAGACACTAACGTCTGGCGTTCGGTATTAAACCACTTTGATGCTGTCAAGATTGGTCTTACTGCAACACCCGCTTCCCATACGGTCGCTTATTTTGGGAATCCTGTTTATCGCTATACTGTAGAAGAAGCGGTCCTGGATGGATTTCTTGTTGACTACCAGGCAATTAAAATAAAATCCAATGTCCGAATCGAAGGGATATTCTTGGAAGAAGGAGAACAGGTTGGTCTGAAAGACCGAGAAACCGGAACGGAGCTAATTGATTCTCTCGAAGATGAGCGTGAATTTGAATCCGAAGATGTAGAACAAAAAATCACCTCACCCGACAGCAATCGCAAAATCATTGAAGAAATTGCCCGTTATGCAAAGGAACATGAAGAACAGACTGGACATTTCCCTAAAACCCTTATCTTTGCGGTTAATGATATCTCACATATCTCACATTCCGACCAGCTTGTAAATATTGCAAGGGAAATATTCAAACAAGGTGATGATTTTGTTCAGAAAATTACGGGGAGTCCCTCAGTTGACCGTCCTCTTGAAAAGATTCGACGGTTTAGGAATCGTCCTGAGCCAGCCGTAGCCGTCACTGTTGATATGCTCTCTACGGGCGTTGATATTCCTGCGCTTGAATTTATTGTTTTTCTGCGTCCGGTTAAATCCCGTATTCTCTGGACACAGATGCTTGGTCGAGGAACCAGAAAATGCCCCGATATTAACAAAGAATGTTTTACCATTTTTGACTGCTTTGACGGCACGCTCATAGAATACTTCAAAAACTCTACTGATTTTGTGATTCAAGTAGAGGAAACGGGTGAAACCGTAACAATCGAGCAGATTATTGAGAATATATGGAACAATGTCGAGCGAGTCTACAACACCAATCGGCTTATCAAGAGATTGCGTCGCATAGCCGACACAATGAGTGCAAAAGCCCGCTCGGACTTTGCGGCATTTATTCCAGATGGCAACGTGAGTCGATTTGCCGACCAGATGAGAGAAAATTTAAAAAACCGCTTCAACGAAACTATGGCCATCTTGCGAAACAAAGAGTTTCAGGAATTGCTCTATAATTATGATAGGGCTAAAAATCCTTTTTATGTTGCTTACGAAACTCAGGATACAGTTTCATCGGAATTTGTTTTCAAGGTGGGAGATAAACAGCTTAAGCCAAGGGATTATCTTGTTGCCTTCTCCGAATTTATTCACACTAAGAAAGATAAAATCGATGCCCTTTCGATTCTCCTCAATAACCCAAGACGATGGAACTCACAGGCCTTGAAGGAAATCCGCTTGGAATTGAAGAAAAACGCCTTCGACGAGGAAAAAGTCCGCAAGGCACATGAACTCTCAGGCCACAAGGCACTTGCCGATATTATTTCGCTTATCAAAAATGCCGATAGTGAGAAAAATGCGCTCTTAACCGCCGAAGAACGTGTCAATCGGACACTTGCTGATATTATGACAAAGCATACCTTCAATGACGAACAAAAACAGTGGCTCGATTACATTAAAGAACACTTAATTATCAATCTTGCTATAGAAAAGGAAAACTTCGATATTGTTCCGGTTTTAGAGCGTCACGGCGGATTATCCAGGGCAAAGAAAATTTTCGGGCCTCAGCTTGATAGCATAATCGAAGAAATAAACTTCAAATTAGCCGCATAAGGAAAGATATGTCTGATATTGTCAATAAACTCTGGGGAATGTGCCACACTCTTCGCCATGATGGCATCGACTACGGCGATTATATTGAGCAGCTTACATATCTGCTCTTTCTGAAAATGGCCGATGAAAAGCAAGTAAAACTACCCAAAGACTGCGAATGGGATTCTCTTAAGGAGAAATCCGGCACGGAGCTTACCGACCATTATTTGATTATTCTGCAAAAACTCCGTGAAGCTAAAGGGCTCTTAGGTGACATTTTTTCTCAATCTATGCCCAAGTTTAATAATCCCGTAAACCTCAAAAAGATTATTACTATGATTGATGCCGAGGAATGGTCCAGTCTCGGTGTTGATGTAAAAGCACAGGCTTTTGAAGGTCTTCTCGAAAAAGCTGCAAGCGAAGGGAAAAAAGGCGCAGGCCAGTACTTTACACCCCGTGTCCTGATTCATACTATTGTCCGTTTGATGCAACCCGACCCCCTGAAAAATCCCGAAATGAAAATCTGCGACCCCGCCTGCGGAACAGGCGGCTTTCTCGTCGCCTCTTACGAGTGGTTAATGCACAAATATAAAGAAGTGCTCCCCCTTGATGAAACCAAGCGAATAAAAGAATCCACCTATTATGGTCAGGATTTGGTTGCCCGTCCTCGAAGACTTGCATTGATGAATCTCTTCCTTCATGGCCTAAAACCCACTATTTATATCGGCGATACCATCTACGAACCGGACAGAGGAACACGCTACGATATGATTCTCACCAATCCTCCGTTTGGTACAAGAGGCGCAGGACAGGCCCCAACGCGTGATGATTTTACTATCGCCACTTCCAATAAACAGCTTAATTTCGTTCAACATATCCTTACCGTCTTAAAGCCGGGCGGCCGTGCTGCCGTCGTCCTTCCCGACAACTGCCTCTTTGAGGATAAGGCAGGCGAAGTGTTTGAGATCCTTATGCACGATTGTAATGTCCATACAGTCCTGCGCTTGCCGAGAGGAACCTTTGTCCCTTATGCCAACGCTCAGGCAAATGTCATCTTTTTTCAAAAAGGCAAATCCACCGAAAAGGTCTGGATTTATGACAACCGCTCTAATATCCCAAGCTGTACCAAAAAAGACCGTCCATTAACAACTGAGCTATTTACTGATTTTGAAAAGTGTTTCGGTAAAAACCCTAACGGAAATTCCAAACGACAGGACACAGGCCCCGAAGGTCGCTTCCGATCTTTCGATATCAAAGAAATCAAAGAACGTGGCTATAAGCTCGATATCAAATGGCTAAAAGACGAATCCCTCGACGATCCCAACGAACTTCCCGAACCGCAGGACCTTATCGAAGAAGCCGTAACAGAACTCGAAGCCGTTGTTGATGAACTCGGCGAAATCAATCTGATTCTGGGGAAACAATAATGGCTATAGAGCATTGGGTAGAAACATCTTTGGGTAATATCGTTATCTCTAAAAAGGGGAAAAAACCAAAATCGACAAGCTCTGAACCAAAGGAAAATTATGTTCCATATATTTTAATAGATGAGTTGGAAGGTAAAGCAATTCGTTTATATACAAATGATTCGAATATCCCAAGAGTAAATGAACGAGATGTTTTACTAGTTTGGGATGGGAGCATTGGTAAATGTAGTAGTGGCTTGTCAGGAGCAATAGGCTCTACTTTAGTTGGATTAACTCCCATAGGGAATATTCCGACAAAATTTCTTGAGTATATAATTATTCAAGCGAATGCCTTTATCAAAGAAACAAGTACCGGCATTGGACTACAACATATAAATAAGCACTTTTTTGAAATATACAAAATTAACCTACCTCCTCTTGCCGAACAGAAACGTATTGTCAAAAAGCTCGATGCAATTTTGCCGAAAGTCAAAAACTCAAAGGCCCGACTCGATAAAATCCCGCGAATTCTCAAACGATTCCGCCAAAGTATATTGTTATCAGCCTTTTCAGGTGATTTAACGAACGACTGGCGTGATGAAAATGTTGAAATTGAAACTGGCGAAGAATTACTCAATAAGATTGTAAATAACAGAACAAAGCGGAAAAGAACGCAAATTATTGATGAACAATATATCAATCTTAATTTGCCTTCAACTTGGGCTAAGACTAATATAGACAGCATTTCAAATGAGGTTATTGATTGTCTGCATTCGACTCCTAAATGGGCTACTAAGGGATTAATATGCCTTAGAACAACAAACTTTCTTCAAAATAAGCTTAATTTATCCGAGAAGAAATATGTTTCTAAATCGACTTTTTTAAAGAGAATTTCACGGCTTAAACCTGAAAGAGGTGATATTCTCTATAGTCGTGAAGGTGGAATTTTAGGTATTGCTTGCATATTAGACGTTGATGATGATGTATGTCTTGGTCAAAGAATGATGTTATTCAGACTAAACTCAAAGGTATCGAACAGGTTTATCTGTTATTTCCTCAATTCTCCGTTAATTAATAACCATGTTAATATGTTGATAGGTGGTAGTGCTGCACCCCATATTAATGTTGGTGATATAAAGCAATTCCCAGTTTCTCTCCCTCCTCTTGAAGAACAGAATGAAATCGTCCATCGTGTGGAAGAACTCTTCAAACTTTCCGACTCACTTGAAGCCAAATACAAAAAGGCGATGGAACGTGTGGGAAAAATTGAGCAGTCAATTTTAGCGAAAGCCTTCTGCGGCGAACTCGCCAAGCAAGATCCCAACGACGAACCAGCAGAAGAATTATTAAAAAGAATCCTTGCCGAAAAAGCCAAACTTGAAAGCGTTAAGAAAAAACCGAAACGTTCAAAAAGAAGATCGACGAAACAATCGACACCCACGGCGGCTGGCCAATAAAATAGGAGAGATATTATGATAGAAATGATATTACTGGAGTATGAAAAGGAAACGGAGAATAAACTTCGCTGGGATGCGAAGGTTGATAACACCATATTTGAGCTATATATCCCCAAATGGCGAGTCCCTAAGCCTTGGCCTTCAAAAATACATGTCGATATTGTTCCAATTACAGCAGAGCAGAATAATTCGGACCGTATAACTTCCAAAAAAATTATGGAAAATCCCACGTTAGTTACAAAGCATATAGTAGCTGACGTCGTGTTCGAGGAGGAACACACAAAGACAATTCGATATTGCCCAGAAGGTGAACAAAAAGACTGGGAAATTGGTAAACCGTACATACCTTTTGCATTGACACATAATAGAGCTGAAAGACTAAGGATTAATGTGGAATGGATTTTACAGAGCATATGAAGCTTCTTTAAGAAACAAAAAATGTCTATCTAAGTAATTAACGCCCACGGCGGCTGGCAAATAAAATGAGTTTGTGGTTTGATATTTGTTTGAGAATAATTGAAAAAGGAAAATAATTATGTCAGAACTTGAATTTACAAAATTTGAACAGATTAATCTCAAAAACCATCCCCTTTATAATGAGAAATGGGTACAAGAAAAGATTGCAGATGACACATCAATTTTAGGTCTTGGCGATTTGATATTACTTAACGAAGAATTAATTCAACCCAGTGGTGGTCGTCTCGATTTATTACTCTATGATAGTGACAATGAACAGAGATATGAAGTTGAAATTCAACTGGGTAGAGTTGATGAGAGTCATATTATAAGAACTATTGAGTACTGGGACATCGAACGAAAGCGGTATCCTCAGTATGACCATATAGCTGTTATCGTCGCTGAAGAGATTACCGGTAGATTCTTAAATATTATAAGTCTGTTCAATGGCCATATACCACTTATTGCCATACAGATGAAAGCCTTGCAATGCGATCAAAAGATTACACTTGATTTCACAAAAATTCTTGACCGTATCGAACTTGGTGGAATCGAACCACCTCCACCTCCAACAGACCGCTCATATTGGGAAAAGAAAGCCTCACCAGTTACTGTCACAATAGCTGATGAACTATTAAAGCTTATCCATACCTTTGCTCCCAATTTTGATCTGAACTATAATAAAGGCTACATTGGTTTGATGGAAAACGGCCGGGCAAATAATTTTGCATATTTCAATCCTAAAAAGAAATTTCTCCGCCTGAGCATTAGGCTGCCGAAAAGTGAGCAATTTGAGTCGAGACTTGATGAAGCTGGACTGGAAATGATGAGCTACAGCAAATCCGGGCGTTACAAGGTAAGACTTTACAAAAAAGATATTGAAAAAAATGCAGATTTACTCATTGAAGTACTACGAGAGTCCTATGGCAAAGCAGTAGAGTGAGGTAATTAACACCCACGGCGGCTGGCCAATAAAATAAACAGGATAGAAATCATGATAGAAAAGAATCCTATGAAAGTTGAGTGTGTATGAGGTATGCAGGACTTACCGATGAGCCGGAAAAAAGAAAACGGGAACATGGCAATCCTCGTGACTTCAGAATTATACAGCAATTCACTTCCGAGACTTCTGCCCGGCAATGGGAAAGGAGAATGCTTGCCCGGGGATATGAGCAAGATTCCATCGCCAAAGGCTGGAAATATGGCTATACCTTTTCAATCCGAAGTTAGCTCGCAGCTTGTTGCGGCTGGCCAATAAAGTAGTAAAGGAGAATTGGAAATGACCGACGATATTGAAGAAATTAGTGAGAACATCGCAAAAGAAGAAAGTCTTATGTTTATGAACGCAACGCTGAGGAACTTGACCAAACTCTTGTTTTCATCTGTTGCAGGAGTGCTAATTATCCTACATCTTTTTTATCCCCAATTGGGCATCGATACAATCACTTTATCGTTGTTCGTGATTCTGGTTTTGCCCTGGTTCTTGGATTGGATCCTGCCTCGTTTGAAGAGTGCAAAGATTGGCGACTTAGAACTTCAGTTTAGGGAGTTTAGAACAACAGTCAAACACCAATACGATGAGATTCAAGAGCAGCAGAAGAAGATCAACGACATGATGATGTATTCGATGTCTGCCTCAATCTATAAGCACTTGTGGGAAATCCATATGGGCAATAAGACTAATGGGGAGTACATATATAAAGATGAGCCTCCATTTCGTCGAGAGATGTACTTCCTTAGAGATAATGGATACGTGCGGGCAAAGGGGGATTACCCATTGGACTTTAACGAAGGTATTAAGGACAAAAACCTGTGCGATTTTGTCCAGCTTACTCCTATAGGCCATTTCTGTGTAGAACTAAGAGGATTCCCCAGATGAGTTTCGACGTTGACCGCCCACTGCGGCTGGCCAATAAAATAAGATTTAAGTATGTTTTTTGTAGTTGATAAGACGAGATTGCAGCGAATGATTTCGATTGTCCGTGAAGACAAAAAACCAAGGAAACAAGGAGATAAAATTCCATTCTTGCGGCTGAAAGCAGTTGAAAACGAATTGACTATTTCCAGCAGTGTTAAATCAGCAACGCTTCCTGCCACAGTTTATGAGCCTGGAGTCCTATTTATTAGAACGACTAAATTTTGCCGAGTTCTCAATATGACAAGTGTTAAAGAGCAATTTATTACATTCCAATTTACAGAAGAAGGACTTCGTTTTTGCGATGCTTTACTACCATTTGATGTGAAAAATATGGCCTATTTCCCGGATACATCCCAATCTCCTGAACATTGGCCGTGAGGAATTTAATCGCAGTAATCATTCCACTTAAATAGAATTTCTTCGAGACATATTATGTGGCACACAAACGCCGGAGACAGGACTTTAGATGGTGCTGAGGCAAGGCTCTTTGCTGAGGCACTCTGGGACTTCGTCGAGAAACTGGAATTAGTTGAAGGCGACTACGATGTTCGCCTGCGGGTCTTCGACCGCCTGACATACGGCCAGAAGGTTTCTTTATTATCTATCATCGGCAATGGCCTTTTGAAACCTGATGTGCCGATGCGTAAACTAACTTCTGCTGTGGAGAGTGCGATTGGTGCGGTCTTCAGCCATCTCAGGATAAGTGTCATTATAGAGATCGACGAGCCGGAAATTAAGAGAAATTGGCGGAAGATGATTTTAGCCGCTCGTCATGAGGTTGATGCTGAGAATTTGCCGGATGAAGACTGTAAAGACGATAAGAGGTGGTCTGTTGAAATAGATGAGCTGTCAAACCTGATCCTCTGGGATTATGATTTTGAAGATGAAGACCTGTACATCGACAAACCGCCCGAAGAAGCCCAGGCTCTCAAAGAGATCATGCATATGAGAGATGACTATTTTCTCGAAGTTCCTGAAGACCTCAAACCTAAAGAAATTGAGACTAAGCTGTCCGAGTTGAAACGTCTTTGTCGGTCTATATGCGAAAAGACCGAGCTTACATAGCTTATTAGCCACCCCACAGAATCTCCCAGCGTAGCCCTCAGAGGCGTTTAACGCCCGTAGAATCGTCGATCTCGGGTTGAGGTTAGGCAGATAGAAAACTCTTTATTTACGTGAGAATTATTTTCTGATGTGGACCTATAAAACCTGTACAATCTTTTAAAAACACTCCTAAATTTCGGTTGAACATCCATCTTGCAGCTATTCTGTTGAACTGATACGGCTTTTGTGCTATAATTATACGAACAGTTCGGTAATGGGGGTTTAAATGAGTACCTGACTCATTTGACAATACAAAGAGAACGTATGCAAACAGAGGAGGCAACAATGGATGATTCTATCCTTGAAAACAATTGTATTGATGTGATGAACTAAATCGAAACCATCTCACTGCATATACGAATAGAGTTTCTATTTTGGTTAATCGCGTTAATAATCGCCGCAAACAGTACTTTCGTACACAGCCATAGATTTAAATTCCAAATATTATTGAGTAGGAGTAAAGATGAGAAGAAATTTTACCCTCCCAGTACCAGGAGCTGAGCAACCAAAAAAGAAGGTTGTGTCGAGTTTCCGAAGGAGAACTTTCGAGCCTTTATGGATTAATTCGCCACCAAGAAGAAGAAGTGTGAAGTTGTGGCTTCTTCTAACGTTCTTTTCATGGTTAGGTGTGGTTATTTACTATCTTCGGGCAACAGCTCATATATCGCCAGCTTTAGATATGCTATCCAATAAAATCAAAGTGGCGGAGATGACAACATTCATAGTAATTTCTCTAACAATATTATTGGCCATACTTGTTTTCTGGATCATCACCAAGCAAAAACAGCCAGATCATCATTTTAAAAAGAAGATTGCCGAATTGATGGCCACAAATAAAAAGCTAAAGCAGGAAGTTGACGATCATCTTAAAAAGAAGATCGCCGAATTAACAACCATAAACAAAAAGCTACAGCAGGAAGTTGAAGAACTTAAACGAGAACAAATAGAGATTCTGGAAGATGTAATAGAGGCGGAACCACCGGCAAAGAATATCCCGGGTTTCAATCCTCAGGAATTGAAAGCCTTGGCCGAGTTAGCTAAGCGACTACGATAGATAACGCGGAAAGTAATGTCTTATAGAATCACCTTGATAAACAAGTATTAGTTTTCCTTATATGTACGAAACAGATCAAAATCGCTAATTCAAGAGACACCATCCTCAACCGACCTTAGTGGCCAAGAGCGAAAAGGAATTTAGGTTTTGATTGGCCAACATTTATCCTATATTACACCCATGATCTCCTGATATACTTTCAGCAAGACAAATACAAAGGACTTTGGTATTATAGTCATCGAAAGACCAAAGAACTCAATAGGCAAAGCACAAAAGCCCAAGAAAGGAGCATAGGGAATGAACCGGTTTAGGAAGATGATACGGATATCTATCGTTCTGTGTATTGCTGTCACACTTCGTGCCAATGCAGGAAGTAATGACATCGATCAGATGATTCGACAGAACCGAATGGGTGAACTGACCATCAAAACCAAACCAGGAGCCAGTGTGAAAGTGGAGCAGATTCGGCATGAGTTCTGGTTTGGTGCGGCTATATCGTCATCGGTATTTAGCGGAAGAATGAATCCCGATGATGAACGTAAATACAAAGAAATATTTTTGTCGAACTTCAATGCTGGCGTTACTGAAAATGCTCTGAAATGGCATGCAATGGAACCACGAAAGGGACAAGTGAATTATTCCATTGTCGATGCTATCCTTAAATGGACTGAAGGGAATGAAATCCCGTTACGAGGTCACAACATCTTTTGGGGAACACCAGGACGTGTTCAGAACTGGGTCAAACAACTGGATGACAAGGAGCTGCATGATATACTTCGGAACAGAGCAACTACCATTGGAAGTCGTTACAAAGGCAGGTTCGCAGAATACGACCTCAACAATGAGATGATTCACGGAAACTACTACGCTGACCGTCTTGGTCCAGACATAACAAATAAGATGGCTACCTGGGTGAAACAGGCTGATCCTGAAGCACGTCTGTATCTGAACGATTATGACATCTTGACAGGTAATCGGCTTAATGATTACATCAGGCACATACGTGGTCTTGTTAATGAGAAAATTCCGATTGACGGTGTTGGTGTTCAAGGGCATCTGCACGGCGACTCATTCGATCCAGATAAGCTCCGTAATGCACTCGACAAACTTGCCAAGGAAGGTCTACCAATCTGCATCACCGAGTTCAACTTTCCAGGCCAACGTTCCCGTATTTATAGAAACCGAGGAATGAAACTCACACATGAACAGGAACAAGCCAAGGCAAAAGCATGAACAGAGTATTATCGTATCTGCTTTGCCCATCCTGCTGGCAAGGGTATCCTCATGTGGGGCTTCTGGGAACGTGCTAATTGGATTCCTCAATCCTCACTTTACCTACGCGACTGGACACCTACTCCTGCTGCCAAAGCCTATCGAGACTTAG
>SMTZ1_10007443_pt1 | contig 11278 bp, 10 predicted proteins | sample DeeMarSWOR136_30_FD_25667 | JGI IMG/M metagenome (IMG submission 25667)
TTTTCTCCAAGGATATCCTTAGCTCCTATACGGAACATTGGCGGCTTATTCTGGGGATTATCTTTGTGGGGTTTGTCATCTATTCCCCCCGAGGGATCGTCGGGCTTTACGCGGATTTTAGAGAGAAGTTCATTCCGACGATATTATCTACTCTTCGAAGAACATTGGGGACGGGAGGCTGAAATGAGAATGCCGAGTCTTCTGTCGGAGGCAAATCCGGCTGTCGAGCGGGAATCATCGCCGAAGTTGAAAGGAAATCTCCCTGTTTATACAACGGAGGTGGACAGAGAAGATGGGGAATGATCGAGGAATGGCACCGCTTTTAGAGACAGGGCAAGTAACAAAGGCCTTTGGAAAAATGGTGGCCGTCAATCGGTTTGATCTTCATGTTGAAAGGGGTAAGCTCAAATAAATCGATCATCGGACCCAACGGAGCGGGGAAAACAACGCTTTTCAACGTAATCAGCGGAAAAATTCGCCCCACAACGGGAAGGGTGAAGTTCAAGGGGGAGGATATTACTAACCTGCCTCCAAGTGATATCGCACGAAGGGGTTTAGCCCGATCCTTTCAAATCACAAACATTTTTCCCAGCCTTACGGTCTTCGAGAATGTACGGCTTGCTGTGCAGCAGAAGGATAAGAAGAGAGCCTCCTATTTCACACCGGTTTCCAGCCTTAAGGAGACCAACTGGAAGACGAAGGAGATTTTGGATCAAATCGGATTAATTGAGTATCAGGATTCTTTGGCTCGAAATTTATCTTACGGGGATCAGAGACACCTCGAAATCGGGATTACCCTGGCGATGGAACCAGACCTCCTCATGTTAGACGAACCCACCTCAGGGATGTCTTCTCTTGAGACCCAGGCAACTGTTCGGCTCATAGATAAACTAACCGAGCATTTGACAATTCTCCTCATCGAGCACAAAATGGATGTGGTTATGGGCGTTTCAGATACCGTCCTCGTAATGCACTATGGTCAGAAGATCGCCGAAGGCACACCGAAAGAAGTGGAGAGAGATCCGCGCGTTCGAGAAGCCTATTTAGGAGGGCTGTAGTGCTTCGAGTGGAGAATATTCATACTTATTATGGTCCTAGTTATATTCTCCATGGAATCTCCCTTCACGTTGGGGAGAAGGAGATCGTATCACTGCTTGGACGCAACGGAGCTGGGAAGACTACTACTATCCGCAGCATTATGGGGTTAACCCCGCCACGAGAAGGCCGGATTATCTTTCATGGAATAGAGATCGCAGGGAAGCCACCTCACGAAATCTTTCGGCATGGAATTAAGCTCGTACCCCAGGGAAGACAAATACTCCCAACCCTAACGGTCGAGGAGAACCTAAAGCTTGCAATGCTTAAAACAGAAGTTATAGGGAGTGCAAAGAAGGAGTTGGAGAGGGTTTATGAGAAGTTTCCCATATTGAAGGAGAGGAGAAAACAGCCAGGAGGACACCTGAGCGGGGGAGAGAGACAGATGCTGGCTATTGCACGAGGTTTAGTCGGGAAGACAGGATTGATCCTTTTGGATGAGCCCACAGAAGGCCTTGCTCCATTGATTGTGCAGGAAATCAAGAAAACGATTGAGGAAATTAAGGGGGAAGGCGTCGCCCTCCTCCTTGCGGAACAGAATATAAAAATGGCTCTGGAGGTCGCAGACCAGCATTATATAATCGATAAAGGGACGGTTAAGTTTGAGGGTAGCACGCAACAACTAAAAAATAGTTCGGGCATCCTGGAAACGTATCTCGGCGTCACAGCTTAACGAGGAGCTGATGGAGGGGTTCGATTTTAGCTGAATCACAAGGTGAGGGAGGAAAGGAGATGTTTGGTATATCGGGATGGGGCTGTTGGTTGGCTTATCTATTCTGCATCCTATCAACGATCCTGTGCATTATCTATGGAATCGCCATGTGGAATAGAGGGGTCGAGGAAGGGGATGAGGCGGAGGTAATAAAATGGGCTAAGGGGGAGAGGAAGATCGAGGAACAGTTTTGAGGGATCGCCTTACCAGTCGGGTTCAGATCAGGAGGTGACCAATGGGCTGGAACGTCGTCTTGGTTATCATCTATCTTTTCGTCGTCGCCTATTTGGGATATAGGGGCTGGCGCGAGACCCAGACGGTGGCTGATTACATGATCGCTGGCCGAGAGGCACATCCCTATATCATGGCCATGTCCTATGGAACGACCTTCATCAGTACCTCTGCCATCATTGGATTCGGGGGGGCTGCATCCCTTTTCGGAATGGGCATCCTCTGGTTGACCTGGATGAATATTTTCCTCGGGATATTCATCGCATTCGCTATATTCGGCAAACGGACCCGAAAATTGGGCCATGTCTTGGATGCCCATACCTTTCCGGAACTTCTGGGAAGGCGTTATCAGTCCACCTTTATTCAGGGTTTTTCTGGCATCGTCATCTTCCTGTTCATGCCCATTTACGCGGCTGCGGTGTTGATCGGCATGTCACGATTCATCGAGGTTTATCTCCATGTTCCTTATGTGGTGGCGTTACTGGCCTTTTCCCTTTTCATGGCAATGTATGTCATTTGGGGAGGCTTAAAAGGTGTCATGTATACCGATGTGTTCCAGGGGACCATCATGCTGATCATGATGCTCATCCTCATCGTTTACACCTACTCATTAGCCGGAGGAGTGATTCCCGCACATCAATACCTCAAGGATATGGCCCATCTGGTTCCCGAGAATTTGGCTAAAATGGGGCATCGGGGTTGGACGGAGATGCCGAGGTTGGGTTCCCCCTTTTGGTGGATTCTCATTTCCACCATCATCTGCGGCGTGGGAATCGGCGTTTTGGTCCAACCACAATTGGTCGTCCGCTTTATGACGGTAAGACGGGACCAGGAGTTAACTCGGGCTCTCCCGATAGGGGGAATTTTCATCTTGGCCACGACGGGGGTTGCCTTCACCGTTGGTAGTCTCACCAACGTCATCTTCTACAAGGCCTTCGGAGAGATTTCGGTTACCGTAGCGGAGGGCAATATCGACAAGGTGATTCCCCTTTATATCGGAAAACTCATGCCGGGTTGGTTCGCAACCCTATTCCTCTTGGCCATGCTGGCGGCATCTATGTCGACTCTCAGTTCCCAATATCACGTGGGGGGGACGTCCCTGGGCCGTGATTTTTTTGAGAAGGGGATTGGAGGAAAATGGATAAAGCGTGGTGAAGGGATGGTCTTCGTCACCCGATTGGGCATCGTCATGAGCATCCTGTTGTGTATCATCTTCTCGTTGATTTTTTCCCCGGGCATCATCGCCGTTGCCACTGCCATCTTCTTCGGCCTCTGCGGGGCTACTTTCCTTCCCTCCTTTCTCTTTGGTCTCTATTGGAGAGGTATGACCAGGGCTGGTGCGATTACCAGCGTCTTAGGGGGATTTTTCGTCAGCATGACCTGGATGGGGTTTTTCCACGCCAAGGAGGCTCATGCCGTGGGCATTGCCCAATACCTCTTCGGGAAATCAACCCTGGCTGGGTTTCCCTGGACGGTGATCGACGCCCAGTTTATCGCCCTGCCCATTTCATTTATCCTGGCCATAGTGGTGAGCCTGTACTCGAAAAAGCTCCCGGATAAACACATCGAAAAATGCTGGAAATACCTTTAAGAGTCGTGCCCAGAATGGAGGGTCCCGATTTTCACGAAGAGGATGCAGCCGACCACGTAAATGGCGCTATGTTTTACCTTATAACTGAAATAGGTAGATTCACCGGCTGAGGTTAATATCCCTTCTGTTGTTCTGGAAGCACTGGCAATGGGAACTATCACTGGTTGCTGCTGTATAGGAAAAGTGCTATTAATTACTTTTAGGAGTCTCATAATGAATCCCTTCTCCGTCGTGAAATGAGGAGGTGCCCTTTTACTCAGAATCAATCTACCCGATCGTTACGATCTCTCTCACTCATCCTGCCTGGTACTGTTTTCGTCCTGTTTGAGGCGCCATGGCTAAACATCCATCGTTATTCTCGCCGCAACAGCGCGCCTTCGAGAAATCTTTCGGACGTTCTTCGTTGATTCGTCACTAATGAAAGCGTGAATCGTACCGGGCAAACGTTCAACTGCTTATGCGCGAGACTTTAGGATAAAGAATGTTCATTGTTGGGTTGGGGAGAATTACGGTATGAGGGCGGAGGGAGTATTCCCTCAAAAGGAGTAATCGGGCGATAATATGTACAAGTATGCCGTCGGAGCCCTCTTTTTTCTCGGAATCTGGTTTGTCCTGTTTGCGTGTGTGCGAAAAAGCAGAAAGCCTATGCTATGGGCCAGCTTGGCCTTGGGTCACACAGGCCCGATAAGCCAATACTGGCACATGAGAGATTATTGGAGTCCCATCTACATGGCAAAGGTACAAATTGGCAACTGGGTTTTTGGCATAGAAGACTATATATTTGCGTTTGCATTTGCGGGATTATGTTCTGGGATTTTTGATCTCCTGGCAAGAAAGTCAGGCCAGCAGGAGTTGTTACGGTTTGACCCGATGGGGTTTATCGAGGCAGTCCTTCTTGGGCTTGCCTGCCTGCTGGTAATGGGAGCCTTAACAGGGTTTCTCAAGGTTAACTCGCTCCATGCGATCGTAGCTGCATTTCTTATTATCAGTGCTCCAATTATCCTGGTGCGGCGGCCCAAACTTATTAAACCTGCTTTGCAGGCCGCTTTCATCGTTGCTGTCGTTATGTGGATATTCTATAGAGGATTCTTTGTGCAGCTTTTCCCTAAGATTATGAGTGAGTGGTGGAATGTTAATGCTCTGTCCGGTATGACAGTGGGTGGAGTCCCTATTGAGGAGGTAATCTGGGCCTGGACAGCTGCGCTGTTTGCCGGACCTGCAATCAGATATTGCATGGGAAGAAGTAGCGACAAAAAGCGTATGAACAATGTAATACAAGGCTCTAACTGAAATAGCCTGATTCGCCGGTCCTGCCTTCGTAATACATTTCTGACTCAACTCAACACTTTTTACTTACCCTCTCACGCAAGGTTTCATCTTGAACTCATCGGGGGGTCAGGAATACATTTTGAAGCATTCAGAACTCAAAGGAGTGAGGGGAAGGTCTCCATCCGAGTCCAATATTCCATCTACATAAATCCACCGAGAATACGCGACTCCCAATCACTTCAATTACTGCAAAGCCTTCCCTCCCTGGCCCAGATATTCATTTACAGGACCCCTCCACCTCAATAACTCGGAACCATGATATCTGCGACGTCTTTCCCTTGACACACAAGCCCACTCTTCCGTATATTTACGACATCAGAAATCGAGTTCTTATCCCTATCCCTTGTTGTGCCCGATCTGGGTGCACCGGTCTCCCACGCAGCTATTGTTGCCCACGAATTGGGCATCCCCGCCATTGTCGGCTGCGAGGATACCACCATGCGATTGAAAACAGATGGTCGAGTGTGTGTCGATGGCAGATGAGGTCGTGCGGGGATCCTCAGAACGGTTTGAAAGAGTTGTACCAATGACAGAGATGGTCAGATCGTTTTCGGAATTGACTATCGCAGAGCGATCCTCTGCTGGAGGCAAAGGCAAGATCATAAGCCAACTCTACCAAGCGGGTTTCCCCGTACCGGATGGGTTCGTAGTCCTGCCTTCGGCTTTCGACGGTGACGACTTGAGGATGGAGGCGTGGACACAAGTGCAGTCCCAGCTTGAACGGTTGCGCGGGGAAAGTGGTAATGCGGCCTTTGCAGTTCGCTCTTCTGCCTTGGCAGAGGATTCTGCACAGGCGAGCTTCGCTGGTGAGTTCGAGACGGTTCTCGATGTCCGCAGCGATGAGGAGGTTAGGAAAGCGATCCGGACGGTGCGACGCTCGCGGCGGAGCGAGCGTGTGCATGCATACACCCAGGCGAAAGGCATGGAGGCCGAGCACGAGGTCGCCATTGTCGTACAGCAATTGATCACAGCGGACGTTTCCGGGGTCCTGTTCACAACCGACCCCATCACCGGCAGCCGGACAAAGATGACAGGCAGCTTTGTCCACGGATTAGGTGACAGGCTGGTGTCTGGTGCGGCAACCGGTGAGGCGTTCACGATCGGACGACCCAAGGGACAATACCAAGGACCGGCTGAACTTCAACGCCATACTCGCAGGCTTTACAAGCTGGCAAACCGTCTAGAAGAAGAACTGGGATATCCACAGGACATCGAGTGGGCCTTTGGCGAGGGGAAGCTGTATGTGCTTCAGTCACGACCGATCACGACGTTGATCGGGTACAACCTAGCAACGGGAGAATGGAACGACAGCCTGAGCGGAGATTACCTATGGTCCAACGTCAATTTTGGTGAAGCCGTAACCGACGTGATGATGCCGCTCAGTTGGACGGTCCTTCAGCTCATATTTGGTGAATATGCGATCCTCCCGGGATACGACAATTCCGGCAACATTGGCGGTCGCCCTTACCTCAACATAAGCGTTTTTGCTTCGGTGTTTCAGGCCGTGGGGAAGAGCCGGCAGGATCTCCTGAAGGCCCTGGAAGCCACGTTGTACATGAATCTTCCGGAAGAAATGGAAATTCCCGTGATTCCGTTGTCTAAATGGTCCCTGATATCAATCCTCCCTGGCTGGATACGATTACGCATGAAGGAGTGGAGAGGAGTGAAGAACCTATCGGTTTACTTGGCTTCCAATCCTGCATGGTGTAGCCTGATACGCGACAAGATCCAGGAGGTCGGGACAAAGGCCGAGCTTATCGAGCTATGGCATGAGAGGATACGCCCACATGTCACAGGAAGTGTTTGGAACGTAATGGGAAGCGTATCATCCTCCACGGCTTATACGATGCGGCTACGCCGTGAGCTAAATGAACTGGTTGGGCGAGATGATGCCGATGTGCTGATCTCAAACCTGAGCGGCAGCTCAGGTCTATTAGCGAGCCTTGGACCGGTTGTTGGCATCGCGAGGGTTGTGTACGGCCAGATGAACCGTGAAGTGTATCTGGAGCAATATGGCCATAGGGGATCGCATGAGTTCGAACTGTCCGTTCCCCGTCCGGCAGAGGAGCCGGATTGGGTTGAAGAACAATTAGCGCAATTCAGGAAGCATCCGGTGGACGTCGAAGCGTTGCTGGCCAAACAACGCACCGAGTTTGATGCCGCCTGGGAGCGATTCAAAGTGCGCTATCCCCATAAGGCGAAAGCCATGCGACTTCGGATTGAGGAGGCTGCTCGCCGCACACGAATGCGCGAATCAGCTCGTTCGGAGTATGTACGTGATCGTTGGGTGGTCCGAGCTTTCGCTCTGCGCGCGGGGGAATTGACCGGTCTTGAAGACGACATCTTCTTCTTGACCATCGATGAGGTGCTGGACGTGCTGTCGGGAGATGAGACAGCCATTCCATCAATCCCTGCGCGGAAAGAGACGTACGGGAGGTACAAAGCACTACCGCCTTATCCATCCATCATTCTCGGCCGGTTCGACCCCTTTCAATGGGCTGCCGACCCCAAGCGGCGGTACGATGTCTTCAACTCACACGCCCCTCTTCCTGAAGAACTTGCCGAGATTGGCAGTGCGAATATCATCGTCGGTTCACCCGGAGCCGCAGGCCTTGTTGAGGCTGTGGTGCGACGGCTGGACCGGCCAGAGGACGCCGACCAACTGCAGGAAGGCGAGGTCTTAGTAACCATGTGGACTGACATCGCTTGGACGCTCCTGTTCCCACGTGCAGCAGCCATCGTCACCGATGTCGGCGCGCCGCTTTCCCACGCCGCCATCGTCGCCCGCGAATTGGGCATCCCTGCTGTTGTCGGCTGTGGCTCCGCCACCACGCGGCTCAAGACGGGGGACAGGGTGCTGGTGAATGGCGGGCGAGGTACGGTGGAGATTATCGATGCCGCTCAGGTCGTCGCATCTTAGGTGTAATTGAAGTGCACGAATCATTATATCGTTGCGAAATACGTTTGTGAGATACGGCGATGCCCGTAAAACAGTTCTCCTCAGATGAACCGATCGATAAACAGGTATCTACGAATGGTTTGGCTGATTCGTTGATTCACACTGAACTCGTGAGATTCCCCTAATGGCCATAAGGTCAAAATTTCTAACACAAATCAATCGTATTGGTGACATCCGGGATTCCATAAAGAGGGGTTCAATTTCCCACCCGATAGGGTGCATCCAACGCTGAAGGCCATTCGGTTTAATACATACCTTCACCTCCTCAGAGGCTTTTTACAAGTAAGTTTTCTATGCCAAAGATGTTCCGGAAAAACTCAGATGATTTTCCGTGATTATCCCCCTTTTGTCAGATGGCCTTTTCTGGTATGATGTGACAACATGCATGGACAATTGATCGGTTACCTCGCTGCATCAGGATAAGGAGGAGGAAGAGCTATGTATTGGGATGAAAAATATGAATGCATGCCGCTGGAGGAGATGCAAAAATTTCAACTGAAGGGGTTGCAGGAAACGGTTAAATGGGTCTATGAAAAAGTTTCCTTCTATAAGAATAAGTTCGAAGATGTGGGTTTTGAACCGGGGGATTTTAAATCACTGGACGACCTCGGAAAACTTCCCTTCACGGGAAAAACCGACCTGCGTGACAACTATCCCTTTGGGCTCTGCGCCGTTCCCATGAGCGAGGTAGTGAGGATCCATGCCTCCTCAGGCACTACGGGAAAGCCCATCACGGGTCCCTACACGGCGGAAGACCTGGATCAGTGGGGCGGGTGTGTGGCGCGGAACCTGATTTCAGCCGGGGTTCGGTCGAACGATATCTGTCAGAACTCTTATGGAATGGGTTTATTTACCGGTGGATTGGGCCTGCACCAGGGGGCGAGTAAAATTGGGGCGGCTGTCATCCCCGCCTCATCGGGGCAGACCGAACGGCAGGTCATGTTGATACAGGATTTTCGATCGACGGCACTCTTTTGTACCCCATCGTATGCCTTGACCATTGCGGAAAGGGCAGAGGATATGGGCGTGGATCTCAGGGCATTGCCGTTACGGGTGGGCGTGTTTGGAGCCGAACCGTGGACCGCTGAGATGAGAAAGGAGATTGAGGAGAGGATGGGGGTCAAGGCAATGGAGGCCTACGGGTTGACGGAGTTGATGGGGCCAGGCGTCTCCTTCGATTGCAGCGAGCAGAATGGTCTCCATATCAATGAGGACCATGCCTTTCCAGAGATCATCGACCCCGTGACGGAGGAGGTACTCCCCTTGGGAACCATAGGGGAGCTGGTTTTTACCTCCCTTCAGAGGCGGGCAATGCCCGTCATCCGGTATCGGACGCGAGATATAACGACATTGCGAAGGGAGAAATGCGACTGTGGCCGGACCCTCGTCAAGATGGATAAGGTGTATGGAAGGACCGATGATATGTTGATCATCAGCGGGGTTAATGTTTTTCCATCTCAAATTGAGAGCCTGCTGCTTGATTTCGAGGGGATCGAACCTCAGTACGTGATCGTGGTGAGGAAGAAGGGATATCTGGACAGCATGAGCATAGATGTTGAGGCAAAGAAAGAAGTCTACGAAGCGGGAAAGGAGAAGATTGAGGAAACGCGGAGGAAGATCGAGGAGAAGATCAGGGGGATTGTCGGGATCGGTGCCAAGGTCAGGTTGGTCCCTCCCAAGACAATCGCCAGAAGTGAGGGAAAAGCAAAGCGAGTCTTAGACGAGAGGAAGACATAGCATCGGTCTTTCCCCCATGAGGGATGTGACCGAGGATAAGACCAGCTTCGAGGAATGAGGGCGGTGATTTTATCTGGTAGGAGGAGAGATGAACCGTAGGGTTTTGGAAGAGCTCCTGGCAATAGCCCGGGATCCGTATCCGAAGCTGAGGGCTTGGAAAAAAGAGGGGGAGAGGAAGATAATCGGGAGCACGCTGGCCGATGTGCCCGAGGAGTTGATCCACGCCGCGGGCATGTTGCCCTTTAATGTATTGGGAACCAACAAACCCATCCTCAGGGCGAACACCCATTTGCCCGACAATGCCTGTTCCCAGGCCAGGAGCGACCTGGAGCTGGTGCTAACATACCAGATGGATTTTTTCGATGGATACGTTTTGCCTCAGGTTGATGACACGACCCAGCATCTCTCCGATATCTGGAGGAGGAACGTCTCCTGGGACTATTTCGAAAGCTTTTTGCTCCCCCGACAGGTCGATAGGCCAAGCGCACGGCAATGGCTTCTTGATGAGACCCTGAGGTTGAAGAGGAGTTTGGAATCATTTACGGGAAAGGAGATCCCCGAGGGGAGGCTCTGGGAGAGCATAAGCTTTTATAATAAAAGCCGCCAGCAATTGAGACGATTATACGAGATGAAGAGTAGGTATCCCGATTTCATCACCAACCGAGAGTTTTTCGACCTCATAAAGTCATCCATGTGGTGGCCCAAGGAAGAGCATAACCGCTTATTGGATACATTCATCTCCAGTATTGAGGAAACCGATCTGAAGGACAAGGGGGGAGAAGGCATACGAGTGATCCTTTCGGGCATTGTTTGGGAGCCCCCCGAGATTATGGATATCCTCGATGAATCGGGGTTGAAAGTGGTGGGAGATGACCTGTGCACAGGGTGGAGATACATAGATCCCGACGTCGAAGCAAATGGTGATCCCCTGAGGGCCATTGTGGATCGCCATTTTAAGAAGGGTCCCTTTACCCCCATCTACGATAAGGGGAATAGGATCTTCGAAAACCTCTTAAACCTGGTGACCCGAAATAGGGCTGAGGGGGTTATTTATCTGCACATTAATTTCAACGAGTCCCAGGATTATGACCTTCCCGACCTCATTGATAACATGGAGAGGGAGGGAGTCCCGATATTTGTGGTGGAGACGGAATACCAGACCACCCATCTCACAGGGGTAAGGACGCGAATCCAAGCCTTTGGTGAATCACTGGCACAGAAATAGATGGTCATGGGGGAATTGGGCCATGGGGGAGCAGGTGGCGGAGAAACCGAAAGCCAAGGAAGTGATGAAGCGGTTGACGAAGGATTACTATGGTGGAGCACTCAGGGCCCACGACGAGGGCAAATTTGTCGCATATACCACGGCCGTTTCCCCCGTGGAGTTGTTCTATGCCCACGATATCATCCCCATCTATCCGGAAAACCATGCGGTGATGTGTCTTACCGGGCGAATGATGCCGAGGCTCTCTCTGGAGATCGAAAAGACGGGATATACAAGCCACCTCTGTGCTTACGCAAGGAGCGATTTGGGCTATCGGGCTTTACAGGAGAGCCCGATAGGGGGGATTCCGGATCCCGATTTCCTGCTGGCCTGCAATGCCCAGTGTTTTACCCTGACCAA
>SMTZ1_10007479_pt1 | contig 11275 bp, 9 predicted proteins | sample DeeMarSWOR136_30_FD_25667 | JGI IMG/M metagenome (IMG submission 25667)
TAAAAAGGCTATAGGTATAGCTCCGAATAACAAAGGCTTTCGCAATTCGCTTGGCTCTATTTATCTTAAGGAAGGAATGCTTGATGAAGCCATCCCCGAATTCAAGAAAGCCATAGCTATAGATCCTGATTATGCTACTGCTCATTATAAACTTGGGATTACCTACGGTAAGAAAAATCAAAATACTCTGGCAGCTCACCATTTGTACGAGGCAGGGTTTCTTTATATTACGGAGGGTAATGATAGAGCTGCTTTAAAAGCGTACCGAAGTCTAGAAGAAATCAAAGCAGGGGAACGTGCACAAGACTTGTATAAGATAGTGGCTCCATGGTTAAACGAGTCAAAGGAAAAGTGAACCATCGATATAGTACGAAGGGAACATAGTTACGATAATTCCGTTAATGTGATGTGAACCATAGAAAACCACAGGATAACACTGCATAGAGAATAATTTCTGTGTAGTTCTATGGCACTAATTGTGTTTTTACTTCTCCAGCCGTTCAAGTTCGTCCAAAATCTCTCTTAAATTTTTATTGCCTGTAAATTCTTCTAATTTTTTCTCACTAGCAGTTACCAAATCCAAAATGACCTTATCTTCCCCACTTCCAGATGAAAGCCTTTGATTTCCCTGTACTGCACGGATGATGTCAATCATCCTTATAGTATCTAAATTCCTTGCAGGAAGATATGCCTGTCGCCCGTATTCATCCAACTCAATCAAAAGGTTATAGTCTATGAGCGAGGAAGTGAGATCTTTCGTAAGGCTAAGAGGTAAGTTTAATTGTTTGGCAATTTCCTTTAGCATAAGTGGACTTTTCTCAGATAGAAAGTTTTTTCCTATAGCAAGTAAAATCCGAAGAGAGAGATATTCCCTCTCCTTGTAACTGGGTGAGTGAACTTTCAATCCATTTCGTAAGAGCTCAAAGTTTTGAAAGGTGAATGAGAGCTCTGCTCCCAGAAGAAAAATGGACCAACTGATGAAAAGCCAGAGGAAAAAAAGAGGGATAGCCCCAAGAGAGCCGTAGAATTTTGAGTAAAGCAGTATTTTAGAAGTATAGAGGGTAAATGCCATACCAGCAATTTGCCAGATGGTACCTCCCACAATTCCTCCCACCACAGCAGACCAAAATCTGACTTTGGTATTAGGCATAAAGGCATAGAGTCCAGCGAATGCAAACCAGATGAATAGATAAGATAAGAAAGTGAAGAAATTCAAATTGATATAGTTTCCCAGCCACTTGACAGCCTGGTAGCTACTCAATGTTGCAGGAATTCCTATAGAGAGGGCCAACAGGGGGGGACCAAAGGTAATAGCTGTCCAATAGATAGCCAACCTGTGAAAGAAAGGTCTGTGTTTTTTGAGTCCCCAGATCTCATTTAAAATCATCTCTAGCTGACCAAGCAGAAAGATTGCGGCGAGGAAAACAAGTACTGTTCCCACTGCACCAATAGCTCCTGCATTGAGGCGCTCAATCAAACTGTCTATAGTGCCAATGAGTTTCTCCTGAGCCCCCGGTACCAGCGCTTTTAAGATCGAAGGTCTTATCTTTTCTTCCAGTTCTTTAAGTCCACCAAAGGCGTGAAACAGAGAGAAGGTTACCGCTAACAATGGGATCAAGGCAAAAACTGTAGTATAGGTCAAGGCTGCTGCCCAGAGGATACACCTATTTCTTAAAAAATTCTTTAGTGATAAGGATATAAATTGAGTGGTGTTAAGAAGGAAAGTAGAAAAGGGAATAGAATGTATGTTTAATTTCTCCATAGGAGTTTAAACCAATTACTTAAGAATTTTTTGCTAATAATTCTATGGCCATAGGATGGGATGTGATGATTAAAACGAGACTAAGTAAATCCTAATGTCGAATACCCCGGTTAAATAAGCTCATTTAATAGGGCAGGTCAAATCCCTGGCCAAGACCTGAATTTGAAGGACTAAGTTCTATCGCTTATGCCTCCTAGATGTATTAATGATAATAGACTATTTAAGAACAATGTCGTATTAGGACGGGCCGAAACAAATCCAAAATTTACCCCATTAGATAGTCTAGATAAAATATGACTCACTATTGTGAGATAATCCTTTATCTGAACGGGGTGAAAATATGAATGTTCAAAACATTACTTGCTCCTGCGTAGTTCCAAGATTATAAATTCATTTGTTTTGGATTTTGTGCTTGGTGCATTTGAATTTGTTTCGAATTTCGCGCTTTTTTTATCCTATTCCATCACTATCCACACTCTAACGTCCAGTATCTTGACTACCCGAAACAGGTGATGTTTATTCTTCTTAATCGTTGATTCTACGCTGTGCTTCTCTTACCCAAACTCTGATGATTGCCTCTCGAGGTATAAATAATCCCTCACTTTGAAGATCATTCTTTTTTAAGGCTAACAATTTCTCATAAAGTACTGCAGGATCCTGCTTAGCAAGATCCGGGATATTTTCTATACCTATCTTATTGAACAGATTTGCATTTAGTGCCCCCATTCCTTTTAGCTCAGCAAGTTCTGCTGATCTTATCCATCTGACAATCTCACTTTCTGAAACCTTAAGCTTTAGAGCCAGCTCTTTCCTTCTCTTTTCACTACCTACTTCTGTAAGTAATTCTGTTGGAGTACTTATACCAAGTGACGCAAGACTTATAGCAACTTCAGGACTTATCGTCTGCAAATCTCTTAACTTGGTGAAATAGGAATTAACAGTTTTTTTATCTATAGCATTAAAAGTAAATAGGCAAAAAGCTATTACAACCAGAGAAGAGGCCAAACGTAATGATAATTTTACTCTTTTTCCTTTGTTTAGTCTATAAGTATCTTCTTCCCAACCCCTTTGATAACGGAACAGACTGATGAAATTATACAATACATAGCATTCTACCGTAAAAGGTGGAAACCCCGAAAATCCTAATACAGGCATCTCAAACAATTTGAATTCTTCAAAAAAGGGAACGGTGTAAATCCATTTGGTACTAGCCCAGAAATTCCAGAACTCCCATAGAATACCACATATGAACCCTGATAGTAGCAGTAGATAAAGTTTCCTCAAGCTTCCATTTTCCCAATCTCTTAATATTGATTTTCCTCCCCATCGATAGTTAATGGGTTCAAGTAAAAAAATGAGGCTTCCCCAGATGAGAGGAAAACAGTATTTTGGATAGAAAAAAACCCCTAACAAACACCCTGTACCCAGAACTAAAAAACTTACGATCCAAGGTCTGTTTACTGCAATGGGCTTAATACTGCTATTTTTAAATAGACCTCCGGATTCTAAAAGTTCTGTGGTCTCAAAAAGACCTGGCAGCACCGTGGCATAGGCAACCCCATAGCCCACCCATCGGACAACACGGATAGGCACTACATTAATGTAGTACCAATTCTTTATTATCAAGTTCACCGCTTCAAAAAAGGTCCAGATAAAAACTGACCAGAAGAGCATCAAAAAAAACTCCCCTTTTCTATTCATAATCAGGGAATTTTTCTTGAGCCTATAGATAAGACTGTCCACTATGAGAATGTATGGCCACCAGGCTAAATAGTAAAACCAGGAAGCAAAGGGTTCTATAGCTTTAAACATTAGAATTTCAGAAATAACCAGCATAAGCAGTCCTATTATGCCATGTATATTTCTTTTTGTTTTCATCATTTTTGATCTTGAGCCTTCTTCTGTATTCTCAACAGTGAACTTAACCCATATCTAAGGGCCAGGGTGAGCGACGAGGTTTCAACTTTTTCTGTTCTTTTCTCTTACGCATCCCGGGAAATTTATCTACTATCTGATTAACTCCCAACTCCATCAGCTCTTCGGCAGTGAGCCATCTCCATTCCCCCTGGATAAACGAAGAAATGTTACTGAGGTCTTCTGATAGAGATTTTTGGGTTTTGTCAAAACTGGCTGACCATAGTGTCCTTCCTTTTTTACCATCAAAGAGATAAAGTTTAAAGGCAACTGAGGCTGGGTGTGAAACTGCGTAGTTATTTCCCTTCCTTAATTGATATCGGGTAACAAGCCCCATCAAGACAGCATCAACTTCCAATTCTCTGCCTAGAATTGTAGCAACCTGCTGGGCTTTTAGAAGTTTTGTCTCAGAAAGGAGTGCTGCTACCTTTTCTTTTGTAATAAGGTAATAAAATCGATCTAGTTTTGTTTCCATAGACCTTGTTAATAGTGCTGCTCCCTCAGCTGCTATTCCACTTACTCCATCCGAGTCCATGAGATCAGTTGTAAAAGGAACGATGGCAATCCTGTTGATTTTTAAATCTTCAATGTTTTTAGCCTGGTCGATTGAGATATACTTAGATGTACAACCGAAATGAGAGGAGATGTATATCAAAGCTAAACTTAATCTCAATAAAGAACAAGGATATTTCTTGTGTAACCTGTTTCTAATCAATGGATTTATTCTGGGGATGCAAGATAATAAATGGAGATAATTCAGAGGGCAGCAGTGAGTTGCCAATTGTCGATTGTGAGTTATCGGTTGCAAGGTTTTCATTATCTATAATCTCTGAACCTTGATTCCGAACCCTGCCGTATAATGCATCATGTGTTTATTTATAATTTAGAGTTTGTCGGATTGTTCTCATATCTACCAATAATTACATAACTAATCAATAAAAAACAGTCATATAAATAAAAAGAGCACCCCATTTGAAGAGACGTTACAATGAAGGAACGTTTCACTCAAGGATCACTTCGTTTGAGGAGCGCTTCGCTTGAGGATGTCTCAAGGTCCGAAGAACCACTCCTTAAAGCCAGAAGACCCACTCCATAAGTGGAATAATCCTCTATCATATTCTATGCAGTCTGTATTTTCATATTCCCCTCGTTTTTTCATAAAATTTTTAACACTATCCTTGTATTAACAAGCAGTCAAATATTCTATTGACGAGAGTGTCTTGAGATGCTAATAAATAGTCTGTCAACTATTTGAATTGCCTCATAAAATCAAAGGTTACTATTGCTATGCTGGATCTTAAATATGTTCGTGATCATTTTGATGAAGCAAGAGAAAAGATAGAACAAAGGGGTATTAAGGTAGACTGGAAGAGCTTTCTTGAACTCGACGCTTCCAAGAGAGAGATATTAAAGGAAGTGGAAAACTTACGATATCAGAGAAATACAGTTTCCGAAATGATAGCCCAATTGAAAAGGGAGAAAAAGGATGCTTCTAAAGAGATAGAGGATATGCGGACGTTATCTCAACACATAAAAGAGCTTGATAACCAACTACAGGATAAGGAATCTGCTCTTAAGGAGCTAATGCTTGTCATACCCAATATTCCTCACTCATCAGTTGCTGTGGGAAAAAGTAGTGAAGATAATCCTGAAATTAGGAGATGGGGAGAAATACCTCAGTTTTCCTTTCAACCAAAGCCGCACTGGGAAATCGGAGAAGAACTTGGGATTCTAGATTTTGACCGAGCTGCTAAAATAACAGGTGCTCGATTTACCTTATATCATGGTTTAGGTGCTAAAATAGAGAGGGTGCTCATTAACTTTATGCTCGACTTACACACTAAAGAGCACCACTACCAGGAGGTGCTCCCTCCTTTTATCGTTAATAAAGAGAGTATGACCGGCACTGGACAGCTCCCCAAGTTTGAGGAGGATCTTTTCAAGCTGGATAGTTTGGATTACTATCTGGTTCCAACTGCGGAAGTTCCTGTAACCAATATTCATAAAAACGAAATCCTTCCTGCTGATAGTCTCCCGCTCTATTATACTGCGTACACACCCTGTTTTCGAAAAGAGGCAGGTTCTTATGGGAGAGAAACAAGGGGATTGATTAGACAGCACCAATTCAACAAGGTGGAATTAGTTAAATTTACCACTCCTGAGACTTCTTATGATGAATTGGAAACACTGCTGCTTGATGCAGAGGAAGTACTAAAGAGGTTAAAGATTCCCTACCGAGTGGTGAGCCTCTGTACAGGGGATCTCGGTTTCTCAGCAGCAAAGACCTATGATATTGAAGTATGGCTTCCAGGTCAGGAAGTTTTTCGTGAAATATCTTCCTGCAGTAACTTTGAGGATTTCCAAGCCCGAAGAGCAAACATTCGATATAAAACTGGAGTAAAGGAAAAATCAGATTACGTTCATACCTTGAATGGCTCTGGCCTGGCGGTAGGAAGGACGCTCGTAGCAATCCTTGAAAATTACCAGCAAGAAGATGGAAGCGTTGTCATCCCGGAGGCTTTAAGACCTTATATGGATGGAATAACAATAATTAAAACAAACCACTGAAAAGAAAAGATGATCACTATCAGTGAAAGAAAAGAGAGAAATTTACTGGATGTGCTTATTGCCTGGATAAAACTCTCACGACCCTTATTTTTTGTTAGTCCAGGCATCATTCCCTTTTCTCTAGGAAGCCTTCTGGCTTTACACACAATTCCTTTTCTGAATTGGCCTGTATTTATCATAGGCAATTGTAGTGTGATTGCTATCATGCTGATTACCTTCCATCTCAATGAATACTTCGATTATATTACTGATCTTCATAATAGGGATTATAATCGTTACTCTGGTGGTTCCCGTATCCTCCCTTCAGGTGTTATTAAAAGAGAAGATGTGCTAAAGGTCGTAACGGTTCTCATTGCTTTAACCCTCCTGTTAGGATTGTTACTGCAATTTACATATCACACGGGTAAACTTACCTTATTTCTGGGAGGGTTTGGTTTCTTTACGGGAATAGTTTACACTGTTCCTCCCTTTAAGGGAAGTTACAGAGGGTTGGGTGAAATTCTTATCGGAATAAGTTGCGGATGGCTTACGGTATTTTCAGGGTACTACTTGCAAACGGGGAATTTAAGCCTTGAGATTTCCTTGTTAAGTTTACCACTTATCTTTAGCATCACTGCTGTTATACTTATAAATGAATTTCCTGATATTCAATCAGATAAGTTAGATAATAAAAATACACTGGTAATTAAGTTGAGGGAAGCTGGTGCTGCAAAACTGTATATTATCCTTTTAATCCTGACCTATTTTTCTATTCTCATAAATACCATTATTCTTTCTAGCGTTTATCTCTTTTATAACCTGAGCATGCTTCTCTCCCTACCCCTATCGCTGAGAAATATTCTTGCTATAAAGGCACGGCGATATCAGAATAAGAAATCTCTGGAGAAAATATGCGGCAGAACTGCACTCATCAACCTCTCAATTGGTGGGTTTCCCCTCATGGTTTTTCTCCTTTCTAGGATATGGATATGAGAAGGATTAAGCTCTGTTCGCCTGCGGGAAATCTTTCCTCTCTGAAGGAAGCAATAAAGAAAGGGGCTGATTCCGTTTATGTAGGTCTTAAGGGTTCCTCCAATATAAGGAACTTTCCTGGTCTTAACTTCCTGCCAGATGAGCTTGCTGAGGGGATTAGTTTTGCCCATAAGAGAGAAAGAGAAGTATTTGTGGTCATCAACTCATACCCTCAATATGGTGAGCTTTATTCGTGTTTTCAGGCAATCGAGGATTGTTACCAATTAGGTGTGGATGGGGTAATCTTATCAGACCTCGGTTTAATGGAATATGTCCACCACCATTGTCCCCATCTTCCTATCCACGTGAGCGTTCACGCAGGGGCATGTAATCCAGCCTCAATTGCCTTTTACCAAAAACACTTTGATATTACCACGGTAGTCTTACCACGTGTACTTACCTTAGATGAAATCATTGAAATCAGATCACACACAACTGTGGAATTAGAGTGTTTTGTATTGGGTATTTTATGTATCAATAGAAGTGGACTTTGCTATCTTTCTTCTTACCTGACGGGGGAATCAAATAATACTAAAGGGGCCTGTTCACCGGCAAAACACCTTACCTTTGAAGAGCACAATCAACTGAGGATCTCCCTTAATGGGATAACGCTGAATGAATATGGAGATGAATGTGCTGCTTATCCTACACCTTGTAAAGGGAGATATCGTAATCTTTCAAGTGGGAAGGTAGAATATCTCTTTCAGGCACCAGAATCTCTCAATCTACTGCCTCTCCTTTCTGATTTAATCGGGGCAGGAGTTGATATCCTTAAGATCGAGGGAAGACAACGTTCAAAAACCTATGTTGCAGAAACTACCAAGATAGTGAGAAAGGCGATTGATGCCTATTATAGCAATCCATCAGAGTTTTCTGTTAAAAAAGAATGGATCTCTCAGTTACATTATTTCTTTGAAGGTATGGAAGATACCTACGGTTGCTATCTGGGAAAATAGGATGAAAATCTCATTGGGACCAGCTCCATTCAATTGGGGTATAGAAAAACTCAGGCAATTTTATCAAGAGATGGCAGAAACCACATTAGATACCATTTTTATAGGAGAGGTGTTTTGTGAGAAGAGAAATACCCTCACCTTAGAGGAGCTGGAAGGACTCATACTCCCTCTTCGAAGAAAGGGGAAGGAGGTATACTTTTCAACTGGAACCCTGATTACTGACAATAGCCAATGGAAGAGATTACTTCAACGCAGTGAGATGGAGTGTGGTATTGAAGCTAATACTATCGGGATAGTACCCCACCATCAGGGGGCAAGAAAAATAGTAGCAGGTCCCTTTCTTAATCTCTATCATCATCGCTCGGTCCAGTTTTTAGAGAGGTTTAACTTAACAAGCGTCGTGCTTCCCTTCGAGCTCTCTCAAAGATCTATTAAATCGATCATCTCAAAAGTGAAAATACCTATAGAGGTTGTAGCCTATGGTAACCTTCCTCTGGGAGTTTCTTGGAGGTGCTATATTGCCAGGTCACATGGTCTCAGTGTTAAACAGTGTCAATTTAAGTGCATGAACTATCCCCGGGGAATCATGGCTGAGAATCTAGATGGTAACCCCCTTTTCCTTATTAATGGTCCCTATATTCTAAGTGCAAAAAAGAGGTGTCTTATAAGAGAGCTTGAGCAATTAAAAACTATGGGCGTTGCCTCTATCAGGATTATGCCTCAATATGAAAACACTTCAGAGGTAGTAAATATATTTCACCAGACTATGAATCACCACTTAAATCCTCAAGATGCCTTCCAACAATTGTTTTCCTTAGCCCAATCCTCGTTAACCAATGGGTGGTTTTATGGAGAGGCAGGATGGAAATATATTAAAGATGGCCATAAATTTATTGAAGAAGATCTCAAAAATTTTCTTCCACATATGAGAAATATCTGTTAAGATTAACAGAGGTTTAATGTTATGTCGTTTATTGAATTTACTGCAAAAAAGACAAAGAATTTAGATAAATCAACTATCTCGATAAATAGGGGTGGAAGGATTATATTCTCCCAGCGCTGTTATACAGATTATCTTAAAGGATTCAATTTTGTTAAACTATTTTATGATCCGGATAGAGGAATAATTGGTATCAAACCGACTAATGAAGAATCACCTCACGTCTATCCCTTGAAAGTAGGACGCGACCAAAAAAATGCCTACATCTCATGTATTGCCTACTTTAAATACTTTAAGATTGATGACACCAGCAGAAAGATGGACACTAGATGGAATAAAGATTCACAGCTCATTGAAGCGCGAGAGATTAAGAAAGCTGGCAGTCAAAAATCCTTATTTGATAAGTAGATTACTTATTCATATAGGTTTATATTTTAGTGAGGTAAGGTTCTTATGGAAACAATGAAACTATGTCCCTATTGTGCAGAATCGATCAAATCACAAGCGGTTATTTGTAGATACTGTCATACCAATTTAGCAAGTTCATCAAAAGAAAAGAAAGGCATGTTTGTTAAAGTAAAGTTAAAAACACGGGACAAAATCTATTACGGTGATGTCTTTATTCCTGATTACTTCAGTAGATTGAGTGATGTAATCAATGATGAAAGACAGTTTATTTCGCTCTCTAATACTAAGGAAGAGACAGAAATCTCTGAAATTGATGTAGGATTTCTGGCAATTAATAAGAATGCGGTTGAGTGGGTTCGCTTAGTGGAGAAAGAACCAGAACCTGAGAAAACGGATCAGGTCTCATGATCTACCCACGATATATGAAACTTAAAATTTTTGTGGAGGGATGGCCGAGTGATTTAAGGCAACGGTCTTGAAATTCACTTTTTTAAATGGTTCATACACATTTAAAATTACTTATAAATTTTCTTTTTTTATGGGTGTTTTTGACTATTTGAAATGCCTCAGAAAACCTCATAAAATCAAGGGGTGTCTCAAAGAACTCCCGTTAATTCTCCCGTTAGTTTTTAAGTAAATTTATCTGACAAGATTATCATTGTGATTTAGCGTTCATCTGACAGACATCATATGTCAAGTATTGACTAATATTTTGGGTATGTATGTTTGATTTGAAACTGTCGAAAAAGTTCAATTTTGCCATTTTTGTGAATATTGCACATAATAAAATCAAATAGTTACAAAGGACAAACTCAGTGTTTTAAGGTTTTTCGACAGTCTCTTTGGTAGTGTTGAGTGGATTAATCGTTGTTTTTAATCAATACTGATAGAAAGCAGAAATGTTAACTTTAGTGAGCAAAACAAAGCCACTAGATGTTCTACATATGAGATGAAAGAAAAGTAGAGCCGTTTTAACAAATGAAGTCCGTCTAAAACTTATATTTTACTTCAAAGAGAAAATCAGAGTCAAATATGACCCTGCCTTTTAGAAAATTACTAAATATATAACCTCTTCTACCTTTCCCCTAATCGTTTGCAAAACCCCATCAATCATCTCCTTTACCTCTTTTTCTTAAACTCATAATCCTCTTTCATTGCATTAACTATTGCAGAACTCCACTGTATAATCTTACTATTTCTTTTCCTTTAAGAGTCTCCCTCAGTATCTTATAACATAAATATCTCAATTGTGTTGTTTCTTCTGAAAACTTATCATATATTTATATAATTGGACACAAATTACAGTCATCACCAATACCGTCTCCATCCGAATCAGATTAGTCTTTATGGGCAACTTCAGGACAATTATCCAAATTATATTTTAGATTATCATTGGTATTATCATAATAGTTGATATGAGGGTTATCGCTACTATCAAGAAGATGAAAAGAATAGCAATAAGTTTGACGATAATAATGACATTTGGGATTAAATTAACCACAGTCTGGGCGGATAAAGACTTTGCTTCATCACTAAATGCCAGTATCCTGAGTTTTCCACCGGCCGTTAAAGTCGCAGGCCATGGTAGCTTTTGGGCAGCTTTGCCTTCGCCCTATAGCAACAATCCAGCTTGTTTTGTGGCTCTTAAAACTTCATATATCCCTGTTAAAGGTGGGGTGTATAGTGAATATGGTCGAGTTAATTTTAAAAAAGGAC
>SMTZ1_10027788_pt1 | contig 11275 bp, 7 predicted proteins | sample DeeMarSWOR136_30_FD_25667 | JGI IMG/M metagenome (IMG submission 25667)
TTGCTCGCAATACGGGGGCATCAAATTGCCGACCTGCGCGCCGTTGTCCGCAATCCCGAAGCCGTCGATCCAGGCCTGCCAGATCGCCTCGCCGTCCGCGTCGTTATCGGTATAGCTCTCGAAGTCATCGATCAGAAGGCAGCTACTCGTCGTCAAGATCCAGAGAGGGCCTTTCGATGTATTGCCCTGACCATCGACCTCGTCCACGCGCCAGTAGTAGGCGGTATCAGCGTCAAGCAATCCGGGGTCGTGACTCTCGGCGCCCAGCGCCTTGGAGCCTTTGTACTCGGGTGCGCTTGTATCGGCGTTGCGCACCAGTTCTTTGTCCGTGCCGAAGTAGAGCTGGTGCGAGGCGGCGCTATCGGCCGGCGTCCAGCTTAGAATCACATTCATCTGCACATCCGTTGCGTCGTATGCCGGCTGCGGATTGCCGACGGCCCCGGGCGTCGTAAAGCTCCAGACGTCGCCTTTGTACGTTCCCGCGCCGTCGAATTCATCGACCCGCCAGTAATAGACCTTCTCTCGAACGAGCGAGCCGGGAGAGTAGGTCGCCGTTCCGGAAGGGGCGCCCACAGTGGCGGTGTTCACCGTGTCGAAGTCATCGCCGAAATAGACCGTGTGCAACTTGGCGGCGAAACCGGGCGTCCAGCTCAACGTCACATTATCCGGGCCAACGAACTCGGCTCCGTCAGGCGGATCGGGGAAATAGGCCGTCTTGGGCGGAATCGAGAAGCTCCAGACCGGGCCCTTCCACGGACTGTTAGGATCGGCGTCATTGACCTCATCGATGCGCCAGTAGTACGTCGTGCCGGGCACGAGGCCCTCCGGATAGGCAAATCCGGGGAAGCCTGCAACAATAAACGTGCTGCCCTGGTTGCCCCGGAACAGGCCCGAATCTCGCGTGGCTTCGCTGACATCGCCGAGATTGTCGCCCAAGTACACGTCGTGTGAGACCGCATGGGGGCCGGGCTTCCATTTCAGGGTCACCCAAGTATCCGGATGCAGGGCGCCGTCCGCCGGTTCGGGTCCCCAAGCGTAGGGGGGCATCCCGCCCTCCATGGTGCCGAGGATTTCGAGATCCGACAAGGCATGGTCGTAAATCCTGACGTCATCAATCGCGCCAATCCAATCGCACCCCCACCCATCCGAACCGATGAGGACGGGGGTTTCGCTGCTGGTAATCGGGCCCATTGGAGTTTCATCGGTCTGCTCGCCGTTGAGATAGCATTTCAGCGTCGTGCCGTCATACGAGCATGCGATATGGCACCACTCGTAGCGCTCCAGGTTTTGGCCGACGAAGGCCCAAGCCCTCGGCGACGTATTGAATGTGAATGCCATATAGGGCTGTGGGCCACCCCACCCGTATCGAACCTGAAAGCTCCAACTGGGGCTCATCCCGCTCATCGCCTTGCACATCGGCGCTGTCTCACCCTCAGGGCTGCCCTTTCCCTCCGGATCATCCGCGTCAGGTCTTATCCAAAGGGCGATGGAGGTCGGCCCGGTGATGTCCAGGCTGGGGCTATGGCCGCAATCGATGTGGTTCGCACTGCCATAGACTGAGGTGTCGCCATGGAATTCCAGGGCTCCTCCTGCGACGCCGACGATCCATGTGGGATCGTCGAAGCCGGGATTGTCCGTGATGGTCCCGTCGTTGCCGTTGCCGCTGACGTCGGCCACCGTGGTGCCGGAACCTTCATCGAGGGGCCAGTACCCGACCAAGTCTGCGCGCGCACCGCCCGCCACGCTCAACACAAGAATGAAAGAAACCAGACAAATCAGTTTTCTACACATGACATACCTCCTTCTCTTAACAATAATGGATTGTTTGGGGGTCTACGTCCACCTGACCTATTTATACCAAATCTGTCGTCCCGGCGTCAACAAGAATCGCCGAATATCGCATGACTCGTCGCGCCGCCGGGGCCCGTGCCGAATCAAGCAGCGTGCAAACAAGCCAAACTTGTGCCCATCGGGTACCACTTCAGCAAAGAGAGCATTTACTCGCCGGCCGTATCGCCCGGCCGACAAAGCCGGATGTCGTCAAAGTACGTCGTCCCTGAACCGCCGGGCGCCGCCACGTCAGCCTTTGCGCCCAGACCGATCGCGATCTTATCGACGTTGGTCAGGTCGATTCCCCGGTCGGCAAAACTTTGCAGCGGAATCACCCACTTCGTCCAGACGGGTATCACCGCGGCGTTCGCGTCCCCGCAGGGCACCACCGCAGGGATACCTGTGCTGTTGGCTACAGCGACATACAATGGCTCGGTATTGTTATCCGCACCACCCCTGAACCAAAGTGACAATTCCGCAACACCCACCTGTGTCCAATCCCGCAGCGCCGTCAACGTCAGCGCCGCCTCCGAATTTCTGACGCCGCCCATGTTCAAGTAAAGCAGCGGCATGGACTGCAAACCGCCATGGACAATCGTCCGTTCGGCATACGGGGGCATTAAATTGCCGACCTGCGCGCCATTATCGGGCACGCCAAAGCCATCGATCCAGTTCTGCCAGATGGCTTCACCGGCGGCATCGTCATTGGTGTAGCCCTCGAAGTCATCCACGAGAAGGAAACCGCCTGTCGTAAAGGTCCAGAGGGGACCTTTTGCCGTATTTCCCTGGCCGTCGACTTCATCCACGCGCCAGCAATAGGTGGCGTCCGGTTCAAGCAATCCGGGGTGATAACTCTCGGCGCCCAGCGCCTTGGAGCCTTTGTACTCGGGCGAGCCGGTATCGGCGTTGCGTACGGCGTCTTTATCCGGCCCGAAGTAGAGCTGGTGCGACGCGGCAGAATCGGCTGGCGTCCAGCGCAGAATCGCATTCATCCCGGCATCCGCCGTGCCATTCACCGGCTGCGGATTCCCAACGGCCCCCGGGGTCGTAAAGCTCCAAACGTCGCCTTTGTGCGTCGTGACGGCATCAAACTCATCGACGCGCCAGTAGTAGACCTTCTCCAATTCGAGCGGGCCGGGGTCATAGGTTGCCACCCCCTGCGGCGCCCCTCCAGCGGCATTGTTCACGTCGTCGAAGCTGTCGCCGAAGTACACAGTGTGCAGTTTCGCATTCAGACCCCGCGTCCAGGTAAGGACGGCATGGTTCGGGTCTACGAACTCGGCGCCATCCGGTGGGTCGGGGTCGTACGCGACTTGCGCTGGAATCCAGAAGCTCCAGACGTCGCCCTTGTGCTTTGTCGTGCCGTCCGCTTCAACCTCGTCGATTCGCCAGTAGTACGTGATGCCTGCAACAAGGCCGTCCGGATAGGGATTTCCCGGGATGCCAACAACAAGATAGGCGATGGTCTGGTTGCCCTGAAACGTCTCGCCGGTGCCGTCGCGCACGTCGTCGAAACGGGTGCCGAAGTACACGTCGTGCGAGGCGGCCGCATCTCCCGGCGACCAGCCAAGCCCTGCCCACATATCCTTATACAGGGCGCCATCGGCCGGCATGGGGTCATGGGCTTTGTGACCGGCCACCACCTTCTTTACCTCCGCCGACGTCAGCACCTTGTTGTAGATGCGGACATCGTCAATGAGACCGGGGAAGTAATGGGATTGGCTGAGGTTCGCGCCGATTCTCACCTGGTCAAGGGTCCCTACCGCTCCGGCTTCGCTGCCCGTCTCCTCGCCGTCCAGATACCAAGTCCCGCCTTCTCCGTCATACGTCAGGGCGAAATGGTGCCACTCCGTATCCAGGGCACAAATGTCACCGTCCCAGCCTTGAACGTGGACAGCGTAGTTGCCTGCGTCATCGACCTCTATATCGAAATACGTGCCGTCCGTGGTGCCGTCCGGGGCGAAGCCGAAGACACTCGTCCAGCTTGGTATGGCGGTCGTGCTCGCCTTCGCCCAGCCGGTGATCGTTCTCCGGTCGGTCCCGCTTATCCCGACACTACCGACGTCCACATAATCCCCATCGCCGTCGAGCTCAATAGCTCCATCCACCTTTCCGGCGACCCACGCCGGGTCGCCTCGGAGCGTGCCGTCGTGTCCGTTGCCGCTTGCATCGCGGGCCACCGTCCCGGACGTCTCGTCAAGCTTCCAGTGAGCCACGAGGTTTGGTTTGGCAGCGCTGGTCAGAATGAGCCCCAGCCCAAAGGCGAGAGAAGCTGAGTAGGTAAGTTTCCCAAGCATGACAATCCTCCTTCGAGATTGACCATTCTTCCTTTCTTTATACCAAATCCGCCATCCCGGCGTCAAGTAAAATCGCCCGATAATACGCAGGTCATCGAGACGACGGGGGCCTGTACCGAGTGAATCGGTACAGGCCCTCGACTCGAGCGGATGTCAATCCTTGCTGCCGGCTTTTGGCGGAGCACGTATGGCTGCGGCTGGCCCTACGGAGCTGGACGGTACAGCCGGATGTCGTCAATGTACATCGTTCCTGAACCGCCAACCGCCGCCATGCCGGATTCGCTGCCCAGGCCAATCGAAATCTTATCCACGTTGGCCAGGTTGATCCCCTGATCGGCAAAGGCTTGCAGCGGAACACGCCACTCCGTCCAGCCGTCGATCGTGGCCGCGCTCGGATCATCGTGGGCCACCACCGCCGGTATTCGAGATCGCCACGTATAGCGGCTCGGCGGCATTGGCCGAACCGCCCCTGAACCAAAGCGACAGTTCCGCAACACCTTCGGCCGTCCAGTCGCGCGTCGCCGTCAATGTCAGCACACCTTCCGAATTCGTGACCGGGAATATGTTTTCGTAAAGCAGCGGCATAGACTGCAATCCGCCATGGACAATCGTCGGCTCGGCATACGGGGGCATCAGATAGCCAACCTGCGCGCCGTTGGTGGGAATGCCAAAGCCATCGATCCAGCTCTGCCAGATGGCCTCGCCGGCCGCGTCGTCATCGGTATAGCTCTCGAAGTCATCCACAAGAAGGAAGCCACCCGTCGTAAAGCTCCAGAGGGGGCCTTTCACCGTATTGCCCTGGTCGTCAACGGCGTCCACACGCCAGTAGAACGTGGCATTCCAGGCGAGCGTGCCCGGATCGTAGCTCTCTGAACCGAGGGCCTGGCTGCCTTTATGCTCCGGCGAACCGGCATCGGCGTTGCGCACGGCTTCCTTGTCCGTTCCGAAATAAACCTCGTGCGAGGCGGCACTATCGGCCGGCGTCCAGCTCAAAATCGGTGTGAACGTCACGTCCACGGCGGCGTTCGCCGGCTGCGGATTTCCAACGGCGCCCGGCGTCGTAAAGCACCAGATCTCGCCTTTATGCGTTTCGATAGCATCAAACTCGTCGACGCGCCAGTAATAGACCTTCTCACCCTCAAGCGGACCGGGATTGTAGCTTGTAATACCGAGCGGCATTCCTCCGGCGGCCTCGCTCACAACGTCGAAATCGTCGCCGAAATAAACCGTATGCAATTTGGCGCCATACCCTGGGGTCCAGGTAAGCTCGACGTCCAACTCGACGAACTCGGCACCATCGGCCGGATCGGGGTTGTACGCCGTCTTGGGCGGAACGGAGAAGCTCCAGACCTCGCCTTTCCACGGGCTTTCCGGATGCAGGTCGTTGACCTCATCGATTCGCCAGTAGTAAGTTGTACCCGGAACGAGGCCCTCGGGATAGGCAAAACCCGGAAAGCCCGCCACATAAAACGTCGAGCCCTGGTTGCCTCGAAACGTGTCGCCCGTGCCGCTATCCACGTCGTCGAAATTATCACCCAGATACACATCATGCGAGACGGCGAAATCTCCCGGTTTCCAGGAGAGGGTCACCCACGTGTCCTCGTGCATGGCCCCATTCGCCGGGGTGGGACCAAAGGCCTGTGGCACTCCTGCGCCGGCCATGGCACGCACCCTGAACCTCCTCTTGCGAGAGTCCACGCATGTAGATGCGAGGATCGTCGATCATCCCGAGAAAGCTGCGACCCGCGCCCTCTTGAGTCCTGCCAATAACCACATTAGCTAAATCTTCTTCCCCCAACACAATTCCTGATCCGCTTCTGCCGGCATCTTCACCATTGATGTAATATTGGTGCTCGCCGCCAATGACCATCGCACAGACGTGTACCCATTCATTGAGCGGCACTTGGGTCGAGCTCACCGTACCCACAAAGGCACCCCCGCTGGTTGTGCTGAAATGCAGCCCACCGCCCGACTCGGTGTAGAAGCTATACGAGCGGGGACCGTTGGACTTTGCAATGATGCCCTGCCAGCCTTCAGCGCCGGGACCCCCATGTCTTGAAGTATGTATCCAGGCCATGACGGTCACTTCGGTTTCTGCCATCAGGCTCTCGGCGTGCGGCACCTCCACAAAGTCATCGATGCCGTCAAATTGCAGCGCCTTGCCGAGTTGCCCGGCTACGTATGTCGTGTCGCCCACGAGAGTGCCATCGTTCCCGTGGCCACTGAAATCCGTCGCGGTCGTTCCGGAACCCTCGTCGAACCGCCACCAGCCGACCAGGTCCGGATCAACCGCTCTGACGGCGCTCGTCAGAACGGCGCAGAGGGCCACGACGCACACAATGAAATGATTCAATCGTCTGCACATAATAGCCTCCTTCAATTAGAGTGATAGATAATGATTCTACGTACACTGTTTTTCGTCCATATCTGCCCAGGACTTTTGTTTGTGATGTGACGCCACCTCCTTTCTTCTAACCTCAACCCCCGGCGATCCGGTAGGCCCCGCCAACCGGATTCACCGAATCCGCCGGCGGAGGCTGTGCCCGGACACTTTGTGCGTTCCGGAGAGCTCTCAAGAGACCATAGCCATTCCACCCATTGGAGAGCCCACCTTCCCCGGCCACCTGCCGATGCACCACGGAATTCGCTATTATGGTCTATATACCAGATTACCCCCGCACGCGTCAAGAGAAATCGCTGCTTGCCGAAGTGCCCGTACGGAGAATAGTCCTTCGGATCTGCTGCGTCTGCTGTTCAACCGCCGCCGCTGTGCACGCACCGGATGGATGTGAGCACGCGGTCCTGTTATGTCTTTTTGTGGGCGAGCCAATCCTGGAGGTTTTTGGCTAAGATCTGCACATCTTGTTTTTGAATGATATGGTCCATGATGGCGGGCGGCACTTTCAGCTTGACCATGGCCTTGTGGGCCCTATCCCAGAGCCGATCCCGCTTGGCCTGCGTCTCGGCCAGGTACAACTCACTCACCAGCTCGCTGAGCTTCTGGAGCAGGATCGTATCGAGGTTGCTGTAGTAGCCGGATATCACCGCCTTCTGATATTGTGAGTACTCTTTCTTGGCCATGCGCCTGCTTTTTACACGAAACTGCCGGACAAATCAATCTCCCGGCACGACAACGCAGCTTTTTACTGGCTTTGCGGAAACGACCGGCTATAATCTCCTGGCAAGAATCGGCATTCTTGTTGCCCGTGGCTCGCCGCTCGGGTCACGAGTGACTCACTTGGGATTAGCCATGCGAAGCAGGACGCTTCTTATTGTATATTCTGTTGTCTTTCCGCTGTGTTCGGCTGTTTCGGCTGCCGTGGACGGAGCCAGGGCCGCGCCGAAGGCTGGCGCTTTCGCCGGTCAGGACCTGTACCTGCGGGGGCCGGAGCTTGCCCGTTATCGGCCGAACACCACCGAGCATATCCTTGTCTTCCAGCATGGGCTGTCGATGTCCGTCGGAGCTCATCAAGTCAGCGGCGATCGTGCCGTCGTATGGGCCGAAACGGTAACAACCGATTCGGCCGGCCGGCCCGGCACCGGCTATGAAGCGAAGGTATACCTGGAAAGCAATGTCTCGTCTGATGGCTGGCCCGCGCCCGACGAGAACGAGCCGGGCGGCCGGCTTGACCCGTTCGGCATTGAGGGGATCCGCCTCGAGGGCGCCATATTGCTGCGGTTTGGCATCACCGGCGAGGTCTTCATAACAGCGGACAAGAGGAAAATCACTGATCCTCGCGCCTCCGCGCTGTACGCGAGGGCCTTTGCGGCGATGCAGACGGCCGGGATTGGACCAACGAGCGTCGAAACGGAACCACTGCCAGGCCAATCGCCGGCAGAAGAGACTGAACCGAAACCCCCAGAACCTCCGGCCGAAGAAGCTGAGCCGAATGAACCGACGGAAGAAGCGGCCGAACCGCAAGAAAAGGAGCCTCAATTCAGATACCCGATGAACCTGTCGCCTCTGGGCAAGGCGGCCCTCGAAATAGAGTGGGACAACAAGGAAAAGATCGGGACCGTGATCGGCAGGTTCTATCTCTCCCAGAAACAGGACGAAACGGGCGGGCTGCTGGAATTGCAGGCCGACAACGCGGTCCTGTTTGCGTCCGGCGCACAACCTCGGAGTAACGAGGACAAGAGCGGTGTCGAGGATATCTTGGCGCGCGGCGCGGTGCAGGCGATCTACCTGTCCGGCGACGTCGTGATGACCAACGGGCAGCGGACTATTCGAGCTGACGAAATATACTACGAATTCGAGACAAGAAGGGGAATTGCGACGAACGTGGTTATGAGGAGCTTCGATGCGTCCGAAGGGATTCCGATTTACGTTCGGGCCGCCAGGCTCAGGCAGTTGGCGGCGAACGAGTTTGAGTTTGAAGACGCCACGGTTACGACCAGCGAGTTCTACCTGCCTCAGATTTCGCTCAGCGTCGGTAAGGCGGCCATCACCGATACGACACCCGTGGACGAGCGCGAGGGTGCAATCTCCAAGGATAGTTTTGACGCGCGGATGCAGGATGTGCGTTTGAAGGCGCACGACAGGACGATCTTCTACTGGCCCTCCATACGGGCCAATCTGGAGCGGCCCGATCTTCCGATAAAGAGCGTGCATGCCGGACACGACAGCACCTGGGGCACGTCGCTCGAGACGCGCTGGTACCTGGCCAGGCTCTTGGGCCTGCAGGAACCAGAGGGAACCGAAAGTACCCTGTCGCTGGACTACTTCGACAAACGCGGCCTCGGCGCCGGGGTAGAAACCGAATACAAAGGCGAGAACTACTTCGGCAGAATCCTGGGTTACATCATTGACGATCACGGCGTAGACCGGCTTGGTAGGCACAGCACCCGCAGACATCTTGAGCCGCCCCGTGAGCTGCGAGGCCGGTTCCGCTGGCAGCACAGGCATTTCCTGCCTTACAACTGGCAGCTTACGTCCGAAGTGAGCTATCTGTCCGATGAGAACTTCTTGGAGAGTTATTATCGCAACGAGTTCCACGTCGGCAAGGAGCAGGAGACACTCGTCCACTTGAAGCGCATTGAGGACAACTGGGGCCTCTCGTTCCTGGCGAAGAGCCGAATAAATGATTTCTTGGACAAGGTGGAAGAATTGCCCACGGCTGAGTATCACTGGACGGGCCAGTCGTTCTTCGACGATAAGCTGACCTTCTACAGCGACAGTCAGGTCAGCAGGCTTCGTCAGCGCTATGCTTCCACCAATCCCGCCCCTGGCCCGGAGCCGTTCTTTTCATTTGCGACGACGCGTAACGAGGTCGATATGCCGCTGGCGATGGGCAAGGCACGGGTCGTGCCTTTTGTCGCCGGGACCGTGGCGTATGAAGACGGCCTTGGTTTCTACCGAGAGCTCGACGGTGGAATGGATGCGAGGGAGGATGACGTCTGGTCCGGCGAGGCGGGTGTGCGTCTATCGTCGCAGCCGTACTGGAAGGTCTTTCCCAACGTCCAATCCCAACTGTGGGATCTGAACCAGTTGCGGCACATTGTCAGGCCGGGCTTGACGGCTGTTGCCTACACTGAAAGCGACTCGGTCTTCGAGCAGCGCGATACGCTGAACGCGAGTCTCTCCCAGCGGCTGCAAACCAAGCGCGGCTCGGGTGGGAACCAGAGAACCGTGGACTGGATGCGGCTGGACGTGGACGTAACGTGGGTCAACAACTCCGACGACGCGTCCGCCGGAGCAGACAAATTTATTTGGAACAAACCACTGATTCCGTCGATAAATACCTTTAGCGGCACGATGCCGCTAAGGGACAGGCGCAGCAGCCACGTGTTCGGCCCAAGACGCAACTATGTCGGGGCCGACTATATCTGGCGTTTGAGCGACACGACGGCCGTACTGTCCGATATGAATTATGATATGCAAAGTGGGGTCGTGCAGCAGCTTAACGTCGGGCTTTCGCACTTGCGATGGCCCAATTTGCAATATTATGTCGGTAGCCGGTATCTGAGACGCCTCGATAACGGCTACGGTGAAGAGGGCTCCAGTGCGCTCACGTTCGCCGTAACGTATGTGCTTGACCCACGATACACCGTGGTTTTCTCGCAGCAGCTTGATTTTGACTATGGGAAAACGGTGCGAAGCGATATTACGCTCATCCGACGGTACCACAGACTGTACTGGGGCCTGACGTTCAGTGCGGACGAATCGCTGGACAGGCACTCGGTTACGCTGAGCCTGTGGCCCCAGGGCGTGTCGCAGTTGGCCATTGGAAAGGGCAAATATGCCGACCTGGGCGGTTCGGCAGGTTATTGATCATTGACCGATAAGATGTGAAAAGGTTTGCACAACTCAGCTTGAAACTGTAATATTTAGCGTTTTAGGGAAATTCGCTTTCTTGATTTCCCTAAATTCTCGTATGAGGCCGTGGCTCACGGTCGGTTGTTGTTTGGAAAGGGAAAATCCAACAAAGACTCTTTTCAGATTATGGCCGATTTTAACTTTGTAGGGCGTCGTCGTTAAGTTTTCGGACACCGGCTACGCTTCGTAGGGTTTTGCAGGCGTCCGGTAAATGATTGATTCTTAAGGAGAGCAGTATGGCGTTGGTTAATACCAGGAAGATGTTCGAGATGGCTTATAAGAACGGCTATGCGATTGGCGCGTTCAATGTGAATAACATGGAAATCACGCAGGGCATCATCGGTGCGGTTGCCGAGGAGAAGGCTCCATTAATCCTGCAGGTCTCCAGAGGGGCCCGCGCATACGCGAAAAACAGCTATCTCAGAGCGATTATCGATGTGGTGGTTGAGGAGAATCCGGATATTCCCGTGGCGATAAACCTGGACCACGGCGATACGTTCGAGACCTGTAAGCAGTTTGTCGACGACGGCTTCACGTCGGTGATGATCGATGCCTCGCACCGGCCGTTCGAGGAGAATATCGAAATCACCAAGCAAGTTGTCGAATACGCACACGCCAGGGACGTGGTGGTCGAGGCCGAACTGGGCCAGTTGGGTGGTATTCAGTAAACATCTGGCCGATCCGAACCAGGTTGAGGAGTTTGTCCAGAAAAGCGGTGTGGACTCCCTCGCCGTAGCTATCGGCACCAGCCATGGGGCCTACAAGTTCAAGAAGGAACCAAAGCTGGCGTTTGACGTAATCCAAGAGATCGCCGACAAATTGCCGGGATTCC
>SMTZ1_10008381_pt1 | contig 11274 bp, 10 predicted proteins | sample DeeMarSWOR136_30_FD_25667 | JGI IMG/M metagenome (IMG submission 25667)
AATCTGCTAAAGCTTTTGTGGTTAACTTCTTCGGTGGAGAGCCTACTTTGAGAACAGATTTAATGGAATTAATAAAGTATGCTTCGGAGAGATCGGTTTATGTATTTTGTGATACTAATGGATTAAAAATCACAAAAGATTATGCTAAGCAATTAAAGGAAAATGGTTTAGAAATGCTTTATGTTAGCATTGATAGCGCTATTCCAGAGAAGCACGATGAATTGCGAGGAATGAAAGGATTGTTTAATAAAGCCATTCAGGGAATAAAAAATGCTCTTGATGTGGGATTAAAGAGTTGTCTCTCAACCTATGTTACTAAAGAAACTCTAGCTAATGGTGAGTTTGAGGATGTGATCAAACTTGGAAGAGATATGGGGGCAAGTGGGATAAGATATTTATTACCTACCGCAACGGGAAGGTGGTTATATAATCCTGAAGTAAAATTGACACCTGAAGAGGAGAAACAAGTAAGGAAAATTGCAGATTATCCCTTTGTTTGCAGAGACTTCTATTTTCAAACGCAAAATTCAAGTCAATGTGGAGGAATGTCAGGTCATGCGTATTTTTATATTTCACCTTATGGGGATGTTATGCCTTGCTGTTTTATGCCGATTACTTTTGGAAATGTTAGAGAGGACCCACTTAAGACTGTTTTAGATAGAATGTGGGGTCACTCAATGTTTTCAGAAGACTGGGTAAATAGGGAATGCCCAATGTTAAATGAAGAATTTAGAAGAAAATATATTGATACAATTTCTCCTGGTACAAAATTACCTTATAGAATATGCTAATAAGAGCAATTTTTCTTTTTCTTTTTATCTGAGTAATTTTTTTTCAAAAACATTTTTTTTTCTTAATAAAATATTAAGGTTAAAGTATCGAATGGATTAGGTTTCAAATTATGTATGAAATAGATGAAGTTGTATACCAGCGATTTCATGAAAAAAACAATATGATATATAGGCGATTATGGGATAGATCTCTTCCTACTTTTGGTAAAATGTTTGAAACTAATATAGAATCTCATATAAATTCACATAAAGAGGGCTATTCTAGGATTGATTTTGCTCTTGTTGCTGCTGGATGGACTGTTTATGAGAAATTTCGCTATGCATTTACTTGGGAGAGAAAAAATTTGATGGATCTAGGTTATGGTATAAATTGGATGAAAAATGAATATCCTATTCAATATGTTAAAGATTTTACAGATCAGTTGAAAAATGCGGCTAAATTTTACGGTGCGTCATTAGTTGGGATCGCAGATATTAATGAAAAATGGATTTATAAAGATGGATTTGTGAGACCATCATCAATGAGTGAAGCAGATTCTAAAAAAAAGGTAAGGGGTGGTGATACTTCAGGATCTATATTAGAGACACCAATCAATTTGCCAGAAGGGATCAACAAAGTAATCGTTATAGCAATTGAAATGGATGAAGGTGCAATTTCAACAGCACCAGCACAACCAGCAGCAGCAGCAGCAGCAGTAGCTTATTCAAAGATGGCTTTTGTAATATCCTGCTTAGGAGAGTTTATTAGAAATTTAGGATATAGAGCTATTCAATGTGGCAATGACACTGCATTAAGTATACCGTTAGCTATTGATGCTGGACTTGGAGCAGTTGGGAGGTTAGGACTCCTCATCACTCCCGATTTTGGACCACGAGTAAGGATCTGCAAAGTATTTACAGATTTACCTTTGATTTCAGATAAACCAAATATAAAATTTATAAATAAAGTAGCAAAATACTGCACAAATTGTCTTAAATGTGCCGAAACTTGTGAAACCGGAGCAATACCAAAAGATAAAGAGCCTAGTTTTATTGGTGTAAATATTTCTAATAATCCAGGTGTGAGAAAATATTATATCGACGCAGAAAAGTGTTTTGAATTTTGGATTGAAAACAGTAGTGATTGTGGTAATTGCATCGCTGTTTGTCCGTTCTCTAAAATTAAAAAATTAAAAACTCCTTCTGAATTTTGGCGAAATAAAGAGAAAAAGTAGATAGGTATAATAAATGTAGGATTTATTCAGAATTGATATTTTCCTTCTGAGATTTCCTGATAAATTTCTTTTGTTAAGGGAACATATACAGAGTGATTAGGTAAAAGAACAAACACAGAATCATTTGTCTCATTAATATTATATCCCTCTTTTTTTAGGGTCCCCTTCTTAATTTTATGAGTAGCAGTAAAGCTGAATTCTTTTATGAATCGAATAAACTTTGGAATAGCGTAGCTTGGTAAATATTTTTTCATAAAGTTTAAAAATGCTTCGAAATCGAATTCTTCATCAATTTTTTTTTGTATTGATACCATGCCAGCACGACCTTCCGTATGTGGAATAAGAACCCCGTAAACACAACACATATCAATTTTATCAAAACTATTTATTACTGATTCAACCTCCTCGGTAGATACATTTTCACCTTGCCATCTAAAAGTATCACCTAAACGATCAACAAATTGGACATGTCCATAACCTACATCTCTTAGTAGATCCCCTGTATTAATATACATATCCCCTTTTCTAAAGACATCACGAAACACTTTTTTTTCCGTAGCTTCATTATCTTTATACATATAAAAATTATCAGGATCAGTAATTTGTCCTAATAGTAATCCAACTTCACCTGTTTTTACCTTTTTCATCCTGCCTCTCTCATTTCTAAATGGTTGATCTGCCTCAACATCATATTTCACTATTGCATAAGGTGTTAAACATACTCCACAGGTTTTATCTATATTATGTACATTAGCAAAATTTGGGACAAAATCTTCAGTGGCACCATAAAATTCTCTAATTTCTTTGATATTAAATCGTTTCTTGAAATCTTCCCAGATATCAAGTCTTAGTCCATTCCCAACTATTTTCACAATAGGATTGTCTGCATCATTCGGTTTTGGTGGTTGATTATACAAATACCTGCATATTTCTCCTACATAATTAAAACATGTAGCATTAAATTTTCTTGTTTCATCCCAAAATTTACTAGCACTGAATTTCCTAGCTATTGCCATAGCTGATCCTCTATAAAGTGCAGCAGCAAACGCTACTTTAATCCCATGACTATGGAATAATGGAGTTGTGATATAAATTATATCATCAGTATCCATTCCAACGACCATAGCGCCCCACCATGCCATGGCAGTCAAAATTGAACGATTTTTCAAAATTGCTGCTTTTGGAAGTCCTGTAGTACCTGACGTAAAAATATATACAAATGGATCATTCATTATAATCTCTTTAGTTGTAGGTGGATTACTAATATCAGATTCCTCAATTTGTCCTTTAATATTGATATATCCTTCAGGTGTTTTTATTTCTCCTTTATCAGGTAAAAAAAAGAGCCTTCCTTTTTGCTCATCATTTAAGTTTAATTTTGGTTTAATATCTTCAAAAGCTCGAAAAAGTTCTTCCCCAATTATATATAGTTTCCCAGGTGTATGCGTCATACTGTGAATAAGTGGTTGTTCCCGCAGGTTTGTGTTTATTAATGAAGAAACTACTCCCAATTTACCCAACGCAAGAATTAGAAACATATAATCTGAACGATTTTCGACGAAAACAACAGCTATATCCCCTCCTTTAAGACCAAGTTTAAGGAAATAATTCGCATACCGATTAATCATTTCATTAAACTCTTTATGAGTATATCTTTCCTCTTCATATAATAGCGCTAACTTATCAGCGTATTCTACTGCCTGTTCTTCTATTCGAAGTCCGATAGAATACTTTGAATCAGGTGTAAGCTGAGCCATCCATGCCGCATCTTTCATTATGATTGGTGTTTTTTTATTCCAAGAGGGCAATATTACATTCTTATATACTTCTTGGGATATTATATATGGTTGCGTTTTTTCATCGCTTTGAACTGCTTTTTCAGAATTAGTATTTTGATCATTCATTGAGTCTGCAAGGTTTCAAAAAAATTTAATATTTTTGAATACAATACACAAAATAGTCTAATCTTGATAAAAAAAGTCTGAAATGAAACAAATTTGGATGATATTTTAAAACAAAAAGATTAGATTTAGTATTGTTTATAATCCCCTTTATACCACGTTCTTTGAGGCTTTTTAAGATTATCTGGCATATCTTCATATGGTGAAACTTCTTCAACCAATTTACAATCAACTCCATACCGTGAATTAGTTTGTGGATGAACATACCCTGTTTTTGAGATTCCATTGGCTGCTCTAAGTGATGTACGCCTAGCGATTAATGAGGCACCTTTTATATAGAAAAATCTCCATTTATCTTCTTCTTCAACTAATTCTAAGAAAATACCATCGTCCATATCTGAATCAGATTCTAATGGACGAAATTGACCTTTATCATCATTCCATTTTAATAAAAAATTCGCTTTTTTTTCAGCCATATTTTCACCAACATAAAGGAATTATTTTGTAAGAATTTTGTTTCAGATATAATTTAATTATGTTTAGTTTTCTTTGATATTAATTATAAAACTAATACTATATTAATCTTATTTTAAGGATAAATAAAAAATCATAAGGGAACTTTGTTATTTCCTTTTCTTTAATAATATATTATGAGAAAAAAGAGGAAAATCGAAAATTTTTAAATTCACTAGTTTTTTTAACTATTATTGGTTATTATTAGAGGATATGACTTTAAGACTCAATTTGATGTTCAATTTTTGGAGTTATCAATGAAACAAACTGCTCACGATGTAATTAGGATATTTGATTTTGACTATCTTATTTTTGATTTAATTTTATGTTTCATATTTATTTCAGTTTTAATAGTTCAAAAAAAGAAAATCCCTTTTATTGTTGGTTTATTATGTGGGCTACTTTTTCTAATAATAGATGGAGTAATATGGTGGAATACCGGAGTTCGAGAGATATCTCCGCAATCCTTGAAAATAGTAGTAGATTTTATGATGGATTTTAGTTATGGATTATTAGCTTTTAGTTGGGTGATGATTATGTTTGAAAAAAGGAATTTAAAAGAGATTATATTTTGGACTACATTCTTATATGGGGGTTGGTTTATAATCGCTAGCTTATCTCAAGTTCTACCGTTAAATGACACAGAAATTATTACAATTAGGCATATGAAACACTTAAGATTTCTTGAAATTTCAACTGTAATCACTGGATATTCACTACTAATTATTCTGAGATATGATTACAAAAGAATTTTTTTCATTTTTTGGGTTGGGACTATGCTTTCTTTTATGATGGAATCTTATTTACTTTTTACAGGAATCAGACCAAGTGGATTTGATTTATTATTATATGATTCTCTAATTTTAACTAATCAAGGAATTCCATATTTGTATATTATTTTTGATAAAATAATTCCAAAAATAAAAGAAAAAATAATAGATAGGAAGAACATTAAAGAAGAGATTATCGAAGTCTCTACTTATTGATTAATGAATTTTAAAGTTTTTTTTATGGTCAAATAAAACTCATGATCTAATTTAGATTTCTTTAATAGATAAGAAGATTTTAATGAAAAATTTTATGTGGTATTAGGAATATAATTTACAAAATAGATAAAAGTTTAAGTTATTATCCTTAAAAGAATTTTAAGTGAACAAGGATTTAGAAAAATGAAAATAATCGACAAACAGGCTATCGCAATATTTCTTGCAAATCATATTACTAGCTTATCTTTAGAGGAAATTGAAGACATTATCGAAATTCCTCCACCAGATATTAAATTTTCGTATGCTTTTCCAGTCTATCGTCTGAGTAAAATTGAAAAGAATAATCCTAAAGAGATAGCTAAAAATTTAGAAAAAATTTTACCATTACCAGATTTTATAGAACAGATTGAAGCAGATGGCCCTTATGTTAATTTTAAACTTAAACCTTCAAGTGTTTTAGAGAATATTTTTGAATTGAAAAATGATTATGGAAGGATTTATGAAATTTTAGGAGAAGAAAGTAAGAAGCCATTAAGAATTGTAATAGAATATCCTTCTGCTAATACTAACCATCCACTCCATTTAGGACACGTACGAAATATACTAATAGGCACTTCACTTTCGAATTTATTGCGGTATAAAATGCAAGAAGTATTCGAGGTTAATTTAAGGAATGACAGAGGGATTAATATTTGTAGATCTATGCTCGCTTATAAAAAATGGGGAAATAATGAAGAACCAACAAAAAAATCTGATCATTTTGTGGGAGACTTTTATTTGAAATACGGTGAAATGGCACAAAAAGACGAAAATTTAATAAATGAAGCCTATACATTATTACGCCTATGGGAAGCTGAGGATCCAGAAACTCGAATTCTTTGGGAGAAATTGAGAAAATGGGCTTTAGAGGGCTTCGAAGAAACCTTTAAAAATTTTGATTTAAAATTCATAAAGGAATATAGTGAATCTGAAATTTATACTAAAGGAAGAGAAATCATACTTGAAAATTTAAAGAAAGGAATTTTTAAAAAAACTGAAGATGGCGCAGTTTATGCTGATTTAGAGAAAGGATATAACATTCCAAATGTAATTTTGCTTCGAAGTGATGGTACTTCTATTTATATTGTTCAAGATATCTACCTTGCGTTTCTTAAAAAACAAGATTTCAATTATGATAGATCTTTATATGTCGTCGCAAATGAACAAAATCTATATTTTAAGCAATTATTCAAAGTTTTAGAAATGATTGGATTCAAAGAAGATAATTTTCATTTATCATATGGCATGATACATCTTCCAGAAGGGAGAATGAAAAGTCGAGAGGGAACTATAGTTCATGCAGATGAAATTATTGAGGAAGTTCTCGAATTAGCATATAACGAAGTAGATAAGAGATATCATGACATTAGTGAAGAAGAAAAAAAGATAAGAGCGAAGGTTATAGGCATGGGTGCTTTAACTTTTTTCATCTTAAAGTTTAATCTTAAATCTGATTTTGTGTTTAATCCAGAAGAAAGCATTTCTTTTGAAGGGGAAACAGGTCCTTATATACAATATTGCTATGCGAGAATTGAATCGATTATTTCAAAATCAGAAGAAAAAATAAGTTTAGAAATCGATTGGAATTTATTAAATCATGAAACAGAAATAAATTTAGTTAAGCAACTAAATTATTTTCCAGAGATAATAGAACAAGCAGCTCAAAGATACGATATACATTTAATATCTCAATATCTTTTAACACTGTGTCAAATTTTCAATACATTTTATAGTAAATGCCCAGTCATTTCTGAAAATAAACAATTAGAAAGAGCAAGATTGTTATTGATAAAGTGCGTGCAAATAAATATTAAAATTGGATTGAAAATATTAGGAATAGATACTTTAGACAGAATGTGAGGGTTCGAAAATGCGTTTTTTTGGTTTTGGGGAAGAAATAAATGAAATGACTCAATTTGTTATATTTGGTATACCATGGGATTATTTAACATCTATAGATTTACCTAATTCTTCAATAGCTCCTGAATATATTAGAAAAATTACAGATGATATTGGTTTAACAACAGAAATGGGTTTTTATATACCTGATTTTAAAGCAGTTGATGTGGGAGATGTAATAATTGAACCTAGAGATGTTGAGAAAAATATAATTACTATTGAAAATTTTGTTAAAAATCTATATGAAAAGAATAAGAATGTCATCCCTATAATGATAGGGGGAGATCATTTCTGTACATATCCGATCGTAAAAGCTATTGGTAATCATATTAAGAAAAAAGAAAGTTTTGGTGTGTTAATTTTCGATTCTCATTTAGATTTTTATCAGGAATGGGATAAAGGAGTATATTCCCATGCAACGATTTCTCATAGAATTTATGACTTAGAATATGTTAATAATAGTAATCTGTTGATTGTTGGAACTCGTGACATTGATATAGAAGAATTTGAATTAGCCAATTCTGAAAACATCAAGTATCTTAATGCTTATCATATTATTGAAGGATTAGATTATTATATAGAAAGTATAAAGAATTTTTTCAAAAAATCAGATGTTAAAAATTTATATGTTTCAATTGATATTGATGCATTAGATCCTTCGATTGCTCCTGGTACAGGTTATGCAATACCTGGTGGTTTTTCTTATCGTGATATATGGAAAATTTTGAGAGAAATAACAGAAAATTTTGATATTATCGGTTTTGATTTAGTTGAAGTTGCCCCAAATTTGGATTTGGAAAATAAAATGACATGCATTTTGGCAGCAAAATTAATAGTCGAATTTATGTATTTTATCAGAAGCAAATTTTAATATTGATCTCTATGTCAGAAAAAAATTTAGAAGATATTTTAAAAAGAGTCAACCAATTGGAAATTACTGACGAAACAAATATTTTGAATCTCATTAATTCATTAAAAAATGCTGGATTTAACGCCAAGAGATTAGCATTAGCATGTGAAATTTACAATGAAATGATAAATGATAAAGAGTGTATAAAGTTCTTTGGTTTAGCAGGAGCTCTAGTTCCAGCAGGAATGCAAAAAGTAATTTACGACTTTTTAAAAGAAGGATATATTAACGTTTTAGTTACAACCGGCGCAAATCTCACTCATGATCTAGCAGAAGCTTTAGGATATCATCATCTGCAGGGAGCTTCTATTAACCAAAATGATTTAAAGGATTCAGATTTGTATAGAGCTGAAATAAATAGAATCTATGATGTGTTTATGCCAAATAAAGTGTACAAAGGAATTGAAGATTTTATTTCAAATCTAAAGATTCCTGATTCTCAAATGGCGGTTAGTTCATTCTTGAAATTTCTCGGTGAGCAACTCCCAAATGACTCTCAATCTATCTTAAAGATTTGTGAGCAGAAAAAAGTACCAATTTTTTGTCCAGCGTTTACAGATTCAGGTCTTGCTTTACAAATAGGATTCCATAATCAAAAAATAAATTTAAACCATTTTGCGGACATGATTGAAATGGTCAATTTAGCTTGGGATGCTAAAAAAGCAGGAGTCTGTTTTGTAGGGGGAGGGGTACCTAAGAATTTTATAATGCAATCATTACAATTTTGCCCAAATTCTGCTACGTATGCTCTCCAAATAACAATGGATCGACCAGAACCTGGAGGATTAAGTGGGGCTACATTACAAGAAGCTATATCTTGGGGTAAGGTGAATGAAAATGCAAAATATTCAACTGTCATATCAGATGCTACAATTGCATTACCAATAATTTTGTGGTTTCTTAAAAAGTCCAGAGAGAAATAGAGAATAAAATTTTGTTTATATTGATATTTATGATATTTTTAAAAAATACCCTTGAGTTTTTGGTCAATTGTTTGAGTGTCAGTTCCAAAAATTCTATCAAGAATATTTTTAAAATCTTTAAATTGTGAAACTTCTGATAAATTTTTTCCAGTATTTAAAGATTTAAACTGATATGTTACTACATCTAATAAAGGTTGGATTACTTTTCTTATATACTTCTCAATTCTTTTTTCCTTATCAAGAATGGCATATGATATCAACAATTCAGGCTCAATGCTGTTTTTAGCGGTAATCTTATCTTCTTTAAAAGCTATTATATATTTCTTACCTTCAAAATATTCTACAGCATCTTTTGAAAATGCAGATTGGGCAAAATTTAAAATGGCAGTAAGTAAACCACTACGTAAATCCTCATCAATCTTTCCCTTAGTAGATTTATGATAACTCTTCTTTACTAAAGTAAATCCTCTGAATATTATTCCAGCTTCTCGAACGACCATTCTAAATAAATCCAATTAATATATTATGAATATAAAGCTCTTTCTAAAAAAGTAATTAATATAATACTTTAATATTATTAAATAGTTTAAAAAAGTCTTTGTCAATTGATCAAATCATTTTGTTTTTTGTTTTTTTTTTTCTTTCTTTTTTTTTTCTTCTTTTATCAAAAATAGCACGCAACTTTTGCTCAACGGTTTCTGTGTCAGTTCCGAAGATCCTATCAAGGACATGTTTGAAATCTTTAAATTGTGAAACTTCAGATAAATTTTTCTGGAAATAGGTTGATTTAAATTCAACTAATACTTTTTCTAATAGTGGTTGAATAATATTATGAATATACTTTTCAGCTCTTTTTTCTTTATCAATAATGACGTAAGATATTAAGTATTCTGATTTATTACTATGAAGTCCCTTAATTTTATCATATTTAAATGAGATAAGAAATTTAGTACCTTTAATATATTCAACAGAATCCTTGGTAAATGCTGATTCAGCAAATTTCAAAATAGCTGTAAATAACCCACTTCGTAGATCTTTATCAATCTTTGCTTTAGTAGATTTGTGATAACTTCTTTTTACTAAAAAGTATCCACCTAACATCAATCCTGCTTCTCGTATAACCATATTAATAAGATTATGCAATTCTTTTTGATTTATTTAGATGATTTAATATTTTAATTATAGGCAATTATTTTAATAAATTCTTTGTTAAAATCTTGAGCTAAAGGACATTAACTAAGAAACTATAATAGAAAAAAGTAAATTAACGTAATTTGATTTAATTTAATTTAATAATTATTTAATTAATCTATTTTAACTATTAGTTCTAAATGCTCTATAATTTTCTCTAAAACTAACTTCTTAAACATAATCCTATTTGCGCTAAAATTAAATCTTTTAGTATAAGTTTCATCTATCGATGAGAATCCAATATAAACTGTTCCAACAGGTTTTTCAGGGGTTCCTCCAGCTGGACCAGCAATACCACTAATCCCTATCCCTATATCAACATTTGAGAGTGCTCTTATATTATATGCTAATTGCTCTACAATATTTTTAGATACTGCTCCGTGAATTTCAAGAGATTTTGGTTCTATATTCAATAAATCAATTTTTGCTTTATTGCTATAACAGACAATTCCTCTTTCAAATACTTTAGAAGCTCCAGGAATATTTGTTATCATATGTGAGATATATCCTCCGGTACATGACTCCGCGATAGCAATCTTTAATTTCCTTGTTGTATAGGTCTCAATAATTTTTCCTAATCTTTCTAAAACATCCATTCTTTCAGTCACCTTTGAATATCAAACTTTTTTCCACATGAATTGCAGAATTTTGCTCCTTCAATTAAGGAATTTCCACAAAAAGGACAAAAAAAGTTAGAAGATTTTTTTTGCGGAGTAATAAGTTTATAAACTTCAGGCACTTTATCTCCAAATGGCTGATAATTCAAGTTTTTTTCTGTAACTTTTTGGTAACAGCGCGGACAATATTGCTTTTTTTGTGCAATATAATATAAAAGATATGGGTTTAATAACATAAATCCCCACATTAGGAATAGAAATATAAAAAGACCCGATAAATAAGGAATAAA
>SMTZ1_10010680_pt1 | contig 11272 bp, 10 predicted proteins | sample DeeMarSWOR136_30_FD_25667 | JGI IMG/M metagenome (IMG submission 25667)
GAGGGCTGCAGCCATGCAGCCAGTGGCGTTCGGGAAAGGCGGCTTTGACCGTGCTCCGGCCACTGCTGGAGGTGAACCGGGAAGAGACGGCCGCTTACTGTCGACATTACCGGCTCAAGCCCCGTCTGGATACCTCCAATCTTTCCTTGTCGCCGTTGAGGAATCGAATACGCCAGCAGCTTATCCCACTTCTCGAGAGCTATAACCCGCAGGTAACCGACGCCCTGCTCCGCACCGCCCGTATCGCTGCCGATGACCTGGCGGTTCTGGAGGAAGACGCCTTGAAGGTGAGGCGCAATGTGGTGAAAGAGCAGGGAAACACGGTGATTCTGGACAAAGAACGTTTCCTCAAGCTGCCTCCGGCACTGCAGCGCCACCTCCTGAGGTCAGCTATCGAAAAACGGCTCGGCAACCTGATGGATATTGAGAGCCGGCACATTGAAGAAATAATGGCCGCGCGGCATAAGCCGGCGGGAAAAATCATCGCCCTGCCTGATGGTCTGACCTTCACCATTGAGTATGACCGCTATCTTCTGGGAAGCGACCCCGCCGCCTTATCCCCGTTCCCGTCTATCGAAAAGGAACATGATTTACGGATACCAGGTGACACAGCGCTGCCCGGCTGGCGGGTCACGGCCGCCGTGATGAAGCGGGGGCAAGTTTCAGAAGAGGACAACGGTCTTACTGCTTGCTTTGACCTTGACCGGACGGGGGATAAACTGACCGTACGCCCGCGCCGTCCCGGCGACCGGTTTCAGCCCTTGGGCATGAGCCAGCCCAAGAAACTGAACGAATTTATGATTGACAGCAAGATACCCCGGGCCTGGCGACGGTGGGTACCGCTGGTCTGCTCACCGGAACAGATAATCTGGGTGGTCGGCTGGCGCATTGACGAGCCGGCAAAGATAACCGAAAGCACAAAACAGGTACTGCGCTTGGAATTCAAACGGATTTTAGCTGATTATTCAGATTAGCGAAATAGTGATTTATTCGGGAGGGTTTCTTCCTTCTGGTATCAGGGTATCAAATCGGTCATTTTCAGGAGAGCATCAAAGCGGTTATTTTTCAGGAGGGTTCAGAGCAGTCATTTTACCGGGGTGTTTAAGAGGGGCGAAGCCCCTCTTTTAAAATAATATTTCCCCTCTCCTTTGAAGGAGAGGGGGATACAGGGGGTGAGGTAAAAACCCCTTTTCTATTTTGGCCTTATGCCGCGAACCTTGATGCTGGCCACCGAACTGGCAGTATCCTGTATCTCGTCTTCGGCCAGGTTCATCTTATCGATAACCGCTTTGGCGGTCGGGTCATTGGCCATACAATCAATGGGGAAAACGGCCTCATCCAATATTTGTACCTCTTCAAAACCCGCTTCCACTATCGCATCAAGGTACTCGTTTTTCATCAGGGCGCCGGAAATACAGCCCACGTAGGCCGCAACGGAATTCCGGATGAAGTCAGGCAGCTCTTTGAGCAGGACGATATCCGATACCATCAGCCGGCCCCCCGATTTGAGCACCCGGAAAGCCTCACGGAAAACCTGCTTTTTATCCGGGGAGAGGTTGATGACACAGTTCGAGATAATAACATCAATGGAATTATCCGCTGCCAGCAGGTTTTCAATCTCGCCCAGCCGGAACTCAGCGTTCCGGTAGCCGCCCTTCTCCGCATTTTCCCTGGCTTTTTCCAGCATCTCCGGCGTCATATCCACACCAATGACCTTCCCGCTTTCACCGACCCGGTTTGCCGCCAGAAAACAATCGAAGCCGGCGCCTGAGCCAAGGTCCAAAACCGTCTCTCCTTCATTCAAAGAGGCTAAAGCGATGGGGTTGCCGCAACCAAGTCCCAAATTGGCGCCTTCCGGCACCGAGGCCATTTCCGCCTCGGTATAGCCTATGGCCTTGCTGATGGACTCTGCCGGAGTGCTACTGCCGCAACATGACTTGGCCGGAGCGCAGCAGGAGCTTCTCGTTTTGACCCTCTCGGCATAGCCTTCTCTGACCGCTTTCTTTATTTCCGCTTCTTTCATTTCATACTCTCCTTAAGACTATTCAATGATATCTTTCACCATCGGTCCAAGCGTGCCCCTTATAGTCTCGCTAAAGTAGTCCGCCTTAACCAAAAAAAGGCAGCATACCTTACCATCGGACTCTTTGCTTATGACCATAAATTTATCGCCCGCTTCTATAGCTGCTTTCTCTCTCACCTCTTTCGGGAGCACTATCTGCCCTCTGCCATCAATTGTGACTAGGGCATCAACCTGACAGCACTTCATTTCTTTTGACATCGGCTTACCTCGCACTTTATCGCTGCTTCATTATATTTTACTGATTTATCAGTATATACTGAATGTAGGCTGTCCCGCTCTCTCTACATTACCCGCTTGAGACGCGGGTTCGGCGTGATGCCTGGTATCCTCCCCCGCTTGGCAATCGGCTTGCCCTCTACTTCATGCAGGTCGGCGGTGAAATCAATGGGCTTGGCACTGCTGATGTAGCTGCCGACGCCAAAGCCGTCAACCGGAGCCCCGTTATCCAGAAAATAGGTGATGCGCTCCGGGTCCAGACCGCCGCTGACGAAAATCTTCACCTTCTTATGTCCGGCCAAGTCCAGCCTAGCTCTCACCTCTTTAACCAGGTCAACGGTAACCCGCCCCCGTTCTCCGGGTGTGTCCAGCCGGACGCTGTTCAGCTTCTCTCCAAGAGCTTCTGCCACGCGCAAGCTCTCCTCGGCCTCATCCTTGAAGGTATCCACCAGGGAAATGCGCGGTACCTCCGGCGGCATATATTTATCAAAGGTGATGGTTGCCCTGACCGTATCTCCCATAATGATTATCAGGGCGTGGGGCATGGTGCCGGCGGGCGCAACGCCGGCGAGTTTGGCGCCAGCTATGCTGGAGCAGCCAACGCAGCCACCCACAATCGCCGAGTAATCCAGAATGCCCGCTACCGAGGGGTGGACATGGCGCGCCCCGAAGCTGATGACGGGGATGCCGCGGGCGGCGGCGACGACCTCCCTAGCAGCCGTGGCCCAGCCGCTGCAGTGAGACAGGATGCCGCATAAGGCGGTCTCGTAAAGACCGTAGCTCTGGTAGGGCGCTGTGATGCGAAGCACCACTTCCCGGGTATCCATTGATTCGCCCTCGCCTAGTGCCCAGACCTCGCGCTGGTCCTTTGGCAGAGCCCGGTCCAGCAATGCTTTGGCCTCTTCTATGCCGCAGAGCATTCCCGCCCGGCTGGAAAAGAGCTCCATGGTGGCCACCGGATCGAGCCCCTCGTGGCGCAGTATCTCAATGGTGCGGGCAAAATAAATGTCCGCGGTCTCCCCGGAAAGCACGGCTTCGTCTGGCTTGAATTCCGGCTTCTTCATCTGGCTATCCTTCAATGCTGGTCAGCTTCGCCCCCAGCACCTTTTCCATGTGCTCCAGAGCAAACTGGTGTGCCTTTTCATCCGGCGAGGCGACACAATCAACGGGCACCTCCACCGGATAATCGCGGTTGCGGGCATCGGCCGCCGTATGCAGCACACAGATATTGGTCAGCACGCCGCAGATAATAAGTTTACCCGGCTTCAGTTCTTTCAGACTGGTTTCCAGGGCGGTGTTGAAAAAGCCGCTGTAGCGCTTTTTGGGGATAATCTCTCCGGGATACCCGGCCAGCTCCGGAATCACCTCCGCCTCCGGTGTGCCGGCGATGCAGTGCGGCGGGAACATCTTGAATTCAAGGTCGTCCGGGTCGTGGTTATCACAGATGAAAAATATCTTTGACCCCCGGGCAAGCTCCCGTTCTAAAAGTTTCTGCACATTGGGGATGATTTCACGCGCTTTATCTCCCGCGTACAGCGGGTGACCCGGCTCCATAAAGCACCGTAGCATATCGACGACGATAACCGCATCAGCCATAAATCAAGCCTCCTCAGTTAATGTTACTACGCTACTTCCCTTTCCAAATGCTCAATTGCTCTTTGTATCGCTTCAAGCTGTTATTAATGTTTAAAATGCCTCTCTCCGCTAAACACCATGGCGATGTTATATTTGTCCGCCGCCTTGATGGAGTCCTCATCCCTGATGGAGCCGCCGGGCTGGATGATAGCGGTGACGCCGCCTGCCGCCGCCGCCTCCACCACATCGGGAAAGGGAAACATGGCATCGGAGGCCAGCACGCTGCCCTTCGTCTTCTCCCCCGCCTTTTCCTTAGCGATCTGGGCACTGACGATGCGGCTGGGCTGGCCGGCGCCCATGCCGACCAGAGTCTTGTCTTTGGCTAGCAAGATGGCATTGGATTTTATGTGCTTGACCGCGCGCCAGGCGAAGAGCATGTCTTGAACTTCGGCCTCGGTGGGAGCACGTTTGGTCACCGTCTTCAAGGTCACGCTGTCCTCGGCCAGGGAGTCCGAGCTCTGCACGAGGAAACCTCCCCGCACGCGCCGGATATCCAGATAGCCTTCATGTGAGACACCGTAAGACGGCGGCAACGCTGCCTTTAATATTCTCAGGTCCTTCTTGCTCTTCAACACCTCGAGCGCTCTTTCATCGTATTCGGGTGCAATAAATATCTCGTAAAAAGTGGGTTTTATCTCCTCCGCCGTCGCCAGGTCAACGGCCCGGTTCACGGCGACGATGCCTCCGAAAGCCGCCACCGGGTCGCCGCTGAGTGCCCGCCGGTACGCCTCGGCGATGTTATCATGGCTGGCTAGGCCGCAGGGATTGGTATGTTTGATGATGGCCACGGTGGGCGCGGCAAAGTCAATGACCGCACCCCAGGCGGCATCGGCATCTAGGATGTTGTTGTAGGACAGCTCCTTGCCGTGAAGCTGCTCCGCCCAAGTGATGCCGGTATCGCGGCTGCCGCCGACGACCTGCTCGGCGTAGAAAGCAGCCATCTGGTGCGGATTTTCTCCATAGCGGAGCCCATAGCGCTTCTTCATGGCGATGGTCATCTCATCGGGGAAACCTTCCTCGCCCTGCCTCAGGTACTGAGAGATGGCAGTATCGTACATGGCAACGTGCTGGAAGGCCTTCTGTGCCAGTTTACGGCGTTCTTCCAGAGGCAGAGCGTCCTTTCCCAGCTTTTCCAGTATTATTTTATAGTCCGCCGGGTCAACGACGACGATGACGCCGGGGAAGTTCTTGGCCGCCGCCCGAATCATGGTCGGTCCGCCGATATCGATGTTCTCCAGCGCTTCTTCCAGGGTGACTCCCTCTCTGGCCACCGTCTGCAGGAACGGGTAGAGGTTGACCGCCACCAGGTCAATGGGCTCGATTTTGTTTTTCTTCAGCTCGTCCATATGGGCCGGTATGTCCCGCCGCGCCAGCAGCCCGCCGTGCACCATCGGGTGCAGCGTTTTCACCCGGCCATCCAAAATCTCGGGGAAGCCGGTTATCTCGGAAATGCTTTTGACCGGCACACCGGCACTCTCCAGAGCCTTTTTGGTGCCTCCGGTGCTGAAGATTTCAAACCCTAATTTGCTCAAACCCTGGGCGAAATCAGTAATACCTGCTTTATTGGAAACGCTGATGATAGCTCGCATGCAAAATCCTCCGCTCTATCTCTTATTTTACTCCGGTCAGCTTGTTCTGTACCGCGTCGCCGGTCAGTTCCCTGATGGCATCAGCCGCAATCCAGCGCGCGCTTTTGGATTCGATTTGTTTCATCTCTTGGGCGGTTTTGATGGCCGCTTTATTCAGATTGATATTTCTCTTGCCAATCTGCCTTAATGCCCAGTTGACCGCTTTTTTCACGAAGTTGCGTTCGTCCGTGGCATGCTTTTTTATCCGCGGCAGGAATCTTAAAAAATCTTCATCAGACGCCTTTTTATCATGAACTGACAGCGCCGCCATCAGGACAAAACCGGCCCGTCGGACAAATTCCTCCTCCCTCCCACACCACTCCAGCGCCTTTTCGTAGGCAAGCGGGGTACGGTCAAAAAGGTTGCTGCAGCACTGGTCGCAGATGTCCCAGGAGTCAAAGTCCTTGGCCCAGCTTTCCATCTGTCCCCCGGTGACCATATTGGGGCGGTCAATGAAGCCGGCGAGCAGCCTCGCCTCATGGATGCCTGATGACCAGAGCTTTAGCGCCAGCTCGTGGTTTTTGCCTGTCTCCCGGGCCATCTTCCGCAAAGCCGGGATGGATACGCCGTAGGTGTTCGTCGGGTTGATGCCGAACCGCGCCATTCCGGCCACATTCTCGGGGTTGGCCAGAGACTTTAGCTTCTGGATGACCTCGCTATACTGCATCCCTGCTATTCTACCTCACCACCTTTGTCTCCCTCTCCTTTTCCCCACCCCCGCCGGGTGAGGGGAAAGAGGGGCGCAGCCCCTCTTAAACACCCCATTTCAGTCCGCCCCTCTAAAACTCCCCATATATGTTCTACCCTTCTTGCACTCCCCGTCAGTTATCTCCTTTCGATTAACTAAACTATCCCGTCAGACTTCCTACGATGTAGCAGGAAAGCCCGACGCCGATGCTACCACAAAAAGCCATGAGCAGGGTTATATCGTCCAATCCGGGGCCCCATTTCCTTCTCGAGGCTGGATATAATATGAAGAAGAGAATGCCACCTGCTACCGCTGCAATCCGGTGGTAATTAAAGAATCCGGTAACAAACCCGATTATGGCCCCGGGTATGGCCAGAATTACGAGATAGCCAAATCCCCACAAAACCAATTTTAATATGCGTCGTCTTAATGGCTGCTGTTCCAGCCTCATTCTATTACCACTCTTCCCTTCCCTTTTTGCCGTACCACTTCACCAATGACTCTGGCTTCGGTTAACTGCTGCATAAGCCCGGAAACTCTATCCGGGGCGCAGATGAGCACCATGCCGATGCCCATGTTGAATACGCGGAACATCTCAGCCGGGTCAACGCTGCCCCGGTTATGAATCAGTCCGAATATCGGCGGCACCGGCCACGATTTTTTATCCAGGCGGGCGGCCAAGCCATCGGGCAGCACGCGGGGGATATTATCGACCAGGCCGCCACCGGTGATGTGTGCCATTCCCTTTATCAGGGAAAGCAGCGGTTTCAGCTGATGGTAGTAACAACGGTGCGGTTGCAAAAGCTCTTCGCCCAGCGTCCTTCCCAGCGCGGGGAAATGCTTTTTGAACTCTTCAACGGCGAAAATTTTGCGCACCAGGGAATAGCCATTGGTATGCAACCCGCTGGAGGGCAGGCCAACGACGGCATCGCCGGCTTCGATGGTCAGGCCCCTTATTATTTTCTCCTTCTCCACCACGCCGATAATGAAGCCAACGAGGTCATAATCCTCACCGGAATACAGGCCGGGCATCTCCGCCGTTTCCCCCCCGATGAGGGCACAGCCAGTCTCTTTACACGCCTTTGCCAGTCCCGTGGCTATCGCCTCCACCTGCTCCGGCACCAGCCTGCCCATGGCAATGTAATCGAGGAAGAACAGGGGCTCCGCCCCGCAGGTGAGGATGTCATTGACGCAGTGATTGACCAGGTCGATGCCGACGGTATCATGCTTGCCCAGAGACACGGCTATCTTCAGCTTGGTGCCGACGCCGTCCACACTGGAAACGAGGACCGGCCGCTCATACCCTTTGAGCTCAAAAAGGCCGCCGAAGAAGCCGACACCGCTCAACACCTCAGGGCGGTGGGTGGTCTTTGCCTGCTTCCCGATGAGCGCCTTGGCCTTCGCCGCGATATCGATGTTGACGCCAGCGGCGGCATAGGTGTGCCGGACTGCTTTTTTGTTCATAGACAACAACCTGTGCGCTGATTCAGTACCTCAGTATATTAAATGTCTCAACTCCAGAATAGACTACAGGGCAGGGGGTTGCCACCATTAAGTCAGGCCCATACCAGCATATATGGTCTTGAAATCGATGTTGGCCTGTAGAGCTTCGGCCAGCTTGTTCAGCTTTTTCTCCTGATGGAACCTGGTATCGTCCAGCAGCTCCTCGATATGCCTGATGACCGTGTCCGTATCATGCTGCGTCGTGATTATGGGGATGTCCTTCTCATCCGCCTTGAGGCGGACGTAATCGATAGGCTCCCCCCCGCCGCTGATAACTAGGCATCTGGTGGCGGTTTCCAGCGCCGCCATCTGCATGTCCGGCCGGTCGTTTCTGACCACCGCCGCCTTGCCGGCTTTACGGCCGAAATAGTCCAGACCGGAATCAACGTACATCGCCCCCACCATGATATTTTCCACCAGTTCCCCTGATTTTTCCCCGTTATGTAATAACTGCCCGTTTACCTGCTCCGCTAGCTCGCCCACCGTAAAGGCAACCAGCGCCCTTTCCTCGGGCAGGACGCCGAGGACGCGCATCTCCTGTCCGGTGAACCGGGAGGTGAGCTCATCGCAGGTGCGCTTCAGTTCCCTTTTCGGGACCTTATTCAGGATGAGGCCAAGCAGGTTGTCACCGAAGCCCAGATAGCTATCCAGGTACTGCGGCGCAGATTTTACCCTTGCGTAGTTTTCCACGACGATAACTTTAGCTTTCAGGGCGCGGGCGATTTCGTACGCGGCTTCGCTGTCAGCATCATCCGGCTTCGGCCCGCAGCGTCCCTCGATAATAACCACATCTTTATTCTGGGAGACCTCAATGTAAGCCTCACGGGCCTTATCCGCCAAAGCCTTTCCGCCGCCAAATGAAGGGCTGAGCAGGTTGGCATCCTCCGTTAAATTCAGCGCCTGCTTGGCAAAACCGGCGTCATCCAGCGATTTTTGGGATGATTCCCCGCCCACCACCGGCCTGAGGAAACCGACCTTCCTGCCTTCACCCAGCAACTGCCAGCCAAGGCCAACGGCAAGGGCGGTCTTGCCGGATGCTTCCGGCGCGGAAACTATAAATAAAGCGACCATAGTCTGCCTCCAGATACTCCGTTTATAACGGAAACGTGCTTTTTAATTATAGTTCCTTAATCCCTCTTTCGTAAAGGGAACGGCGAGGCCGAAGCTCCCGGGTGTTCTCGAGGTCTATATTTGACACCGCTTGAGTGATATAATGGGGTTAATTAAAGAGCGAGGCATGGACCATGCCTGAAGCAATGCTCTATGAGAAGCTGCCCGACTCAAGGGTGCGATGTGATACTTGCCAGTGGCGCTGCACCATAAATTCCGGTAAATCCGGCGTCTGCCGCATGTACCAGAATCGCAACGGCGTCTTGCACAACCTGAACTATGCTAAAGCGTCCTCGGTGGCGGCCGACCCGATAGAGAAGAAGCCCCTTTTCCACTTCTACCCCGGCTCGCTCGCTTTCTCCATCGGGGGGTGGGGGTGCAACTTTCACTGCCAGCACTGTCAGAACTGGGAAATCTCCTGCCCGCCGGACAACGAGCCCTGGCAGCGCTCCCAGGATATTCCCCCTCAAATGGCCATTGACCTCACCAAGCGCTACCACTGCCAGGGTATCGCCTGGACCTACAATGAGCCGACCATCTGGTTCGAGTACACATTTGACTCCGCCAAGCTGGCCAAGGAAAACAACCTGTACACGGTTTACGTGACCAACGGCTACATCACGCCGGAGGCGCTGGACACCATCGGCCCCTATCTGGATGCCTGGCGGGTTGACATCAAGGGTTTTTCCGACGCTTTTTACCGCGACCTGGCCAGGGTACGCAACTGGCGGGGCATTCTCGAAGTGGCAAAGCGGGCCAAGGAAAAGTGGCAGATGCACGTTGAGGTAATCACCAACATCATCCCGACCATGAACGACGATGACGGGCAACTGAAGGGCATTGCCCGCTGGATAAAGGATGAGCTCGGCGAACTGACCCCTTGGCATGTTACCCGCTTTTACCCCCACCATAACCTGATGCATCTGCCCGCCACGCCCATCGCTACCCTTGAACGTGCCTATAACATCGGCCGAGAGGCTGGTTTGAAATTCATCTACGCGGGCAATGTTCCCGGCCACCAGAGCGAGAACACGGTCTGCTACTCCTGCGGCAAGCTGGTCGTTAAGAGATTTGGTTATGATGCGGAAACGGTGGGGCTGGATGGCTCCCGATGCCGGTTCTGCGGTGCGGAACTGAACTTCAGAACATAAACAAGGAGAAATAAAATGGACAGACAGCCAGTGGTCGCCGGACAGTTTTATCCTGCTTCAGCTTCCCAGCTCAGGGCGATGATAGAGCAAATGGTGGACGAGGAGGCGGAGAAACAGGACGTTATCGGCCTGGTCTGCCCCCATGCCGGATACGTTTATTCCGGGCCGGTGGCCGGGGCGGTCATCTCCAGAGTCAAATTCAAGGACACCTTCATCATCCTCGGGCCGAACCACACCGGCCGGGGTAAGCCGTTGAGCATAACAGCTAAAGGCAAATGGCAGACGCCGCTCGGTGATGTGGAGGTCGATGCGGAGCTGGCCGGGCACCTACTGAGCCTGACGCACCACCTGCAGGAGGATGATGCTGCCCAGCTCTTTGAGCACTCCATTGAAGTCCAGCTTCCCTTCCTGCAGTATTTTCAGCCAGACATCCGAATCGTGCCCATAACGCTCTCCTTTGCCAGCATTGATGCTTACAAGGAAATCGGCAGGGAGATCGCCAGGGCCATAGGTGATACCGGGCGGGAAGCGGTTATCATGGCCAGCAGCGATATGACCCACTACGAGCCGCATGATATTGCCGCCAGGAAAGACCGGCAGGCGATAGACGCCATACTGCACCTCGATGAAGATGAGCTGTTCCGACGGGTTGAGGAGCACCATATATCCATGTGCGGTGTTGCCCCCGTCGCCAGCCTTATCGTTGCCGCCAGGGAGCTGGGGGCCACCTCTGCCGAGCTGGTAAGGTACCAGACCAGCGGCGATACCTCCGGAGATTACTCCGCCGTGGTCGGCTATGCCGGCATCATCATCAAAGCCGTGGCCATGCACCCGCTGGTACAGCTGGCCAGGGACACCATTGAGGCCTATGTCAACGAAGGCAGGGTGCTCTCCCCACCCCGGGAACTAACCCCGGAGATGAAACAGAAAGCGGGCGTCTTCGTGTCCCTGCACAAGTTCGGCGAGCTGAGGGGCTGCATCGGCACCTTTGAGCCCACCCAGCCCAACGTCGCCGGGGAAATCATCTCAAATGCCATCAGTTCCGCTACCCTGGACCCCCGCTTCCCGCCCGTCGCCCCCGAGGAACTGAGAGACCTGGAGTACAGCGTTGATGTGCTTACCAAGCCCAGGCCGGTCAAGGATGAAAAAGAGCTTGACCCGAAGAAATACGGGGTAATCGTTGAGTGCGGGTTCCGCCGCGGCCTGCTGCTGCCCGACCTTGAGGGAGTGGACACCGTTAACCAGCAGGTTGATATCT
>SMTZ1_10007072_pt1 | contig 11271 bp, 7 predicted proteins | sample DeeMarSWOR136_30_FD_25667 | JGI IMG/M metagenome (IMG submission 25667)
AGTGAGTTTATATCCTCTGAAATGAAGTCTATTATGTTTTCTTTCAATGCCTCACTTTCTGTAGCAGATATGCTTTTCCTGACCGCATCTTCTGCCCATTGTGCATTTCTTCCCCGCTTCTCTGCAAGGGATTTTATATATGCTGCAGCGTCGTTTGTAGCCTTTTCAGCAATGGTCTTATCCATTTTTTCACCGATAGCAACAGGATGTGCAGCTCCGATATTAGTTCCAGGTGCCATTGCTGCAATATGAGCGGCGAGCGTAATAAAGACTCCGGCAGAGGCTGCCCTGCTGCCGCTTGGTGAAACAAAGACGACAACAGGGACATTACTTCCGCTGATATCTTTTACAATATCTCTCATTGATGTATCTAAGCCGCCTGGGGTATCAAGCTCAATAATGAGTGCCTCAGCATTCTTTGCGTTTGCTTTCTCAATATTTTTACCTATGTATTCTGCTGCAACAGGATTTATAACGCCATTGACGGTAATAACAATGACTTCTTTACTGTTTTTCTCAGAAAGGGCGAAAGAGGACAAGGAACTGATGAGAAAATAAATAAAAATTGATCTAAAAAGCCACGGAGACCTAAGTACGTTGTGCATGCTTAATAAAATTATAGAAATTGGAATTATAAATTGCAATAAAGGGGGGAGGGTCGTATAGGGTAATGTTTTGATTTTATTCTGCAACAATGTTAGTATTTTAATATAAAGTGCTTATAAAATATATACCTTGCATTTATTGTAGTAGAGGGTAAAGGGGGGTTAGAAATGATAAACTTATTATGGCTACAGAGTGGTGGCTGCAATGGTGATACGATATCATTCCTTAATGCAGAGCAGCCGCATATCCTAACAGCTTTAAAAATAATTGATATAAACTTGCTCTGGCACCCGTTTCTAAGTCTCGAGATAGGTCAAGAAGTTGAGAAAATATTTGATAAATGCATTTCAGGAGAGACAAAAATCGATGTATTAATAGTAGAGGGTGCTGTAATATGCGGGCCTGAAGGTACTGGAAAGTACTTTCTCTTTAACGGACGACCTTTTAAAGATACGATAGAAAAGCTTGCGAGGGTTAGCCAGAATACCTTAGCAATTGGTACCTGTGCTGCTTTTGGAGGGATAGTAGCTGCAGGTGCTAATATTATTGAAGCTAAGGGTCTTCAATTCTTGAGGAAAGAGAAGGGAGGGATTTTAGGGAAAGATTATGTATCAGGTTCCGGCCTTCCTGTTGTAAACGTCCCTGGTTGCCCGTGTCATCCTGATTGGATCGTAGAGACTTTGATGAGGATAGTGATGGGAAAATTATGGTTAGAAGAGTTAGACGAATTTAATCGCCCTAAGGCCTTCTATAAAAAATTAGCACATCATGGTTGTCCAAGAAATGAATTCTACGAGTTTAAGGCTTCAGCTATCGAATATGGTCAGCAAGGATGTCTGTTTGAATATCTTGGTTGTAAAGGGACATTATGTGAGTCAGACTGTAATGAGCGAATGTGGCTCGGTCGTACAGGAAGTTGTACACGGGGAGGATTTCCATGTATTGCCTGTACATTACCTGATTTCCCAGATGGTTCTGTACCTTTTTTTGAGACAAGAAAAGTAGGAGAAGTACCAGTGACATTACCCCTCGATGTGCCTAAGGCATGGTACGTGGGAATGGCAAACCTGGCTAAGCTTGCCACTCCTGTAAGACTGAAGAAAAACGCAGTATCATCGAGGAGAGTTGATTAGGATGTCTAAAAAGATAAATATAAGTCCATTTAATAGGGTAGAAGGAGACGTTGAGATAACGATTGAGGTTAAGGATGGTGTTGTACAAAATGCCATGTCTAGAGGGGTTATGTTCCGAGGTTTCGAAATAATATTAAAAGGGAGAGACCCCATGGACGGTATAGTATTTACTCCAAGAATTTGCGGAATCTGTGGTGGATCACACGGTTTAGCGAGTGCAACAGCACTGAGAAATGCCTGGAAATGCCAAATGCCAGATAATGCATATTTAGTTTGTAACATAGTGCTTGCAATCGAAAATCTTATGGGACATATTGTGCAATTTTATGCTCTCTTCGCCCCTGACTTAACCAATAAAAAATACGCTTCTCTTCCCGATTACCCTGAAATTGTCAAACGCTTTTATCCGTTTAAGGGTAAATCATATCTGAGAGCGATTCAGTCTCGCCCCAGTATGCTCGAGCTTATGGGGGTGTTTGCAGGGAAATGGCCAAATACTCTTGTCTTTCAGCCAGGAGGGGTTACCAATAGTATCAGCATGTCGCGACAGACAAAAGCCATAGGTCTCCTAAGGGAAATACAGGATTATATCGAAGAAAGGCTGATAGGGTGTGAGATTGATCGATGGCTGGGAAATAAGAGTTTAAGTGACTTAGAACAGTGGTTAGGAGAAGAAGCTCATCAGCTTAGTGACATGGGAACATACGTACGATATGCGAGAGAAATAGGATTAGATAAAATCGGGAAGGGATCAGGTAAATTCTTATCATATGGAGCATTTGAGATGCCTGGGAATAAAACATTAATGCGCGATGGATATTATGACAACGGGTTTCATCCTTTCGAACAGGAGAAAATTCTTGAATACATAAATTATTCTTTTTTGAAAGGATATAGCGGTGGAGTGCATCCTTCGAAAGGTATTACTGAACCTGACCCGGATAAGGAAGGAGCATATAGCTGGGGTAAATCTCCTCGATATAATAATAATGTCGTTGAGGTAGGTCCTTTAGCACGGATGATAATGGATAAAGATCCTTTAATCTATAATATCTTTACAAAATTAGGACCGAGCGTATTTTTGAGAGTTTTTGCGCGGCTCCATGAGGCGGTTAGGCTGGTAAAACAGATTGGAATTTGGTTGCTTGAGATAGATGCTCGAAAACCATTTTATCAAAAGCCGAAAGTTCCTGCTGAAACAAAGGGAGCAGGGATTATTGAGGCTGCGCGGGGAGCGCTCGGCCATTGGATATCTATTAAAGATGCTCGAATCGAAAGGTATCAAGTGGTTACTCCTACTGCGTGGAACCTTTCTCCTAAGGATAACTTTGATCAGCACGGGGTATGTGAGCAGGCAATGATTGGAACATACATAATGGATGTAGATAATCCAGTAGAAATTGGGCATGTAGTCAGATCATTTGATCCTTGCCTGGTATGTACAGTACATACGATAAAATTGTAAATTTTACAAGGCTTATACTGAGTTCAGTAAATTTTCAGGGCTATGAAAGAGAAACAAGTTTTTGAGAAGATTGTGAGGGGAATCGATGAAGAGATTTTGCTCATTTCGAGAGACTATAAAATTGTCTGGGCAAATAAATATGCAACAGATAAATATGGTTCTAATATCATTAATAAACGCTGCTATTACGTAACACACGGACTCGATATTCCTTGCCAGGCACCATTTGATATTTGTCCAGTGTCTGATGTATTAGCTACGGGTAAATCAAGCTCTGCAACGCACATTCACGCATCTCCAGATAATAATGGCATTCAACACCACGTAGCAATTAATGTTTATCCCATAAGAGATGGGAACGGAGAAATCACACAGTTTGTTCATGTTGCTAAGGATGTAACAGACAGTGTTATCCATAGGCAAATGGAAGAACAGATGTGGCAAGAGATTATCCTAGTTATCGACCGAATTTATGCGGAATTAGTTGATAACCAAATGGCATTAGAGAAATCTAAGGAAGAATTGGAAGAAAGAACGAGGGAGTTAGAGAGGAGTAGTTTGGAATTACAAAGAACCCAAGATCGTTTGATTAGATCTGAAAAGTTGGCTGCATTAGGAAAGCTTGCTGCTAGTGTTGCTCATGAATTGAGAAACCCTTTAGGGGTAATCAAGAATTCAGCTTACTATTTACGGGATCAGTTGAGTCAAGCTGGTATGCTGTCAGGAAACCCGGATGTTTATGAATTCCTTAATATCATAGAGAAAGAAATAGGCCTTTCCGATAAGATTATTAGAGACCTTCTTAATTTTTCTCTTATAGCGAAACCTATCACAATACTAGCGGATATTAATACCATTATTGAGTATGCTGTTTCTATTACGAACAAGCCAGAGAATGTAAGGATTACTATGAACCTCAAGCCTAATATTACGAGTGTTCTTATTGACCAATATCAAATAAGGCAGGCGTTTCATAACCTCATCTTGAATGCATATCAGGCCATGGAGAGAGGAGGCACATTAGAGATAACCAGCCGAGAATGTGGCAAGAACATAGAAATTGAATTCAAAGATACTGGATGTGGAATTAAGGAAGAAGATCAAGGCAAAATCTTTGATGCCCTCTTTACAACGAGGGCAAAAGGGATAGGATTAGGTCTAGCGGTTACCCATGGAATCATCGAGCGACACGGAGGACATATAGAGGTTGAGAGTGCGGTTGGAAAGGGGACTACCTTTACAGTCAGCTTACCTATTGCGAAAGAGGAAACGTAGTTATAAAAAGGTAATGTTACAACATGTAATGTGTAATTTAGAGAAATGAATAGCAATATCGATAAACAGACTATCTTAATTATTGATGATGACAAGGGTATGTGTAAAACCCTTTCTCGCATACTTGAATTGGATGGATATCACGTTTTAACTGCAAATACCGCTTTTGAAGGAATATCTCTCGCTAAAGAGGGGGCTTTTAATATGGCTCTCTTAGACATAAAACTTCCTGACATCGATGGGGTAGAATTGTTGGAGATTCTTAAAAAAACAAATCCGGATTTGAGTGTAGTCATGATGACAGCTTATGCAAGTACTGAAAATGCTATCAAAGCTCTCAATAAAGGTGCAGATGCATTTGTGACAAAACCATTTGATATCGAAGAGCTCAGGGCTATTGTCAAAAAGTCTATAGATAAGCAAAGATTGGAATTGGAAAAGAAAATATTAGAAAAAGAACTGAAAGAGTCGGTAGAGAAATATAGAGAATTAGTTGAGAATATTAATGACGCATTAGCAGTATTTATAAAACCAGATGGTAAACTGAGTATTTACAATTCGAGATTTATCAGTTTATTAGGCTATTCCGAAAACGAATTAAAAGATAAGAGATTTGAAGATTTTGTTTATTCAGAAGATCTTACCAGTGCTCAGGAGCGATTCCAGAAAAGAGTAGCAGGAGAAGAATTAAAAGATATTTATGAAATAAGGATGTTAGACAAAGACGGGAAAGTTCTTTTTCTTGAAATTGGAGACCGACCTTACTCCTATAAGGGAGAGATCATAGGTCTTGAACTCATCATGAGGGATATCAGTGAGAGGAAGATGATCGAAGAACAGCTTATCCAGTCTGAGAAACTGAGAGCTATAGGCCAGATGGCTTCAGGGGTTGCCCATGACTTTAATAATGCCTTAGCTATCATTTTGGGAAATACGGAATTGCTGGTTCGACAACTAGATACAATGGGTATTGATGAAATGAAAGGACAGCTAAAGGTAATTGAGACTGCCGCTTTAGATGCTGCTGAGACTGTCAGACGCATACAGGAATTTACAAGAATAAGAGCGGATAAAGAATATATAAAAGTAGATATCAACAAAATTGTCGAAGAAGTTAAGGAGATGTCAAGACCTCGTTGGAAAGATCAGGCACAGGAGATAGGTGTCAATATTGAATTAAGAACTTTGTTAAGCGATGATATCCCTCCCGTCATTGGCAATCCCTCTGAACTGAGAGAGGTCTTAACGAATATCATATTTAATTCAATCGATGCCTTGCCAAAAGGAGGAGAGATCGTTATTGAGACACAAAAAGTGAAAGGCGAAGTGAAGATTCGTGTAACTGACACTGGAATAGGAATACCTGATGAAGTAAAAAGAAGAATTTTTGACCCATTTTTTACTACGAAAGGAGTAGTAAGTGACGGATTAGGACTCAGTATTGCATATAATATAATCACGAGACAAGGGGGAAGGATTGAAGTAGAAAGTGAAGAAGGGCGAGGTACTGAGGTCACGATATATTTGCCTATTGCCCATGAAGTCAAAGCAAAAGAGAAGAAGGTTTATACAAAGAAGGAAGTGAAGCGTACTAACATTCTTGTGATCGATGATGAAGAAATGGTGAGAAATATTTTAGGAAATTTACTTTCCAGGAGCGGGCATAATGTTATTAAGGCTTCTTCCGGGAAAGAGGGTTTAGACATTTTTAATCAAGGTGGTATTGATTTAGTTTTTACTGATATAGGTATGCAAGGGATGAGCGGTTGGGAAGTAGCTCGATATATTAAGGAGAAAGATGATCATGTCCCAGTAGCCTTGATTACTGGTTGGGGTATACAGATAGATGATGAGAGAATGAGAGAAACTGGCGCGGATCTCATCTTAAATAAGCCATTTAAGCTAGATCAAGTTATTGATCTTGTTGCAAAAGCATTGGAAATCAAGGAAAAGCAGGTTTACCCTGATTGAAGTTTCATAGAGATTAATTTTCCAACAATTCGATAATAGTTATCAGTACTGACTCCGCTAAAGCTTTAAGATGGTATCCTCCTTCAAGTGCAAAAACACAAGGGAGCGAGGATAGCTTGTTCCCTTGTGTACATGAAAGAATCCCTCTCACGATGTTTCGTATCCCCTCGTTTGACACATGGATATCCGAAAGAGGGTCTCTTACATGAATATCATAACCTGCTGAAACGATGATAATATCGGGATCGAATGTTCTCACGAGTGGTGGCAGAGTGTCATGATAAATTGATGAATAATCTTTATCATCGGATCCGTGTTGTAAAGGTATATTATAGGTATACCCTTTGCCTTTGTTTATTCCTCTTTCATGTTTACTCCCTGTTCCAGGATAATGAGGATGCTGGTGAGTGCTGAAGTAGTAAACTGAATCATCGTCTTCAAGGATGTGTTGCGTTCCGTTTCCATGATGGACATCGAAATCAATAATGCATACCTTTTTAAAACCAATTTTTTGTGCGTATCTGGCTCCCACTGCAACATTATTGAAGATACAGAATCCCATAGCACGATTTACTTCTGCATGATGACCTGGAGGTCTTACAGCACAGAAAGACCTTTCAATCTCGCCGGAGCGACATCTCTCTATTGCCTCAATAACGGCACCAGCTGCAAACAATGCAGCCTCAAATGAATTTTTAGAAATATATGTATCTAAGTCGTAGTAGCCAACAAAAGATTCGACATTCTCATAATAGTCTTTCATATGGACTCGTAGAATATCTTCTCGATCAGCACGTCGTGGTTTTATATGAATAAGATTATCCCATATCGGTGAGTTTTTCAGTGCGTCGACAATTTGTATAAGCCGCTGGGGAGATTCCGGATGCCCGGGGGGCATTTCATGCCGGAGGAAAATATCATCATAGAAAAATCCTACTTTTTTCATAATAAATAAATTAGTAGGGATAACAGAAAAAAGTTATCTCCACGAAGGAGTGTATGCTATATTCTTTAGAAGAGCCCTTTGACCTTGCCTGTTTTCACATCGACATCAACACGTCTGTAGGCTGGATCAGAGCTCGTTCCTGGCATGAGACTGATATTGCCTGCTACGGGACAGATGAATCGTGCACCACCATATGTGAGAAAATCACGAACGTGTAATATCCATCCCTTTTGAACACCTTTGAGTGTAGGATCATGAGAAAGAGATAAATGTGTCTTTACCATCATGGTTGCATAGTCTCTAAATTTCGGGTCTTTTTCGAATCTTTCTGCTTTGGCTGTTGCATCTGGAGAATAGCTTACTCCATCTGCTCCATAAACTTCCTTCGCAATGAGCTCGACACGTTTACGGATAGGGGTGTCAAGATCATAGAGGAATCTAAAATTGACCTTGTCATTGCATGCATCGATAACTGCGTCTGCTAATTCGAGGGCACCTTCACCGCCATACTTCCAGTGATTAGACTCGGCAACACGTGCACCAGCCTCTTCACACATCTTTCTTGTTAATTTCACTTCTGCATTAGTATCAGTATGGAAACGGTTTATACAGACAACGGGGTTAATCCCTGCCTTTTTCACAGTATTAATATGATGAATGACATTTGACATGCCGTCTTCAAGCCATTTGAGATTTTCCTTAAAATACTCTTGCGGAATCGGCCTGCCAGGTACTACTGGTGGTGCTCCTGCTTTAACACCATGGTGCTTGAGTGCTCTTATCGTTGCTGTGATCACCGAAACATTCGGAATATTACCGGAATAACGACATTTTACATTCCAAAATTTTTCAAACCCTATATCAGCGCCAAACCCTGATTCAGTTATATGGTAATCAGCTAATTTGAGACACATCTTATCAGCAACAATAGACGATTGACCAACCGCAATATTAGCAAATGGTCCTGCATGAACAAAACAGGGTTGACCCTCCAGTGATTGAAGAAGGTTAGGGTTTATCGCCTCACGCATCCAGGCTGTCATTGCTCCGGCAACCTCGAGGTCTTCTGTTGTAATCGGGTTCCCCTTTTTGTCATAGGCTACGACAATACCACCAATCCTCTTCCGGAAATCTGCGAGATCACTGAAAACAGAGAGTATAGCCATAACCTCTGAAGAAACAGCGATACCGAATTTCGAAGGCATCATGAACCCGTCCATCTTTCCACCAATGCCAATGATGATATTACGCAGTGCTTGTGCACAATAATCAATAACCCAACCCATTTCTACATTCTTGGGGTTTATATCAAGACGTTTCAGTTTTCTCTTTGCGAGCTGCTTATCATCGTAGTTGAACTCATGTTGCATTCGTGCGGTTAAGGCAACCATGGCAAGATTGTGCGCATTCATAACGGCATTAATATCACCAGTGAGACCAAGTGAGAACTCAGTGAGGGGGATACACTGTGATAATCCACCACCCGCTGCTGACCCCTTGATATTCATAGTTGGACCACCAGAGGGTTGACGGATACAAGCAGTAACCTTTTTCCCTCGCTTCCCCATTCCCTGAAGAAGTCCCAGCGTTGTAGTCGATTTCCCCTCGCCGAGAGGAGTTGGCGTTATTGCTGTTACTTCAATAAATTTCCCATCAGGTTTGTTTTTGAGCCTCTTAAGGACTTTTGCATAATCAGCCTTCGCAATATAATGCCCATGGGGAAGAAGTTCATCTTTCTTAATATCTAATTCGTCAGCCAATTGTTGCGATGTTTTCATTTTCTTTTCCGCAGCTTCTGCAATCTGCCAGTCTGCATATTTGGTCGGATCAAGTGGCATTTTTAAAATTCTCCTTTCGATAAAGATTTTAGAAGGTTACTTGCTAACACTTAGGTTTATGTACAATTTGCAATTTTATATACTTAATAACTTATCAATGCACTGAGGAATTTATCGTTCATCTGACGCAGGTTCTTACTCATCACAATAGCAATCCTTTTGATAATATTACATGCAACTTCCATGTCGTCGACCATCAATTTTTCAAAATCTTCTTTTGGAATGAGAAAGAGCTCTGTGTTATCAAGTGCAACAGCGGTTGCAACGTGGCGTCTTTTTTCAAGGATGGATAATTCTCCAAAAAAATGACCTGACGTCAAGACGACAAGTGTTTGTCTCCAACCATCAGCAGTCACCCTCGAGATCTCGATTTTACCTGAATTGATTAGGTATAAACCCTGGGTATCATCTTTTTCTTTGAAAAGTTGTTCGCCCTTTTTTAAAGAGACCTGTTTTATGATTTTTGCCATTTTAGTGAGACCTGCCTTATCAAGGTCTTGGAATAAAACTTGGTTTTTTAGTTGTTCTGCTTTAACCATTTTATTTCCTCCTATACGATACGTGAAAATCTTTATACGTTGTTCTTTTGCATAATATCTTAACTTATTGGTTCTATTTTAACTGCACATACCTTTAACTCAGGTATTTTTGCTATGGGGTCAAGGGCAGTGTTAGTCAGTACATTTGCTGCAGCCTCTTTAAAGTGGAACGGTATGAAGACCATCCCCCTTGAAATTCTTTCAGAAATGCGCACCTTAATGTTAATTGACCCCCTGCGCGAAGATACTTTTACACTCTTCTCTTTGTTATCTACACCTAACTGCTTTGCATCGTCAGGATGAATCTCCATATATGCTTCGGGTGATATCATATTGATTGCTTCAATCTTTCTCGTCATTGAACCTGTATGATACTGGAAAAGCTGCCTTCCTGTCGAGAGTAAAAATGGATATTCATCATCAGGGAGTTCATCTGATGGCTTATACGTAACAGGAGTGAAAGCAGCTTTACCTCTCGGGAATCCTACTTTAAAGAGATAGGGAGTTCCTGGATGATCACGAGTTGGACAAGGCCAATGAAGGCCTGTCTTTTCTATCCTTCCGTAGGTTATCCCTGCAACTGCTGGCCATAGCTTGCCAGCTTCATGGAATACCTCGCCAATATAACCATATAGCATGTTGTAACCGAATAAACCAGCAAGCTCCATGATTATCCTTGAATCTTCTTTTGCTTCTCCAGGGGGTTCTACCGCTTTTCTAACCCTTTGTATTCTCCTCTCTGTATTTGTAAATGTTCCGTCCTTTTCTGCGAAGCAGGCAGCTGGTAGCACTACATCTGCAAGTTCAGCTGTTTCCGTCAAAAATATATCCTGTACAATAAGAAAATCTAATATTTTCAATGCTTTTATTGTGTGATGAATGTCAGGATCACTTATGACAGGATTTTCACCCATTATATATAAAGCCTTAATCTTTCCTTTCAAAGCAGCATTGATCATCTCTGTTGCAGTTAGCCCGATTTTATTAGAGAGCTTGGTTCCCCAAGCCATCTCAAATTTTTGCCTAACGCCCTCTATGTCCACTTTCTGATAACCTGGGTATAAATTAGGGATACACCCCATATCGGTCGCACCTTGAACATTGTTCTGTCCCCTTAGAGGATTAACACCGGTGCTTTCTCTTCCAAGGTTGCCTGTCATCAATGCCAAATTAGCTATGGCGAAAACATTCTCTGTACCATGCTTATGTTGAGTGATACCCATTGTGTAATAAATACCGGGTCGCACGGCATCTCCATAAAGCAGGGCAGCCCTTATGATATCTTTTCGAGGAGAACCGGTAATCTTTTCCCCTACCTCCGGAGTATATTCATCGAGAGATTTCTTGAAATCTTCGAATCCCTCCGTTCGTTCTTCTATAAATTTCTTATCTATCAAATTTTCTTTCAAGATTACATGCATTATGGAGTTTAAAAGAGCTATGTCAGTGCCAGGTTTATGCTGTAGCCATAATTGAGAAAACCTAACGAGATTAATTC
>SMTZ1_10025692_pt1 | contig 11269 bp, 9 predicted proteins | sample DeeMarSWOR136_30_FD_25667 | JGI IMG/M metagenome (IMG submission 25667)
CCGAGATGGAGCCGCCTAGGAGCGTCAGGCTCGTCGAGGCGTTGACCACACGCCTCAGGCCGTACTTCACATATGGATCGTAGATCTCAGCCAAGTTGACTCAATCCTGCTGAGATCGTATGTCCGTATGAATATTTAATAGCACAGAACGGTAAGCCTGACTATCATAAGAGTCCGACAGACGAATACTGGGGGGAGCTGGAGATTCGTTTATTCGTCCATTGTGGATATGCTCTCAAGTTCTCTGATGTAGTCCATGTCCATGCCTTGCTCCCTGGCGCCCTTTATCATAAGGGCAACGTACCTTTTCGTGGGCTTGAACGGCCCACTCGGATGGGTCGTCCTGTAGGTCTCGGCCTCTAGAAGGTTTCCGCCATCGTCGACGATGAGAACCGTCTGTCTGTAGTAGAACCCCTCGGGGACTGCCTCGACCACGTCCAAGTGCTCCATCTCCTCTGGGGAGACTTCGTAAACGACTCCTTGGGCCTTCTTACCCGGGGCAGGTTCCACACCGGTGACCCCTCCGCCATATGTCCTGGACATGTAGTTGAACTGGACCTCGAAGTTTGGGAGGACGGCCTTCCCTACGAACCTGGCGCCTGGGCAGTGTCTCCTCAGGGTCTCGGAGTCCAAGAAGGAGCCATAGGAGAAGTACAGCATGTGATTTGAGAGGCCTCAAATCCGTAAAAGACTTTCCTTGGGGCTTCAGCTATGTTTTATAATCCTTGAACCATAGATCGCTGCAGTACAGGTGGCACAAGATTTGGCAAGCGTCTCAATCGTCATGGGAAGCGAATCCGACAGGGAGCTCGGGGAGAGTGCCAGGGCGATCCTCGTCGAGTTCGGCGTCGAGCACGAGCTCGAGGTCTACTCGGCCCACAGGAGCCCCGATGTCCTGAGGGAGTACATCATATCGTCCAAGTCTTCTATATTCATCGCCATCGCCGGCCTCTCAGCCGCCCTGCCGGGTTTCATAGCCGCCCACACGGTAAAGCCCGTCATAGGCGGCCTGCGTCGGCGTCGACAACGCCAGGAACGCGGCCCTGCTGGCCATCGAGATCCTGGCCCTCGAGGACTCTGGATTGCGGAACAAGCTCGTTGATTACAGGGAGGAGAGGGCGGCTAGAACCTCCTCTCAACGTCAGTCAGCTTGACGTCTTGGGATTCCTACCTACGGGGTCAGTGATCACACTGTATAGCTCGGGCCGGCGGTACAACTCGAAGTTGAAGACACCCTCCCTAATCGTCTTCCCGGCGTCTAGGTCGATGGTCGCATCAATCACCTCGTCCTCAAGAGTCGATGACATAGCCACGATCTCGCCCAGTGGGGATACGATCATGCTCTGCCCCATCAGGATGTACCCTGACTCCTCCTCTCCGCAGTGCGCGACCCCGACCGACCAGACGCCGTTCTGGTAGCAGCCCGCCTGCAGGGAGAGTTTGTTGTGGAACTCCGCGAGGCGGCTGTAGGAGAGGTGCTTCCTGTAATGGGTCAGGGGGGTGTTCCAGCCGACGATTACCAGCTCGGCGCCCTTTATTCCCAGCACACGCCAGGTCTCTGGCCAGCGCCTGTCGTTGCAGATCGCCAGACCGACCCTGCCGCCGAAGGCGTCCCAGACCCTTAAACCTGTGTCGCCCTCTAGGAAGTAGCGCCTCTCGAGGTGCTGATACTTCTGTCCGGGTATGGGCACCACGGTCCCGGGGATGTGGGACTTTCGATACTTGCCCACTACCTCGCCATTCCCGTCCACAAGCAGAGAGCTGTTGTAATGCTTGTCACCGTCCAGCTCCGCATAGCCCAGGTGGAAGCCGATGCCCAGCTCCCTCCCCCTGTCGAAGAGGGGCTGCACAGAGGGATTTGGCATCGTCCTCTCGAAGTATCTGTCGACCTCCTCCTGGGAGAGTAGGTTTCTGGGGAAGAAGGTCGTCAGGGCGCACTCCGGGTAGCACACCAAGTCGGCGCCTCGACTAGCCGCCTCCTCCATGAGGACTATGAGGCGCTCGACGACCTCCTTCTTGATGTCGTCCTTGGTTATTGGGCCGACCTGAGCTGCCGCGACTCGAATTATCCTAGGCATGTTCCTCCCCCAGTTGATGCTCATAACTTTTCATGAAGAATACCCCCGTCCAAACAGGATGGCGTTTATCTATGCCGGCGTCTACTTGAGCCGGGGCAAGGTCCCCTCGTAGCTGGACATCTCGGCTATCCTGCCGATGATGGTGTGGTTGGTGGTTCTATTGCATGCCGGGCAGCGGCATATTGTGGTCGAGTTGATGGACCAGTTCCCATAGATACTCGACTCATGCTCCTCCCCACAGCTGTTGCACCTAAGAAGGGCACTCCAACCCGTTATTATGACCCTCTTGGACTTGCTCAAATTAGATTACATCCGGTCAAGAAATATCTAGGGAGGTAAGTAATAGATATTCTTGATATATTATCAATATACATATATATTTTCATATATAGTTAATATGAGTGAGAGGGGTATATATGGTTGTCATACCTTGTCAGAGATGCTAGAACACAGGAAGCTCATGTCTCTGGGGGCCTCCCTGGTCGTCACCCTCCCCAAACCCTGGCTGATATCCAACAAGCTGCAAAAGGGGGGTACGGTATCCATGAGGGTACAGAGGGACCAGACTCTGTTGATCTCACCAGGAGTCGACGTCCAAGAGGAGAAGGACATTCTAAACCTCCCCATCGACGCAGAGGCAACAGGGAACTCCATCGTCAGGAGCATCGTGGCGGGCTTCTTGGACGGCTACTCGTCGATCTTGATCACATCGAGCAACTTCCTGACCTTTGACCAGCAGAGGGCTATACGCGAAATCTCAAGAAGCCTATACATGATGATCGTCAAGTCCGACGCAAGCCAGATCACCCTCGAGACCCTGCTCGACGAGTCGAAGATGTCCATCGACACGAGCATCGAGAGGCTCCACTTCATAACCTACTCTATGTGCAGGGACATCATCAACTCGCTGAAGAACCCCGATAAAGGACGGATCGTATCCGTCATCTCCCTTGAGGACGATGTCGATAACCTCACGTTTCTCATCCTGAGGATGATACGGCTAGCTGCCATAAGGCCGGCCCTAGCAAGCAAGCTAGGGATCGACCCCATCGACTGCCTCGACATTCAGACACTCGTCCATAGGATCGAGAGGATAGCTGATCACGTGACTATAATGGCCAACAGCCTGATAGATCTTACAGACGAAGGTGTAGAGATCTCCCAAGAGGTCCTTTCCATCCTACTGGAGTCGGCGATCATCGCATTCGCCTCCTACGATCAGGCGGTCATGTCCTTCCTTCTCAGAGATGTTACCAACACGGACGATGTCATCAACATGGAGAATGAGATCGAGGATTTCTACCTGAAGATAACTCCCCTCCCATACGAGGGGGACCTTAAAGACACCTCGTCAATATCCAATATAGTCCTGATCAGAGAGAGCATCAGGAAGATAAGCCACTATGCAGCTGACATCGCCGAGCTAACTATAAACCGCACATATAACCTCTCCTGATGGACGGGAGAGTGTCACGAGGCCGATTGGTCGAGGTAATCCCTATGGAGAGGGGGGTAAGCTACAATTCTCCTCTCTATAGACTGGATAGAAGATCGCGACTTTCTGACGGGTCGGGGGAATAATAAATGGATAACGGGCTTTCGGTGAGTTAGAACTTCCTCTCGACGTAGCTGACCACGGACTCGAAGAAGACCCTTCCGTCGCCGTAGGGCCCTAACCCCTCCCTCGTCCAGTAGGGGGTCTGCCACCCGAAGTAAGCCCTCTCAGGGTGGGGCATGAAACCGATGACGTTGCCCTCGGGATTGCAGATGCCGGCTATGTCGTGCCAGGCGCCGTTGGGGTTGTACCAGAGCTCCATCTCGGCGAAGGAGCCATCCTCCTTGGCGTACCTGAAGACGATCTGGTCGTTGTCGTAGAGCCTCCCTAGGAACTCCTCGGACTTCTCGCTGGGGAATACGAAGCGCCCCTCGCCGTGGGCTATTGGCACCCTCATCAGGTAGTCCTCAGGCATCTCACGAGTTAACTTGCAGGCGCCCTTGTTCACGTGCCTCATCCTTATCCAGCGGCACTGGTAGCCGCGGATACTGTTTGCCAGGGAGGCCTCAGGATACACGGTCTTGCCCTCGAACCCCGGGAGGAATCCTGCCTCGACCAGGAGCTGGAAGCCGTTGCAGATGCCGACGACGGGCCTGCCTTCTTCGACGAACTCCTCGATGAGGTCGCCGATCCTGTACTCGCACTCCTTCGCCCAGATTGCACCGCTCCTCACGTAGTCGCCGTAGCTGAACCCCCCGGGGAGGACGAGGACGTCGTAGTCGAGGATGTTCCTCTCCCTGAAGACCCTCTGGCTGTGGACGACCTCCGCCTGGACGCCGACGTCGAGGAACGCCCTCAGGGTCTCCAAGTCGCAGTTGGTTCCGGGGGCCCTCATCAGCAGGACCCTTATCTCCTCGCGCCTCAACTCGATCCCCCCAGCGGCGTCTTCCAAGCCGCCATCAACTCTTCCAGAGGTAGATCGATCAATCCCCTGCCGTCCCTCTTCGCCCTGAACCTGTGGTCGTCCCTGACGACCCCAATCCTGGAGACTTGGACGCCCTCCATCAGCTCCTCGAAGCCCGCAGCGTCCTCCTCCCTTACCTCAACGAGCAGGCGCCCGTTGGACTCCGAGAAGAGCAGATAGTCGTCCCTCATCCCGACGTCAACCGGGGCCAGGCTAATGTCGATCTCGAGGCCTAAGCCCCCCGTGAAGGCCATCTCCGCCGCTGCGACACCGATGCCGCCCTCAGAGAGGTCGTGGCAGGCGGCCACGAAACCGGCGTCCATGGCCGAGGTGAGGCGCCCATATACCTCTGCGGAGCTCCCGGGGTCGAGCCTGGGCACCGAAGCACCGAGGTGGCCGGATAGATGGTAGTACTCTGAGCCGCCTAGCTCCGCCTTCGTGGTCCCAATGATGTAGACTGGGTCCCCCTCTTCCTTCAGGTCCATCGTGACGGCATTCCTGATGTCGGGTATCACGCCGAGGGCCGTGATGAGAAGGGTGGGCGCCACGGGGCCGAGGGGAGACTCGTTGTAGAGGCTGTCCTTACCCGAGATAAAGGGGGTGCCGTAAACCCTCGCGACGTCGTAGCAGGCCCTGCTCGCCAGCACCAGGCCGCCCAGCCTGTCCTCGTACTCGGGGTTTCCCCAGGTGAAGTTGTCGAGGACCGCTATGCGCCTCCCGCCGAGGGCGATGTTGTTCCTAACCGCCTCGTCGAGGGCGGAAGCCGCCATCCAGTAGGGGTTGATCTTGCCGAAGCGGGAGTTCATGCCGCATGAGACCGTGATCCCCCGCCAGGAGTCGGCCAGGGGCTTGAGGACGGCACCGTCGCTGGGACCGGCGTTCCAGCCCTGCAGGGGCTTGACGACCGTTCCCCCCTTCACCTCGTGGTCGTAGCGCCTTACCACGACCTCCTTGCTCGCCACGTTGGGGGCGGCGAGGAGTCTCTTGAGGGCTGCGCTGAGGTCGTGGGGCATGGGTATCTCGGGGTCCACCAGTTCAGGGGGTCTCCAGGTTGTCCTCCGCCTGACCCTCGGCGGGTCGAACAGGGCGTCGACGTCCAGCTCGGCGACCCTCTCGCCCCTGAAGTTGATCCGGATCGTGGGCTCCGAGGTGTACTCGCCTAAGACTGTGGCCTCGGTCTGCTCGTCCCTGAATATCTGGAGCACCCGTTCGACGTTCTCGGGTGGCACTGCGAGGCACATCCGTTCCTGGGACTCGGAGATCCAGATCTCCCACGGCGCCATGTCCGGGTACTTCAGGGGTATCCTCTCCAGGTAGACCTCCGCGCCGAGGCCGTAAGTCTCGGCCGTCTCGCAGATGGCGCAGCTGACACCTCCGCCCCCCAGGTCGGTGACCCCCGACCCGAGGCCCTCCTCGCTGATCTGCTTGATCGCTCTCTTGATCTTCTCCTCCTCGATGGGATTGGCTATCTGGACCGCAGGCCTTGAGACCTCCTCAGACTTCTCCGTGAGCTCGGCTGAGGCGAAGGTGACCCCGTGTATGCCGTCGAGGCCTGTGCGGCCGCCGGCCAGCACGATCTTGTCGCCCAGCCTGACGTTCCTGATGTACCTATCCTTCCTCAGCAGGCCGATGCAGCCGCAGTAGACGACGATGTTGCCGGTGTAACTCTCGTCGAAGTAGACGGCTCCGTTTACTGTCGGTATCCCGATGCTGTTTCCGTAGGAGCCTATGCCGTCGACGACGCCGCTGAATAGGTAGCTCGGATGCTTCACTCCCTCGGGGAGCTTCTCGTAGGGGTGGTCGAGGGGCCCGAAGCACAGGACGTCGGTGCAGGCGATGGGGTCAGCCCAGACTCCGAGGACGTCCCTGATGACGCCTCCGAGGCCCGTGGCAGCGCCTCCGAAAGGTTCTATGGCTGAGGGGTGGTTGTGGGTCTCGACCTTGATGGCGATGCCTGCGTTGTCCTCGAAGACGCTGAAGCACCACTCCGGCTTGAGCTCCCTGACCACCGCCCCCAGGTATGTACTAAGCATCCCGTCAACCGTTCCCTCGGGGGTCTCGATGATGCCCTTGAAGGTCTTGTGGAAGCAGTGCTCGCTCCAAGTCTGGTCGTAGGTCTGGAGCTCGATGTCAGTCGCCCTCCTCTCCTTGATGACATAGTGGTCCCTGATCTTCCTGAGCTCCTCGAGTGTAAGACCAAGGCCGAGGGTCTCGGCTATCTCCCTTAGGTCAGCGTCACTCGCGTTCAGAAGATCCACGGTGTGGTGCTCGAAGCCATGTGGGCTCCTCTCTATCCTGCTCATTGCCCTTCCCTTAACTCGTACCTGAAGTCATCCTTCGTGGGATTGGGTCATCCTTCGTGGGATTGGTCAGAAGCCTGAGGCACATCTCCTCCAACGCTGCCTCGGCCTCCCCCCTGCTATCGGCCTCGAGCTCGACCTCATAGGCTTTGCTTGACCTCACGTCAGTCACCCTGTAGCCCAGCCCCTGGAGAGCCTTGGCCGTCGTCTCCCCCTCAGGGTCCGAGTAGCCCTTCTTCAGGCTGACGTAGACTGTGGCATGGAACCTCAATGTGAAGACCTCTCAATAAAACGGGTCTTTAGACTTTTAACACTGTTGGGATGGATGTATCCGACATATTCGATGTATAAAGATGTTAATATTAAAATACGTTATAAGATATATTGATATAAAGGTTAAATTGTTCTCTTTTTCGATGATGCCACGATTTAAGTTCGCCGCTGAGAAGGAGGATTGATCAGATTGGTGGAGAATAGACTGCCTGGTACGGCTGAGGCGTTCTCACTATTCGGGGAACCCCTCTTCAGGGCGCCTCTGAGATCAGAGGCCGCGGAGAGTCAGGAAGCCCTGTACAGGGATGCCCTCAGGGATTTCGAGGGGAACCCAGGGGATGCGGACGCCATCATCTGGCTGGGCCGCCGCACGGCCTACCTGGGAAGATATCGTGAGGCGGCGTCCATATACTCTATAGGGATATGGGAGCATCCGAATGACCCAAGGCTCTACAGGCACAGGGGCCACAGGTTCGTTACCCTCCGCCGCTTCGACCTGGCAATCGACGACTTCGAGAGGGCCTCGGAGCTCATCGAGGGGACGCCTGATGAGGCTGAGCCCGACGGGATGCCCAATGAGAGGGGTGTGCCTGTCAGCAGCCTCCACTTCAACATCTGGTACCACCTTGGACTCGCCTACTATCTCGAGGGCAGATTCGAGGATGCCAATAAGGCTTACAGGGAGTGTATGGAAGTCTCGGAGATCCATGACAAGCTCGTTGCCACATCCCACTGGCTCTACATGACTCAGAGGCGCTTGGGTCTGGAGGAAGAGGCCTCGAGGATCCTGGAGCCCATTCACGACCAAATGGACATAATCGAGAACCAGAACTACCACGACTGCCTCCTCATGTACAAGGGCGAGAAGGCACCGGAGAACCTCCTCGAGAAAGCCAGGGGCAAGGGGACCCTTGACCTGGTAACCACAGGCTACGGGGTCGCTAACTGGTACCTGTACAACGGCGACAGGGAACGGGCTGTTGGGGTCCTCAGGGAGATCATCGCAACCGGTGCCTGGGCAGGCTTCGGGCACATCGCCGCCGAGGCAGACCTCAGACGCCTCGGTCTCCGCCCCAAGGCCTAACACTCTCAACGTGGAATCACCACTACTTCATACAAGGGCTAATAATCGAATGTTATTTTAAACTTGAAAATAAATTAAATCCCCAAGCGTATGAAGTCTCGATAGTAGTACTTGTCATCTGTTTGCCGCCGATAGCGATTATCGAATTGGGCAGCTACAAATACGTAAACCGGACCCCGACTTAGTGTTGAACGAAGGGTAGTATGTCACTAGTCTCACAGAGGGCAATCGGACGCAAAAATCTGAGAAATAGCCTGAGACCACCCTTCGGTCGTAGCCAAGGCCTCGGCAGTTCCCTTTATGAGGCCGAGGGTGACCATGCTCGCCCCTTGAAGCCCCAAGATGAAAGTGGGTTGGAGGCTGAGGACCATCTAGCAAGATACATCAGTGAAGAAGCTGACGAAGCCCAAGTTTTACACGTTTCTCATAGAGTCATCCTTGAACACAATGCAATACTGAATCTAAGTAGTTATTAATTTGATTAAAACTATACATTCAGAACGGCTTCCTAAACCTCCTCCATAAAAGGGTTATACAATCGATAATTCTTATATACCATCGAGAATTGCACGTTTCAGCGTCTGGATACACGTAGAGGCATTAATATCCATTGAACTACGTATATCCAGTAATTTGGGAGGGGCATGTTTGAGGAGGTATCATCTAGTTGGGCTTCTCACTGTGATTCTCCTTTCAGTGCCTTTACTACGGGCGGAGGAAACCTTCTCACCCATTACCCTAGAATTCACCATCTACAGCAACGGGGTGGTCGAGGTGGATTACACTCTGGAGACCGACTCCAGTATGGCTAGGATAGAAGTCCCCCTCTTCGGTGAGCAGATCGAGAGCCTCGTAATCAGAGACGATGAGGGATTCTTCCTCGACTCCACTTTTACCGATACGGGAGTCCGCGTGGACACCCTTGGGGCCATGAGCATCAACATCACTTACATGACCTCTATCCTGACGGCGAAGGCCGAACTCATATGGACATTCAACGTTACGATACCTATACAGGCCACGATCAGACTTCCACTTGGAGCTCTGATCTTTGACATAAGCGAGATACCGCTGGACCTCAAGATGATAGAGGGGCGCCAGCACTTGACGATGGGCGCTGGAAACGTCTCAATATGCTATGTGATCAATCTCCCAGACATTAGGGAGGAGGCAGCAGAAGAGATAGAGAATACGAGGAGCCAAATTTCTCAAATAGAGTCGCAGGGAGTAGTCGTCACGCAGGAGAAGGCCCTTCTGGAGCAGGCCGAAGACGCCTATATCATGGACGAGTATCTCGAGGCTAAGCAGCTAGCGACCCGGGCGGGAGAGATGGCAGATGCAACCTTCGAGAAGGCGGTTGAGGCATCAGAGATGATAGAATCGGCTGCGGAAGCCATCGACGTGGCACGAGAGGAGGGGAGGACGGTGGGGCTCAGCGACATCGAGGTCAGCCTTCAGATAGCCATAGACTATTACTCAGAGGGGCGTTACACCGAGGCCTCTAATTTCGCCACTAGGGTATACGAGGATGCTGTGGGAGCTGAAATACCCGTATCAAAAGGCCCCAACCTCATACTGATAATTGGCTCGATCCTCGGATTTGTGGGGGTGGTAGTATATATTCTTAATACGAAGGGGATGTTACCACTCCCAAGTAGAGAAAAGGAAATAGTCGAGAGACCGCCTGAGAGGTTGCACAAGTATGATGTTGAGAGGATATTCGAGGAGCATCCATCACTACGCATGGATGACAAAGAGGTGATTAGATTCGTTGCCGACTGTGGTGGCGAAGCATTCGCAAACGAGGTTAGAAATAGGTTCGATCTCCCTCGTTCCAGCGCCTGGAGGTTATTACGCCGAATAACTCAAGAAGGAATCTTCATTGAGGAAAAGGTGGAAAACCAGAGCCTCTACAGGATAAATGAGAGGTATAGGGAGAGTGATTGAAGGTGTTCCAAACTGTTCCACGGTGTTCTTCTAATACAACGCACGACCTCCTTATAGGCAGGGAAAAACGATGAGGAAAAGGCTGATTGGGATTACGATTCTTGTCTTGCTCTTATTAGCCCCAGCGATGAATATTGCATATGCTGAAGATGGCACCAACAGCACAAGTCCGACTTTACCGCCGACGCCTCCCGACCCGACAGGAGATTCTAACTCCACGCTTGGCAACTCAACGTTGCCTGATGATGGAAACCAGACTGACCCCACTGTTATAGAGGAACTCCTTGAACAGGCGGAGGAATCAAGGCTCGTTCTCATGGCTGCTTTCACTAATGCTTATGGTGAGAATTACTCCCAAGCGATGAAGAAAGTGTATGATCCATCTGAGAACGGCACTTCATCCGATCTGGCCTCGATGGCCGCGTTGAACAACCAGGTGCATGGTGACGATGCGGTAGAAAAGGCCTCAAAATTATTGGAGCAGGCCAATTCAACTGCTGCAGCTCAGCAGGTTAAGAGGGCCATGAAACACTATACGAACGCACTTAGGAAGATCTACCATGATGTCCCTGAGGCCATGGAGGGATTTGGAGAGGAAGAAAGCCCCGACCCAGACCTCCCCGATGATAACGGGACCTCGGTGAACCAGACGGATATCATGAGCACGAAGCTGATGCTGATCCAGAGGTTCCAGGAGAACTTCCAGCAGAGGATCATGAGCATGGAGGAGAATGTCAACTCTCTAATGAACCAGCTCTCCGAGAAGGATGCTCAGAAGGCTGAGGATGCTTTGGAGAATGCCGAGAGGAAGCTACTGAGGATACAGGAGAGGATCAACCGGAGTGAGTTCGACGAAGCCTTGGACGACCTGCAGAACGCAACTGACGTGATCGAGGGAGCCCTGGACGATTTCGAGGACAATTACACAGCTCAGATGCTCAGGACGATGTACAAGCTTGAGGCGAAGGTCCAGAGGATGGTCGATAAGATGAACAGGAAGGCAGCCAAGGGCGGAAACACATCGGGAGAAGAGGACGCGATAAATCAGGCATGGGGCCAGCTCAAGAAGTTGCAGGAGGACGCCCAGAAGGGTAAATCAAGTTCAGCACCAGGCCAGACAAATAACGG
>SMTZ1_10021097_pt1 | contig 11268 bp, 12 predicted proteins | sample DeeMarSWOR136_30_FD_25667 | JGI IMG/M metagenome (IMG submission 25667)
AGATGAGGTCCGGTTCAAAAACGGGTTGATCCCCCTGAATATTCACTATCAGGGAGTCTTCCCTCAGGCCCAGTTTTTGAACCGCTTCAGCTATACGGTCCGTGCCTGAAGGGTGTTCCTTCGCGGTCATGACGGCCTTTCCACCAAAATCATTGACACATTGAAATATCCTTTCATCATCCGTGGCAACATATACCTGGGAGATATCAGGACATGATGCCGCACACCGACACACATGCTGGATCATTGGTTCGCCTGCTATGGATGCAAGAGGTTTTCCAGGAAAGCGTGTTGATTCATACCGGGATGGGATAAAGGCTATTATATTCATGGTATAAAGGACTGTCCTTACAGATCATTGGGCTGTGTATGTAGCGCAAGCTGAATCGGATTCCCACACGGTTACACTGCTGACTTTTATATTTTCATTATTCAGGGCCTGTCCCAGGATTTCGTAGATATAGCGTGCGATGTTTTCGGATGAGGGATTTATATCCTTGAAATATTCAAGTTCATTCAGGAACTTATGATCCAGTCCGTCAATGATCTTCTCCACAGCCTCTTTAATATCCTTGAAGTCGACCAGTAGGCCATTTTTGTCTAATTCTCGACCCATTATGCAGGTCTCTATCTTCCAGTTATGGCCGTGCAGGTTCTCGCACTTGCCTCCTGTGTCTCTCAACTGGTGAGCCGCTCCGAACTGGGTAATGGTTTTTAGTTCGTACATGGTTAATATCTATAGTATTTAAAAGTAATTATAATTTCGTGTTTGAGATAGAATTTATGGATCTTCTACAAACTACTCGGCTTTAAGGGATCAAGGATTCGAGGATTCGAGGGTTCAAGTGTTTTTTATGTAATCTTTAGCTTTTTTCCTTGAATCCTTGACCCCTCGAATCCTCGAACCCTATTTTTTGCCCTTAAAGGGCTTTCCGCATTCTATGCATTTGCCATTGATGATAATGCCGGTGCAGGTGCCGTCGGAACAGAGGATTCTGTTTTCCAGATCAAAACCGTCGTCCTCCTCGATTACCTCTGCCGATATCTCTTCAAGGCTGACACCACAGATCATGCAGTAGCGGCTTTCCAATGGAATATCGCTTCCGCAGTGTGGGCACTCCCTTCCCAGGATCTCTTGATGGCAATGCGGGCATTCCATATAATATTAACTCTTACTGGAAGTAATGGTCTGAAAAGGGACAATCTGTTGCTTGACCTTGATGCTTTTACATTTCGGGCACCTGAATTTTGATTTTTCATATTCAGTGATACTCAACTGAAGAGTAAATTTCTTATTGCATTTTTCACATCTGAAATCATAGCTGGGCATTGTAAACCTCCTGTGATAAATATATGTTTCACAAAGGGAATACATATAAATAGATAATACATCATGACCACGTGTGTCAACAGAATATGATCAAATACTCTTTATCCGCCTTCGCAGAAGACCAAGTGCTTGCTCGTGATTGAATGCACAAATGATCGCTTGCTAGGGCGCGATGTCGCCCCCAGTTTAGGCGGATAACCACGTCGTCTTGTCTCGGCGTAGCTCATAGAGCGAAGACGGAAGCCGGAGGCGAAGACGGGTATTTTAATGCGACCACGGGTTTACCCGTGGGGTGCCATAGTTTTAACTTGATTAAACAATATAAAATCTGTAGCATGCCGCCATGTGACATTTTTCACATCCGTGATTAATAATGATCAAGACAGATTAATTTCTTGGGGAGGGATTTATGGATACAACAACTTTGAAAGATTTGATGGTGCCACTTCATGAATATGCTACTGTGTCGCAGGAAGCTACATTATACGATGCCGTACTTGCCCTTGAGAAGGCCCAGGAGGAGCTTGACCGAACGAGGTATGCCTATCTGCACAGGGCGATACTGGTGTATGATGAAGATAAAAATATCGTGGGAAAGATAAGTCAGCTGGATGTGTTAAGGGCTCTGGAACCGAAATACTTTGATATGGGGGATTCGGCATCATTATCCAAGGCTGGCTTCAGTCCTAACTTTCTGAAGTCCATGCTGGAAGAGTACTCCCTTCTGTCCGAGCCATTTATTGATACGTGCAGGAAAGCAGCGAAAGTCAAGGTAAAGGATTTCATGTATACGCCTTCAGAGGGCGAGTATGTAGATGAAGAGATCTCACTCAGGGAGGCGATACACCGTTTTGTAATGGGCCATCACCAGTCTCTTCTGGTAACGAAGGAAGGTAAAATAATTGGGGTATTAAGGCTTACCGATGTGTTTAAAGAGGTCTTTCAGACGATGAAGAAAAGTTATTCAAAGTAAGTAATATGGCTTAATTATATAATGAAGCACGGCAATTGAAAGAGGAGGTTCTGGATTTTATGAGTCATGAAATAGAACATGGTTCAAGCGGAGGCGGTATTTTAGCAAATAAGATATTATGGGTCTGCATCGGACTTGCTATATTTATCCTAGTAGGGTTTGTTCTGCCCACGCCTCGGAGTGTTGTTGAGGTAGTCGAAAAATATGGATTTGCGGATAAGATGATAGAGTGGGAGGTAGCCCACGATGTTGTCAGCGCGGCAGACAAGACCATGATCGTGCTGGGTATCATACCCATGGCCGTCATATTTTTCGCTACCGAGGCTATTCCTATCGGATTGACGGGGATTCTTATGCCGACGTTGGCATATTTTCTAAATCTTCTTCCCAGCGATGATATTGGCAAGACCTTTGCCGGTGATGCCCCTATGTTTCTTTTAGGTGTACTCGCCATGGGTGTCGCGGTGGTGGATGTGGGACTCCATAAACGTCTGGCCAGTTGGCTCCTGGGCTGGACAAAGGGATTCATGTTGCCCGTCTTTGTCCTATGCATCAGCATGTCGATTGTCGGCTCATTTATATCGGCCCATGCTATGTGCGCGTTCATGACTCCGGTGATGGCGGCGGTTTATATGGGAGCTGTTGCGGCTAATAGCAGGGGAGGCAGAGTGCAGCATGATCCGGCCTTGGCGAAATTTCTGCTGTTTACCCTATGCTTTGCCTTGAATGTAGGGGGAGTGGGCTCTCCGGCCGCGGGTGGACGTAATGTCATCATGATGGGATTTTGGAGTGAATATAAGGTTCCAATGGACTTTTTCACATGGATGAAATACGGGCTGCCGATGGTCCCTGTACTAGGAATCGTTGTTGCCGTTTACATGCTGGTCATTTTTGGAGGAAAGATCAAGACCAGGAACCTTACTCCCGGTCTGGTGGCCATAAAAGAAGAGACGAAAAAGATGGGCAAGATGACTTACCCTGAGTATATAACATTCGGAATGCTTATTCTGATCCTGATATTATGGGTCTTGGGGGGTGAGGGGCTTGGGTTGGGCGGCCCTTCACTGCTGGCCCTTTTGATTCCTGTACTTTTCAAGACCACGGAATGGAGAAAGATCCTGAACGGAATTTCCTGGGACGCGTGGTTTATGTACTGTGGGGCCTTGACCCTCGGCTCCTTGCTCAAGGAGAGCGGTGCCGCCCTTTGGCTGGCTCAGAGTTTTTTAAAGGTCCTCGGGGTTTTCGGCATGAGTTCGGGTTTTGGTCTATGGGTAGGGCTTTCCGGTCTCTCGGGTTTGATGACTAATTTCATGTCGGATGCGGGGACCACGGCCCTTCTCGGGCCTATTGTAATTCCCATGGGCATAATGACCGGTGTACCTGGAGAGCCGTGGGCGGTCGGTCTGGCGGTTGCCTTTGCCACCTCATTTGCCCATTTTCTGATCGTGGGCACTCCAAATAATGCCATTGTTTACGGGCTGGGGGTCTATCCGGACACAGGCGAGAAGATGATACATCCAATGGACTTCCTCAAATACGGCTTTGTACTCTTTCTGCTTTCAATGGTCGTGATATGGATTGTGGGATTTCTGGGTGTCTATAATATCATAGGATTCCCGGAAGGCATTCTTGAGACTGCCAGAGGCGTTATGGAAAGCGGCGTTAATTAGTGCCCACCCGGAACCAGGGATTTCCGGCTGGAGCGTTCAGCATTTAGCCCATCGGCCTTGAGACATATCGACGAGCCTCTCGGCTATGAGCTCGAGGCCGAATGGTTCATGTCGCATCGCTCAGGGCCGAAAGGCGACGAGCATTAACATGTGGAAACGGATCAGCCTTCGAATTCGTATATACATAATACTGGCCACGCTCTTTTTTATCACCCTCTCAGGTGGACTGGTGATGGTGTGGTATACCTATCGAATAGAAGGCCTTTTCGCATACATTATAGATAAAAATGTAGCGGCCTTCCAGGTGGCTACAGCATTGGAGACTGCCCTTGTCAACCAAAAGGGCTTCGTGACCTATTTCCTTATGGACGGTGATCCGGACTGGCTCAGGCAGTTGGGAGAGTACCGGCAGATTTTTAGGGAACAGATGGCTAAGGCTGGCGAACTTGTGGAAACTGATGGACAGAGAGAAGCCCTTAGACTTCTGGAATCCGAATACGGCAGATATATTTCCTTGAAAGACGAGGTTATCTCCTATTATAAGGAAGGGAAAAAGGAAGAAGGCTCCAAGATACACCAAGAGGCCCGCAGCTATTTTTTTAAGACCCTCGAATTATGTGAGCAGTTCAGAGACCTTTACGCCCAGAGAATCTCGGAAGTCAGGAATGAAAGCTTCGAACAGGCGACAAAACTGAGGATTATCGCCGGGAGTGCTATTTTAACCGTGCTCTGCCTGGCTTTTATCCTGGCCTTTGTTCTTGTTAAATACATCCTGGAGCCGGTCCGCATGCTGGCACTGGAAGCCGATCGTAAAAAAACTCCTCTGGCATCTGGAAATGAGGTCAAGGATCTCAGCCAAAGCGTTCGTGGCCTGATTGAAACTGTTGATCAGACTCATCTGGAGTTGGAAAGAAGTCGGGAAACCCTGTTGCAGGCCGAAAAACTGGCAATGGTAGGGAGGCTTGCCGCGGGCGTGGCCCACAGTATTAGAAATCCCTTAACCTCCGTCAAGATGCGGCTTTTTTCCTTGAATCGCCAGACTCAGGAAGCAGAGGATAAGTCCATCCGAGGTGGTTGATCTTGTCCTACAGTTGCTGCGACATCGCCTTGAATCAAATAATATCGATGTAAGGCTTCATCGACAGGCAGTTCTCCCTGAGATACAGATAGACCCCGAACAGATTAAGGAGGTACTTGTTAATCTTATCGTGAATGCATGCGAATCCATGGGTAGGGACGGGTTGATGGAAATTTATGAGGAGGAAGGATCTATCAAATCAATGGGTAAAGTGGTTATAATTAGATTGACTGACAATGGACCAGGAATTGCGGAACCGATCCGGGAAAAAGTACTTCAACCCTTTTTTACCACCAAGGAGGAGGGGACCGGGCTGGGCCTCAGCATAGCAGCAAGGATAATAGAAAATCACGGGGGAAGGCTGGGTTTTCAATCAAGAGAAGGGCAAGGTACTACATTTACAATTATTCTTCCTATGGAGGAGACAACTCTTGAACAGAATACTGATCATTGATGATGATGACCAGTTGAGAAGAAGCTTTAAAAAGCTTCTGTCGGAGGAAGGCTATTTTGTTAAGGAAGCTCCGTCGGGTGAAGCGGGCCTAAAATTGATTCGTGCCAATCCTCCCGACATAGTTGTTCTGGATATGCGATTGCCGGGAATGAGCGGATTTGAAGCTTTCAATTCCATCCACGCTATGGATCCAAAGCTTCCTGTAATCATTATGACTGCCTATGGCACAACCGAAACCGCCATCGAGGCAACCAAAATGGGTGCCTTTGATTACATACTTAAGCCCTTTGACATACCTGATATGCTGGTAACAATAGGACAGGCCCTTGAATCCGCCCGTTTTATGAGGTTGCCTGTGGACATAGACGCTGCTCCGGACAGGATATTCGGAGAAGCTATTATTGGCAGGAGTAGCCCCATGCAAGACATCTACAAGGCTATTGGCAGGGTTTCTCCCACCGATGCGACTGTCCTCATTCGTGGTGAATCAGGCACAGGCAAAGAACTTGTGGCCCGGGCTATCTATCAGCACAGTCTCAGGTCTGATAAACCCTTTCTCGTCATAAATTGCGTAGCAATCCCCGAGAACCTGCTTGAGAGTGAACTTTTCGGTTATGAAAGAGGTGCCTTTACAGGGGCGTCCCATCGCCGTGTGGGAAAGATTGAACAGGCTAACCATGGTACCGTGTTTCTTGATGAAATTGGTGATATGCCCGCCAGTATACAGGCGAAGATACTTAGATTATTACAGGAAAAAAGCATTGAGCGTCTCGGTGGAAGAGAAGCCATCCCTGTGGATGTACGGATTATTGCTGCAACAAACAGGGATCTTGAAACCGCCCTTGCCGAAAGCAGGTTTAGAGAAGATCTATACTATAGGCTTAAAGTAGTAACCATTGGGCTTCCCCCTCTTCGTGACCGTGCGGGTGACATCCCCCTCCTTATAGACTACTTTCTCCCCAGGTTTGCCAGAGAAATTGGGATAAATAATCCCGGCATGACCGAAGAAGCCAGAAAAGAGTTTTTAAACTACCTTTGGCCTGGAAACGTCAGGGAGCTTGCCAATGTCCTTCAGAAGGTTTTGATATTCAACCGGGGGGCACCGATAGGGGTAGAAGAGGTAAAAAATACCATCAGCGGCAGGATAGTCTCCAGGGATAAGCTGGAGGAGGGTATTGATAAGGAGATCAGACAGTGGATAAGGGAAGAGCTGTCATCCAGGGGACATGAGAATGTATTTGATTCCTGCACTGAACGTTTTGCCAGTATCCTAATAAGAGAGGCCCTTAACATTACTGGAGGTAATCGCACACAGGCAGCTAAACTGCTTGGCTTGTCCAGACCCACGCTCCATTCCAAGATTGAGAAATACAACATCAGGCTTGAGACATTGGTCAAAGAAGACTGATCCATACACACTATTCCAGACTGATTCTTATAAGTCTTTTACAATATGGAAAAAATATCGACATTTCTCAAGGTCATACCTTTGAAAATCTACATGACTTTAAAATAAAAAACATTCATATTTACAGTCAGTTGAATCATTCAAAACAATGCCATAACTTTGGCATACTCATTGCTTTTATCAAAGTTAAATCATCCCTTTTAAGGAGTGCCTGGTCAGGGTATATCCTCCTATTATCTAAACTTTTTTTCATTTCCTCTATAATCTATCCTGACATGACACTGCTTGAATTTTTCAGTTTTGAGTGTTGCCCTTGCTTTTCGATACATTATCGTGTATGAAAAAGGAAAACTGAATAGTGAAAGAATTCACAATATTGATATCGGACAGAAACAGGAATGTCAGGGAATATTTAAAGCGCGAATTTATGGCTGAGGGCTATAGGGTTATAACAGCTAGAAGCGCCCAAGAGATCCTGGAATGGATATACAACAATGAATCCATTGATCTTGTGATTTTGGACCCGGAGCTTCCTTATTCAGATGAGAAGTCGCTATTGGAAAAAATCAATGATCGAGTTCCCTCTTTACCGGTAGTAGTCCATTCCTTCTCCCCTGATTATGATGATCAATCCGAAATGTTTGATACCGTGAACTTTGTTGAAAAAAATGGAAGCAGCATCGAGCATCTCAAGAAAGAAGTCTTCAGATTAACCGAGAAAGACTCGGTTTAGGGTACTCTTTAAAAAAATGAGTTGCCACTTGTTGCAGCATCAAGGGGGTAAAAAATATGGAGCCTATGGAACCTAAAGAAGCTGTAGTAATGGGAAAAAGGTATCTCAGCTCATTTATTAAGAAAAGGTTTCTGGGTGTGTTACTCACTTCACTTGTTCCCCTGATTCTTGTCAGTGTAATTATTCTATATCAATTCTATACATCATACCACGCAAAGGTCCATGATCATCTCGGCACCCTTGTAAACGAGCACAAGAGTATTATAGACAGTTTTTTACAGGAAAAACTGGGAAACATAAGGTTTCTGGCTAGTAACTTCAGCTTTGATGAATTAAGTGACCCTTACTTTTTGGGGGCTCAACTGGAATCACTTCAACAGGAATACAAGTCCGTTTTTGTGGATCTAGGTGTGATCAATAAGGAAGGTATCCAGGTAGCCTATGCGGGTCCTTTCAAATTAGGTGAAGCAGATTATTCGGAATCTGACTGGTTTGAAAAAGCCATAGACAGCCCCTATTTTATAAGTGATGTTTTTCTGGGCCTGAGAGGGCTGCCCCATTTCATAGTAACTGTAAAGGAGACAAGAAACGGGCATCCGTGGATTATAAGGGCTACTATCGACTTTATGGCCTTCAACGATCTTGTGGAAAGCATCAGAATCGGAGAAACCGGATTTGCGTTCATCTTGAATCGGAAAGGAGAATATCAGACGCAACCCCTCTATGATATCGATCCTATGCAGCCACCTTATCGCGATTTCTTGGAGACTAAGGATATTGAAAATATACAGGTAATTGAGAGCTCCAGCGGTTTATTGGGAAAAAATATCTATGTGTCTACTTTTTTAAAGCAGGGGGACTGGCTGCTGATCTACCAGCAAAAGGCTTCGGATGCCTTTTCCAATTTACTTGATGCCCTGGGAATTACCTTCGTTATTATCCTGCTGGGGAGCATGGCAACCTTAGTGATGTCATATATTCGATTTAAGAACATGACCATTAATGTGGAAAAAGCGGAGATCGAAAAGCAGATGATGAATGAGCAGATAATAGAAACAGGGAAACTGGCGTCGGTCGGTGAGCTCGCAGCGGGGATTGCTCATGAGATAAATAACCCGGTAGCTATTATGGTTGAAGAAGCCGGGTGGATAGAGGATTTACTTGACGAAGGGGAAGATTCACTGGAAAAAAATCGTGATGAATTTAAAAGGGCTTTGGATCAGATAAAAACACAGGGGCGTCGTTGCAAGGAAATTACCCAAAAATTGCTGAGTTTCGCGAGAAAGACAGACTCAAGAGTCCAGGAAGTTCAGTTAAATGAACTTATTGAGGAAATAGTGGCGATATCATCACAAAGGGCAAAATACAGCAAAGTGTCGTTAAATCTGGATCTTAAAGATCTGCCTACAATCAAGGTTTCACAGACAGAGATGCAACAGGTGTTTCTCAATCTGATCAACAACGCCCTTGACGCGATGGATAATAGAGGCGATACCCTTAATATATCAAGTCGACTGGAAAACGGCAACATAGTTGTTGAGGTTGCTGATAACGGGCCTGGAATTCCAAAGGCAAACCTAAACAGGATATTCGATCCTTTTTTCACCACCAAGCGGGTCGGTAAAGGTACTGGTCTTGGTCTCTCCATATGTTACGGCATCATAAAGAAGCTGGGTGGAGAAATAACTGTAAAAAGCGCCGTTGATGTAGGCACTTCTTTCAGTGTCAGGATACCCCTATCCAAAGACAATGATGTTAAATAAGACCACTGCCAGGCTTGGGTGGAATCTTATTTTGAGATATCGTCTTTCGAAGAACAGCCGGAACCTTCGGCTAAAGATATTATCATATTAGTTGTCAGGACGGAGGTTATGATGCTTTTTGAGAGGTGACAGCGGAGTTTTCAAGGGTTTAAGGTGCTGTCTTTTTCTCGCAGCGCGTGTATTCTGCCAGGAGTTTTGAGGAGTAAACCCTTGAAAATAAGCCCACTGCAGGATTTGGGTGGAATCCTTTTTTGAGATATCGTCTTTCGAAGAACAGCCGGGACCTTGGGCCAAAGATATTATCATATTCGTCGTCGGGACGGAGCTCATGAAGCCGGATCTCCGGCCGCAAGCCTTAAAAGAAAGGAGAATCTATGGGAACACCGTTTGTGATGTTAGTAGATGATGAGGAACCTTTTGTGGAAACCATGACCAAACGTCTCAACAAGAGGGACCTAAAGGTAATTTCCGCGTATAGCGGACAGGAGGCACTGGAAACCCTGAGTAAAAATCGCAATGTCGATGTTGTTCTCCTGGATGTCAAGATGCCGGGAATGGACGGCATTGAAACACTGGCTGAAATCAAGAAGGTCTATCCCTTGGTTGAGGTCATAATGCTTACCGCCCATGCGACCGTTGAATCGGCGATAGAGGGTATGAAACAGGGGGCCTATGATTACCTTATGAAACCATGTGATATTGAACTGCTTATAGAAAAAGTTGAGGAGGCCTATAAGAAAAAGCAGGATCATGAAGAAAAGATCAGGGAGGCTAGGGTAAAGGAAGCATTGTCCCAACACGGTCTGGGATAATATCTAAATTTTACAGAGGTAAGACCATGACAACGCAGGAAATTACCCGGGAGGAACAGATAAAGCTCCTATTTGTGGATGATGAAAAAGGGTTTGTGGATGTCCTTACAAATAGACTGGCTAAAAGGAACATTGATGTTACAAAGGCGTATAGTGGATTGGAGGGCATCCAAGCTTTGCGTAGAAGTGATTTTGACGTGGCGGTTTTAGATCTCAAGATGGAGGATATTGATGGGATCGAGGTATTAAAGATCTTTAAAAAGATGTATCCCCCGATGGAGGTTATAATGCTTACTGGCCATGGATCGGAAAAGGCCGCCAGAGAGGGCATTGAATTCGGTGCATTTGATTACCTTACAAAACCATGCGAATTGGAGGCCCTTCTCCAGAAGATACGGGAAGCGGTGCGAAAAAAAAGGAGTCAGGTGGAAGGTGGAGTCATATAAGGGTATCATACTGGACTGATTCTGAAAGCGGATTGTTGAGTGAAAAAAGAAAGGGAAAATTATGTTCTTTAAATCCAAATGGTTTCAGCTTGGATTAGCGGTTATGCTCGGTGTTATTGTTCTTATTATTCCAAGGCCGGAAGGAACTCGGTTTGAAATAAGCGGAGATGCTGATCAACGTTTCATTCAGCACATTGAAGGTGACTTTGATATTCTAACGGATACCGGAAATATAGAAGCGGATTATACAGTCGCGCTTAAACAGTCAAGGAATATCTCAAACCCTGGATCATACTTACAGGGCTTGGCCGAAAAACTGGACATGGAAGAGATTCAAGTCGAATATGTCGATGGTCTCTCTCCGGTAGCCAAACGATTCCTGGCCGTTCTTGCCTTTCTGGTGTTTCTTTTTATTGCGGAACCTGTCCCCCTGGAAATCACAGCCATCTGTATCGGTGTCTTTATCGTTGTCATGGGGGTTGGTGATGTAACTGAGGCCTGGGCGCCTTATATGAATCCGGTGGTTGTGTTTATAATGTGCTGCTTGATTTTCGCCATTTCCCTGGATAAGGCGGGAATAACAAAGAGGATGGGTTATTTT
>SMTZ1_10027642_pt1 | contig 11268 bp, 10 predicted proteins | sample DeeMarSWOR136_30_FD_25667 | JGI IMG/M metagenome (IMG submission 25667)
CCCGACATTAAACAAACAAATCAATAATTATGTAGTGGCGGGGTTCATCCCCGCCTCCATCGGGACAAGCCCCGCCCCTATGAAAACCTCGTAAATCCTAAATCCTAATTTCTAAATCTTAAACAATATCAAAGCACCAAGTATCAAAGCTCAAAACCCATCATGTCATTGCGAGGAGCCATAGGCAATGTGGCAATCTCGGTGGTGGGGCCTGGGGATTGCCGCGCACCTTCCAAGGGCTCGCAATGATATAGCTATGTGCCGGGGCCAATACTATATTCCTATTACCAATAGGTGATTGACGCCGAAGATGATTACGTTATACTTGTAATATACCAATATCTGGTTTAGTGCGAGGTGAAGCGAGGAAGATTGATGTGAACAGATTAATAAAAGATGAAAGTGGGCAGGCACTGGTCCTGACGCTCCTTATGCTTCTCATTAGCGGACTCATTGCCGCTCCCTTGCTGTCTTATATGGGCACCGGGCTTCTCAGTGGTGAAGTTTACGAGACGAGGACGGCTGAGCTTTATGCCGCTGATGCCGGGGTGGAGGATGCTATCTGGAAGATAGAGAATAAAGATGGCTACTCCCTGTAACCAGGCTAGCCCGCCCAGGGTTTATAGTATAACCGATGTTAATGGCAAAAGCGTGGATGTTACCATCACATCTGAGATTAGTGTGAATAACATTACTTTTACTTATCTCGTCTTATCAACAGCTACCGGTGATGGCAGCGGGACACAAATAGAGGCTTATATTGGGGCTTTCAATAAGTATGGTGATTATGGTGACCTGCTCGGTCAAGTTATTACCAGCCAGAATGAAATTGACTTTTCACCGCACTGGGAAGACTACGTCGAACCTTCAGAGGGAGAACACGCCCCTGTAGAGTATTATAGTGATCCCTGGCCGACAGCAGAGGAACTTATCGATTTCTATCTGGATGAGGTCGAAGACGTGGAGCCATACGGTTCAGATACCATAGACCTTAACGGCGTTGACCAAGATTTAGGCCCGTTCTATAGAAACGGCGAACTGGAAATCTATAACTCAAGTAGTACTAACGTCACTTTGACCCTTACCGGGACTGTTTACATTACCGGTGACACAGTAATCGGCAGCACGAACAAAGGCTTTACCCTTGACTTAAATAACCAGACCATCTTCGTTGCAAGTAATTCCAGTAACCCCCAAAAGGCACTTTGGATAGGGGGGAAGTGTACCATCAGGGGTCCCGGCGTTGTTATAGCTGTAGGGGACATCTATTTTGAACCAAACATGGATGCAGGTGTGTCTGATCCCATATTCGTATTTTCAGTTTCGGGTATAACAAATGTGCAGCCCGGAGGTGATTTCTACGGAGCTATAGCTGGTAGCGTCGAGGTAGACTTACAACCGGGCACAAGCGTAAACTACCCAACAGAGGGTGGGTGGTATGACGACCTTAACTTCCTTATCGGTATTAAGAAGCTAGATTACAGAATTGATTCGTGGGAGGTTATCCAGCAATAAGAATCGTTGGTAAGGTTGAGATTAAGGAAGGGGGCGGCATATGAATGCCGCCCAAAAATAATATTGAAAAGGCAAATATTTCCGGGAAACCACTAGACAGGCTTTTTAGACAATGGTATATTACGATGAAGCGGAGTAATTTATGAAGCTAAGTAAGAAAGTCTGGCTGATCGTAATAATCGTCATTTTCGCCGTCGTCCTCAGCATTTTATTCGCGCTTTACTTCCGGCAAGCCGGGGAGCGGGATCAATTGAATGAAAGGCTGGATAGGGCTCAAACCCTCTTGCCCGGGCTTGCTGCTAACAAGGAAAGCCTGACAGACCAACTTGCTCAAGCTCAATCATCGCTTAACACGAGTCAGGAACAATTCCCTGAGTCAGTGGAGAGCATTGAGTACGATGACGATTTGTTTGAGATTGCCGACGATTGTAATGTCGTCCTAAATCATGTCACCGCATCAAAACCAACAAACAAGACGGTCGGGACTGTCACCTATTCTGTTTCTTCATTCACAGTGGCTGTCGCGGGCGGCATCTATGACATACTGGAATTCATCTACGCTATAAGGACTGGTGACGATTTCAGTCTACCGTGGAGTGCTGAAGTGAATGGCGTAAATATGAATATTGCCGCTGGAACAGCTAACATCAACCTGATTATCTATGGCTATAAAGGTGGATAAGAATGGCGAAAAGAGTCACCACATTATTTATTAGAGATACCGGCATCACCCTGCTGGTAATGAAGGGTGAACAGGTAGAAAAGTGGGGCAGCTTACCGCTGGAGCCAGGGCTGGTCAGTCAGGGGCTCATCGTTGATGAAGAGCAGGTAGCCGACAAGGTTAAGCAGATATTTAAAGAGACAGGAGCAGGGACAAAGAAGGTTATCACCGCTTTGAGCGGGCACGATTCTCTGTATCGCATCATAACCATGCCCGAACTGCCCGAAACTGTCCTTCCTGAGGCGATAAGGCGTGAAGCCAAGAGAACCATACCAACGCCTTTAGAAGATGTCTATTTCTCATACCAGCGCATTCCTTCCCCGAAGGGAGAAAGTAATATTTTCCTGGTCACCTTCCCCCGTAATCTGGTTGATGCTCTGGTCAGAACGCTGCGCCAGGCCGATGTTAAGCCATATATTCTAGATTTGGCTCCCTTAGCCCTGTGCCGAATTCCCGACCAGCCCCGAGCAATCATTATCAATGCCCGGTTAGACCACCTGGATGTTGCAGTTATAGCAGACAGGCTTCCCCAGGTCATCCGCAGGTTATCCCTGCCCACCGAGGCCGAATCTTTAGAGGAAAGGCTGCCGCTTATCGCTGAAGAATTCAACAGGACCGTGGCCTTCTATAATTCCAGCCACGCGGAAAACCCTTTAGATACGACTGTGCCCGTGTTTGTTTGCGGCGACCTGGCAGAAGAACCAGAGACCTGGCAGTCGGCGGTTGGCGGGGCAGGGTATTCAGTGTCGACGTTGCCCTCGCCTGTGGAACCGCCCGAGGGCTTCAACCCTAACGAATTCATGGTCAATATCGGGCTGGCTCTCAAGGAACTGTTTCCGGAAAAGGCAGAAGCTAACTTTTCAATAGTGAATTTTAATGCTCTCCCCGAGATCTATGTACCCCCGCGTTTCTCTATAGTACGGGTTCTGTTCCCCGTTGTTACCATCATTGGCATCGGCCTGATTATCTTAGCCGTAATTCTTATCCAGGTTAATCGCGCCCACATTGAAGCGTTGCGTTCTGAGGTGACAGTTGCTGAGACCACTGTCACCAAATTGCAAACGGACGTAACGGCATTGAACACGCGTATCGGATCCATAGGAACTCTTGCCGACGAGCTTAATACCAGACTAACCACCATGGAACAGGGACGTGCTGTGTTTCATGAAGACCTGACCCAGATTGAAAGACTGGCAGGTAACAAGGTGACCTTGAACAGTGTCAATCACGTAGGCAGCTCAATAACTGTGAAGGGTAGGGCTTCCAAAGCGAATGACATTTTCAGGTATGCCCGAGAATTAAGAGCTTCAACGGATTCAACAAACGCCCGCAGATTTTCGCAAGTCTGGATTAATTCTATCAGCGGCAAAGTAGGCGCGTTCAATTTTCATTTCTCATTAACAAAGCCCTGAAGGAGAGACTCTAAATCCTAATTTCTGCATCCCAAACAATATCAAATGACAAAGCTCAAATGAAAACGAAGGAGTAGGTTTGGTATTTAAGCATTTTGATTTTGGCATTTGGGTTTTGAGATGTGGGGCTAATAATTTATTCCTATTACCAATGGGGTATTGACAGTAAGGGTGAAGTGGCTTACACTATGGTATAAATATACTTGAATATACTATGAATCGAAGGGTGACTATAAAAGGGTAAGAATTAAGAATATGGATGTTTTTTCATTGCTTCGGGAAGGTAAATCAAGGCGGGCTAGCGACTTGCATCTGGTCGTGGGCAGCCCGGCAACTTTCCGCATCGACGGCTCCCTCACGCCAGCAGACGGTGTCGCTGCCCTAACTGCTGAGGATATAAGCGAAGCTTTTCTCCAGCTAACCACGCCTGAGGAGAGGGAAAACTTCCACCGTCATCTGGAGCTTGACTTCGGCTATACATTACCTGATGTCGGTCGTCTGCGTTGCAATGCCGCTCAGCAGCGCGGGTCTATCAGCCTTGCCGTGCGCCTGCTGCCGCCAATAATCCCCACCATAGATGAACTGGAGCTGCCCCAGATATGTAAAGATCTTGCCGTCAAGCCTAGAGGACTGGCAATCATTACGGGACCTACCGGCAGCGGTAAAAGCACCACCATGGCAGCCATGATTCAATACTTGAATGTTAATGAAACTCGACATGTGGTAACCATTGAAGACCCCATAGAGTATGTTCACTCCAGCATTAAATGCGCTATCACCCAGCGTCAGTTGGGCACTGATACCTTGTCATTCGCCAATGCTCTAAAGCATATCTTAAGGCAGGACCCGGATGTGATTCTGGTCGGGGAGATGAGAGACCCGGACACCGCCGACGCTGTCCTTACCGTAGCTGAGACCGGACACTTTATATTAACTACCGGTCATGCCCCCAGCGCTACTCAGGCAATAGAGAGGATAATAGACCTGTTCCCACCTCACCAGCGACACCTGGCTCAGATACGGCTGGCTTCTTTACTTGTTGCTGCGTTGTGTCAGACACTTGTGCCCCGATTTGACGGTTCGGGAAGGATAGCCGCCGTAGAAATTATGCTCGGCAATCCGGCAGTGAAGGCCCTCATCCGCGAGGGCAAAGTCTACCAGCTACCCAACGTGATCCGTACTCACCGGGAAATAGGCATGATCTCACTTGATGAAGCCCTGGTTAGCCTCTATCTTAAGGGAGTCATCACTGGTGAAACCGTGCTCAACTACTGCAACGACCGCCAGGAAGTGGAAAAGCTCATAGGCAAGGTAAGATTATAATCAAGCACATAACACGATCTCCCTTCGCTCAGCTGCAGCTAAAAAGCAATCAGCCGTCATCTTTTAGCCCCGATACTGACCACTAATGTCATCGCCCCCCACGAGATTGCTTCGGCACGGTCGTGCCTCGCAACGACAGGAAGAGCGTGTCATTGCAAGGCCTTTTTTTTCGTCATTGCGAGCACCTAAGTTCGTAACAATCCCTTTGGCTAAATCCTAAATTCTAATTTCTAAACAAATCCGAATATCAAAATCCAAAATCTTAAACATTTTGAGCATTCGTATTTTGGGCTTTTAAATTGTTTAGGATTTCGGGAGTAGTTTTTAGGATTTACATTTGGAACTATTAGCTTTCAATAGGCAGCTTTTAGACTGTCCTTTGTCAGGGCCGATTGCCGACAGCTGACTAAATATGCCCCAAATTGCCTACTAGCGGAGTGAGCTAACGCTGACTCCGCCGGTGAATTATTCTCCATCACCCGATCAGTCTCTCACCCAATGTCCGTGGCCTGCAGCAGCAACGCCTCCTTCTGTTAGGTTCTCCCAGTGGATATACTTATACAAACTAGATGTCGTGCCACCACCGGTCCCGCCTGGTTCGCCAACGCCATTTATGAACCCGGCGTCGTCAAAGGAATAGCTCGCCTTGAGCGTTCCGGCGTAGTAGTCCATGAAGGAGATGGTTGTGTTACCAACGGTGATACTAGAAGTGGTATCATCTGGCCAATCCAACGCATCGACATAGTAAGCCAGAGCGGCCGTTTTCACGTTCTCTGCTTCGCTGTTGGCTGCAGACACTGTCCCCATACTCATGAAGGTACCTACGTTGGGAATAATCACGGCTGCAATAATACCCACGATAGCAATCACGATGAGCAGCTCAATCAGGGTAAATCCTTTCTCTCCACGGTGCATCATTTTCATTCTTTTCGACCTTCTTTTTCCCAGATTTTTTGGATTTGGCTCCGATAATCTGCTTTGCATAGTCGATCTTGTCTCACCCCCTTTCGCCCGTTTTGGGATTCAGTTCCCGTATTTTCATCGTATATGATGCATTATGGCGCATGCCTTTTTTGCTGTCAACTGCTTACAGGCGTCGTCATTGAGAGCGAAGCGTAGCAATTTCCATTGCCCCCACGAGATTGCTTCGGCACTATCGTGCCTCGCAACGACAGGAAGAGCGTGTCATCGCGCGCACCTGAAAGGCGCGTGGCAATCCCTTTGGCTAAATTCCAAATATCAAAATCCAAATGACAATTGAAATCCAAATGCCTAAATACCAAAACTGCCTCTTTTTGTCATTGGGATTTTTAGCTTTATTTGGCATTCGAGCTTTGTCATTTGACATTGTTTAGAGTCTCGGGCTTTGTCATTTGATATTGTGTGAAATTTGGGACTTGATGCTTGGTATTTAGATTTTCTTTCGCTGACTACTGACTACTTAAATATAAAAAGACTACCGGCGGAGACGGCTAATGCCAGCTCCGCCGGTGAATTATTCCACATCACTTGATCAGTCTCTTACCCATTGCCCGTGACCCGTAGTTGCTGGGTTCACCCAGTGGATACTACTATAGCCACTAGATGTCGTGCCACCACCTACCCCGCCTGGGTCACCAACACCATCTAGGAATCCTTCGACGTCAAAGGAATAGCTCGCCCTGAGTGTTCCAGCGTAGTAGTCGGTGAAGGCGTAGGTTACGTTACCAGTGGTATGACTGTCAGCGGTATCGGTTGGCCACACCTGCGCATCAGCATAGTAAGCCAAGGACGCCGTTTTCACATTCTCTGCTTCACTGTTGGCTGCAGACACTGTCCCCATAGTCATGAAAGTACCTATGTTGGGGATAATCACGGCGGCGATAATGCCCAGGATAGCAACCACGATCAACAGCTCAATCAGGGTAAAACCCTTCTCTCCACGATGCATGCACTTAAATATGGGATACTTTTTCATTGGCATTTTTACCTCCTTTCTTTAGATTTTTCTTGATTTAGCTCGGGTAATCTAATTTATTGTAACTAGATCTAGTTCACCTCCTTTTTCTATTTCTCTGGATTTAGCTCCAGTAATCCTGTATAGTATATATAATAAGCATAGTCCTCATAGCTGTCAATCACTCATTAGTAATAGGAGGATAGTATTAGCCCACCATCCTCCCTTCCCCCCAAACCCCAAATTCCAAGCACTAAATACTAAACAAATTCTAATTTTCAAAGTCAAAACGTCTGGGTAATTTGGATTTTGGTAATTTGATATTGTTTAGGATTTAGAAATTAGGATTTAGAGTTTCCCCTTCAGGGCTCAGGATTTAGGTTTTTTCTCCCCAGGTGGCTCCAGTTGCCCGACCTCAAAGACCCTTATTCCCTGACGCTGAGCGAACTGCCTGGCTTCCTTGGTGAGTCCGGGAACAGCAATAAAGACCTTGTCCAAAATACCGGCATCATAAGCCTTATCGTCGAAGTCAAATACCCGATCCAGACCCATCGGCTTTTCATCCACCTCCGTGCCAATAGCAATACGATGAGTAATGATGCCCTCATCTTTGGTAGCCAGTATGTCTATGTTATGGGCAGCGCCAGACCGTCCTTTGACTTCAGCATTTTCCTTTACTTTGTAGCCCTGTTTCTCCAGGTATTGTATAAGCTGTGATTTGGACTTAAATTCAAAGGGCTCCTTCACTATTTTCGGGCCTGGCTGGGGACCGCTGGTCAGCAATGTCTGCAAATCCTTAGGGTCAAACACCTTTATCCCATGGTAGTCAGCAAATTTGGCCGCCTCTTCGCCCAGCGCAGGGATGATAATCAGCACCTTATCGTGAACGCCGCTATCGAAGGCTTTGACATCAAAATCCATTATCCTGTCCAGTCCTATCCTATCCCTGGCAATCTCAACCCCGATAGCCATATTATGGGTAATGACGCCGTCATCCCTGGTAGCTAGCATATCTATGCTGTGTTCTGCCCCCGACCTTCCCTTCATCCTGGCATTTTCCGTTACTTTATAGCCGTGCCGCTTCAAGAATTCCAGGAACTGCACTTTAGGCTGAAGTTCAAATTCCAGCCAGTTTCTCTTCGTTTCATCAAGGCTATACGCGTAGATATTTACCTCGCTAATCTGATCTTCATCGGAAAGCGAGGAACACTTCAGGCAGCGCCACTTTATCAACGGCACGTTAAATATCTCGCTGCAATCACGGCACTTGCGCAGCACCCCCCGGCTCTGGTAGTCGGTACCCAAGGTTCGCAGCTCCAGTTTACACCTGGGGCATATATATTTACCCTTAGTCGTAAATTCCTCTTCAACGCCGACATACCCGCAGGCCAAGTGCTCGAGGATTCTGCCCCGGGCAATGTCTCCTGAACCGCATTTGGGGCAGTGGGTGCTTGGTCTTAAATTTATTGACTGGCACCGGGGACAACGGATGAGCCTATCAAAGAAGCTCCTTTTCAATATATCCTTATCAGTCAGGGATTCTACAATTCCTACTGCTTCCTTGCCTTTGACCTTTACTGCTTGCTCAACGACCGGATAGACGAAGCCCAGTTCAGTGGTGAAATCGAGCTGGGGTTTAATATCAACGATCTTCGCCTCCAGCATTGCACCCACCAATTTCATCTCTCTCTCATCTCTCTCTATGCCGCCTACTGCTTGGGGTACTTCTTTTGCTTCTACCTCTTTATCAACTTCTGCCATGCCTTACCTCCGTTCACACAGTTAGAAAAGTATAATTCGCAATATTGCAGAAGTCAATGACAGAAAAGTACTACCTTTGCGAGCCCTTCGTTGCGCTACAAATTCCAAACCGCAAGCACCAAATCCTAAACAAATCCAAATGCCCCGTCTGCCGAGCCTTGGCGGGCAGGTTAAATGCCAAACCTATCTCTTATTTTAAGACGGGAATCCTTCACACTGAAATTTCCTCCTTAAGATAAGGGGGATAGAAGGGGTTTATGAATGTTCCACTATCGCCCCGATTTCATCAGGGCAACTACACTTCTCTTTTTTGGGTTTTGAGCTTTGTCATTTGACATTGTTTGAGGACCCCATCAAATATACCAAGAATAAGAATGGTGAGTAGGTTTGAATGTTAGGGCGAATAAAGAAAGGAGAAGGTGTAATAGGGTTGAGAGCGACAAATATAGGTGGGTGGAGTTTTAATAGTGGTCCAGCCATTGTAAGAGGAAGCTATATAGGCAAAATGAGGGGATGCTATATGGTGCGGACAGGAAGAGGGAAAATCTAACTCTGTTCTGACATTAAGAAGGAGGATTGACTCACAACCAGATTTCAAGCCTAACTGGATTTTTCTACGAGCCAACATTTTCGTGGCTAGGTGTAGGTGGCATCAGTGTCCCTAGGGGATACCCCCATGCTAATCATAAGCAAAGTAGCAAGATAGGGACTATATAGCTAAGGAATCGGGATTGCTTTCCTTTGCTTACCAGCACAAAGGTAAGTACTTACCAATTTAGCTATACACAACGGATTGCTAGTCCCTCCGGTTTGCCCGATGGTCCAGAAGAAAGTCAATCAAAAGTACTGGAGGAGCGAGGGTTTTTTACCTTTTTTACGACTAATATCATGAGAAAGGTAATAGCCTATTCGTACCATGAACAATACAGATGACTCTGCCAGCGACGAAGAGCAATTAGCGACCGTGTCAATGGATTACGGCGATTTGCTCGCAATGACACGACCCCTTATGATTACTAAGCAGACCTCTCGGTCATTGAGAGTCCCGATTGATGAGGACGAAGCAATCTCACTGGAAGCAGGAGATTGGTGGGTAGAGTTTGCCTTGAGGAACGGTAAAATCCTCTGCGGCGACTTGCCGAGTGGTAGAATGCGAGGAGAGGAAGGGCTGGCAACGACAACAGCCTTACCTCAAAGGGGTTCGGATTTACGAATTAGAATTCATTTAGGTATGTCCTGAGCTAGTTTATTATGGAGGTATAGAGCTTAAGGCCATCCTCAAATTGGACTGACCTTGTGTATCTGTCCACTATAGCCAGGGATTGCCATCTGCCAAGTCTCATAATGTGCAGGCTGTCTATTCCTCTCTTGGATAGGATGCTAGCAAATGTCCTTCGAAAAGTGTGAACATTACAAGGTAGTCCCGTCTTATCAGATAGTCTCTTGAGCATCCAGGATATTCCCCGTGCTCTTATGTCCCATAGCTTACCACTAGTAGGATGTTGTAATAGCCATTCCTTGAGTAGCTTCTCAGTCCTTTACCCGAAGGGAGCAAGTCCCTCCTTATTCCCTTTGCAAACAACTTTGATTAACCGATGTTGCCAGTCAATGTTAGCTTGGTCAATATTGGCTAGTTCCGATAAGCGTAGTCCACTGTCAGCAAACAAGGATATGATAGCCTTATCCCTGATACATTCAGCCTGGTCTATGAGATAATCTAACTGCTCCATTGTCAGGCCGGTAGTATCTTCCTTTCTACCTTTGGACTTTCCACCAGAAGCATAGGATTATCCTGGGGATTGAGGCTATGACCACTTTTCGGGGAATATAGTCAGTTGTAAAATGCTCTCAGTGCGAGGAAGTTGCTTACCACTTTGGCTACTGCCGAGGGAGGGACTCGAACCCACACTCCCTTGCAGGAAGCGGATTTTAAGTCCGCCGCGTCTACCATTCCGCCACTCTATATGCCGCTTTTTTTGGCTCGCTCCAAATCTTAAATACTAAGCACTAAATATCAAACAAATTCTAATTTCTAAATTTCAAATTCAAAAACTTTTGTGACGAGGTGTGAAGGAATCCCTTCCTTCACGATTGAAATGGTAAACAATACAGCTGCTTCTTTCTGAAAGTTTTGCGTTTTGAGTTGTCATTTTGATTTTTGATCCTTGGTTTCCGGATTTCGATATTGTTTAGGATTTAGAAATTAGGATCCAGGGTTTCCTCTTCAGTACTCGACAATCACGTATAGTTGCAAACTCCTGGAAGTTATATGTAGTGGTAGGCTGTCATGTCCAATACAGAAAGGCGGCGGGCGGATTCGAACCGCCGTATCGGGGTTTTGCAGACCCCTGCCTTAACCTCTTGGCTACACCGCCGCAACTACCAAATTTACTGGAGCGGAAGACGGGATTCGAACCCGCGACCTCTTCCTTGGCAAGGAAGCATTCTACCGCTGAACTACTTCCGCTCTGAATAAATTTTACCGCCTTTTTTGGGCTCCCGCAAGCTAATCTTGGTGCCGAGGGGGAGATTTGAACTCCCACGGGCTTTCGCCCACCACCCCCTCAAGATGGCGTGTCTACCTATTCCACCACCTCGGC
>SMTZ1_10007076_pt1 | contig 11266 bp, 7 predicted proteins | sample DeeMarSWOR136_30_FD_25667 | JGI IMG/M metagenome (IMG submission 25667)
CTGCTCCAATATATTCTGGTATTCCTGGATGGCCTCCATGTATCTCTTCTGATCGAACAACTCATTCCCCGCTGCCAACAGCTCTGTGACTTTGTCCGTAACAATGCTTTTCTCCGTCCTCTTTAAGCTGATTTCAATGGGCTTTCCCCTTAGGACTTCACTGACTGTCGTCGAAATCTGCCTTGGCTCATAGCCTTCAGCCACAAAATCGATGTTCCAATCCCCGCCTCGAATATTGGCAGCCACCCATTTTCCTTTCTCGTCAGTAGTGAATTCAATCTTTGCCCCATACTGGACATGCTGGAGGATGACTTTGACATCCGGAATGGGCTGCCCGTCCTCAGTGAAGACCACTCCCCGGAGGCGTCCCTTCCCTCTCCATTCCTGGCCGAAGGCAGGGCTAGAGAAAAAGAAGAGAACCAGAACGAAGAGAAGCCACGGGTATTTTCGTAGGGAATTCTTTATTTCTATCATCCCGTTCCTCCTCTCACAATAAAATTGTAAGCGACCGCTCCCGCTTTTTCAAGCTGACGCGCCGCATAAAAAAAAACCCGCCCCGCCCCTCCCCTTGTCGAGGACAGGCGGAACGGGGGAACTTCAGCTTTTAGGGCGCTAACCCCAGAACTATCCTACTTCAGAATCAGAATCGGAAACGCACTCCTAACCGGAACACTCTCGGGTTGATGACTTCCAGCGGCTGGAAAGCAGTCGAGTAGTTAAGGATTGTCTCTCGACCGAGGACCGTGTTGTTGTTGAACAGGTTGAAGATATCAGCGATGACGCTGACACTGCCGTAGTCACCGATGGGAAGGACTTTCTCGATCCGGAAGTCCGCCATCCAGAAGGTGGGAAGCCTTTCCGAACCAAATGTCTTTACCAACGGGTAACCCTTACCAGTACCATCAGCCCGGGTTCTTGTCTCGAGCCTGACCGGGAGAACATACCCCTCCCGGACGGTCAAGAATCCACTGACGTTGAATCCCCAGGGCAGCTGGTACATCCCGTTTATCTTCACCTGCCATCTGGTGTTGGCCCAGATATCGACTTTCCCACTTCCTCCTGACTCGTAGGCCATGAGTTCGCCGTCATAAAAATTAAAATCGATAGGATCCTGGTAAGCAGCTGGACTGGTAAAATACTGACGGTGGTCGCTGTAATTGAAGGCTGCATTCATCATCCACTTGTTGCTCAGTCTCTTGGTGATGGTCATCTCCACACCCATGAATCTCTGGTGGTAATCCGGCCTGTTGGTTACATAAATACCAGCCGGTCTTGTGAACGGCAGTTCGTAGTAGGGCACCTCGTACAGGTTCCCATCATACAGGCTCTCTCTGCCTGCATTGCTGTAAGTTTTTTGTACTGTCCAGTCTGCACTGGTAACATCGTTAATCGGAGCCCAGGTGTAGTTATCCAGTTTACGATAGATGAAGTTGGTCGATACTGAAAAATCAGGAAAGAGTTCCCGCTCAAAGCCAAGAATGGCTTCCATCGTTTTCGGAGAGGACATGTCGGGATCGTAGGAGTTTGGAGACACGGTTGGATCGTCAATGTTGTAGCTATCGGAGAAATAAAGTATCGCATCTGGATCTGGATAGTCGACGAGTTCACTTTCCTGAACCTCAAAGTCTCCGTTGGCATCATGCCAGTAAAAATCCACTTCTCTCCAGTACGCACCGCTGTAGATGCCGAAATTCCAGGTCCCCAGTTGGTCATAGTAGATACCAGCACTTCCGCGGATGATGGTCTTGCCGTCTCCGGCCAGGTCATAGGTGAAACCAAACCGAGGCGACAAATTACTCCACTTGACGAATTTGTCTTCTTTTCCCTGCGTGAAAGCAGGCATTAGAGCAGGAGCTGCAGGTTGAGCCGGCAGGATACTCTCGTTATAGTTGAGGAAGCGGTAATCGTACCGGAGCCCGAGGTTCAGGGTCAACCGGCCAGTGGTGAACGTATCGCCCAGCCAGAAGCTGTACCTGTTGAAGTGAACATCGATGTTTGTCAACTGCATAAACCAGACATCACAGGAGTTAGTGGTCGTGGGGGGCAATCCATAGTAATGCCAGTAGTCATTCATCCCTTCCCAGGTGGTCTTGACCATATTGCCGCCGAAGCCCGTCTGCGAAGTGACGTTGGCGTCTCTCCATTCCACTCCGAACTTCCATTCGTGGCTGCCGCCTAAGACTTCTTCCAAGAACAGGTTCCCCATCACGTTCACATGATAGGCAGGTCGGGTGGTCTTGTACCAGAGGTACGAGCCACCCCATGTTCCAGTATCATAGCTGAGAGTGGTCGGAGCATCGATTCCTCCCTTAGGAGTCAAGCTGAACCACATATCCACGTAACCGGCTTTAATGGTGGCGAAGAAATTGTCACTGAAAATGTGTTCAATCTCTCCCTTGTAGAGATTGGTCGGTCCTTCCTGATCCCAGGTTGTCTCTGTCGGGCGAGTGAGAGCAGCTCCACGGCCCCATTTCAGCTTGTTGCCGTAGAAATACAGGAGTTCAGCTCTGGTTTTATCGGTGACCTGCGCATTCAGCTTGAGGTTGATGTTATCCAGGAGCGTATCGTCGGCTGTCCCGGCAGCGGTAAACATCTTGATGTCCTGCACACCCCAGGCGCCCCAGACCCAGAGTTTATCTTTGATGACCGGGCCGCCCGCTTCAAATCCATAATCCTTGATTTGATTTATCCTGTCGCCAGGGTAAGCTTCTTGAATTTCCTCATCAGTCATACCAGCATTATCTTTCCAATATTTGGCAAGATCAGATCCCAGGATATTGGATGCTTGAAACTCCACCCACGGAACAGCATCAGTCCGGTAAAAATAGGCCTGACCTCTGAATTTGTTGCCGCCTCTCTTGGTGACAAAATTCAGACCGATTCCGCCTGTCTGAATCGAGGGATCGGCTCCACCGGTTGTGACCTGAATCTCCTCGAAGGCGTCAAAGTCCCAGTAGGTAGGTGTGGCACCAAGAGCTCCTTGGTCGGTGATGGTCAGCCCATCCAGGTTCCACATGATATTGTAACCGCTGTCACCTCTGGCATAAATGCCTGACTGCTGACCTGATTGAGAACCGCCGACATTGACTCTGTCGATCATGACTCCTGCGGTCTGCTCCAGGATGACCCAAGGATCTCGAGCCGAAGGGATGTTGGACAACCACTCAGTCGTGACATTGACAGCCGTTCCTGTTTTTTTGGTGTCGACAATCGGCGATTGGGCTGTTACCGTTACCTCTTCTTCAAGAGTGGCCATTTTCATGTCCACCCTAAAATCGAGAGTCTTGGCAACGGTCACTCTGATCTGTTCCCGTATTTCTTTGGCAAACCCAGGCATTTCAAAAGTCAACCTGTACGTTCCAGGGTCCAAAGAGCGGAAGATAAACTTGCCCAGCTCATCCGTGACAGCGTTTCTGGCTGGAAACATCTCTGATTCGAGGGTGACCGACACTCCAGGAAGAGGGGTTCCTTCGTTATCGACGACTGTTCCTTCGATCCGGCCGTATTTTTCCTGAGCAAAACTCATCATCGCAGTGAGGACTAACATGGCTGTTAGTATTGTTAACAGCTTTCTCATTCAAACCTCCTTTTAGTTTGTATTTGTTTTCTCAGAGTGAAATTCATCCACTCTCCCTATTTCCTTGCCTTTTTATCCTTCCTCTTTTTATCACCTCCTTCGGAATATATTTTTTATTCATTAGACGCAAATCCATATAAAATATATATTACAACAACAGCAATATTTATGCCAGTTTAACATTTTTTTCTAATTGGCTGAAAATAAATGAGTTGTGTTCATTGGCTTCTATTTCATTAGACGTCATAATCCAATTTTTTGAATTCAATTCAATTAAATGAATCGAAACAAAAATATCTCGCTCTGTAAAAAATATGAAAAACTCACATTTTATTCAAAAATATGAATTATCCGTCCCCTCTCCCCGTCAATCATTCTTTTTTTCACGATGATCCATCTTTTTTGTTCTTTTCCTTGAAAAGTGTTTTTTTATATCATAGACTTTAATCTCATTGCCGATGGAATTTGCCGCTGACCTTCATATCCACTCCAAATTCTCACGGGCTACCTCCCGCGAAATGACCCTTGACACCCTCGCCTACTGGGCCAAAGTCAAGGGAATCCGGCTTCTGGCTGTCGCCGATTTTACCCATCCCGAATGGTTTTTCCTCACTCGAGAGAAGCTGGAGCCCGAAGGAAACGGGTTTTACAGGCTGAAAAACGTCATCCCCCCCAAAAACGAATACCTCAGGTCCATGGCTTTCTCTCCCGGGGACGTCTCCTTCATCCTCTCCACCGAGATCAGCTTCATCTACTCCAAGAGAGGCAAGGTACGCAAGATTCACCTCCTGATCCTGGCCCCTGATTTTAATTCTGTAGACAGGCTCAACCGCAAACTCTCCAGTCTCGGAAACCTCCGCTCCGACGGCCGGCCCATCCTCGGTCTGGATGCCAAAATCTTCGTCAAGATCGTGGCCGACCTCTGCCCTGAATGCGTTGTCATCCCTTCCCATATCTGGACTCCCTGGTTCTCACTCTTCGGGGCTAACTCGGGCTTTGATACCATCGAGGAATGCTTCGAGGAGATGACACCTTTCATTTTTGCCGTGGAAACAGGCCTCTCCTCCGACCCTCCGATGAACTGGCGGCTCTCCTGTTTGGATAAATACACCCTGGTTTCTAACTCCGATGCCCACTCCCCTTCTCGTATCGGCCGTGAAGCCAATGTCTTCAACACGGATTTCAGCTTCAACGGTCTCGTCGAGGCTCTCAAAAGCCCGGACCCCGGAAAGTTCCTGTACACCGTCGAATTCTTCCCTGAGGAAGGAAAGTATCACTACGACGGTCACCGCAAGTGCGGTGTCATCTTTTCGCCCCAAGAAACCACTCAGCACAAATACCTCTGCCCAGAATGCGGAAGAAGATTGACAGTGGGTGTCATGCATCGAGTCGAAGACCTGGCCGACCGGGAGTATGGAGAGATCCCTCCCCGCGCGATTCCCTATAAGAATCTCATCCCTCTCAACGAGATCATCGCCCAAGCCATAGGCAAGACATCAGAATGCAAGAGCGTCTGGGAACTCTACTTTCACTTCATCCAAGAGTTAGGGAATGAACACAAAATCCTGACCAAACTGACCATCGAGGAACTAAGACAGATCAACCCTGAAAACGTGGGTTTCGGCGTCGACAGGATGCGCCAAGGAAAAGTCAAGATCGTACCCGGCCACGATGGATGCTACGGAAAAATCGACCTGTTCGATGGGGAAGAGGCTGAGGGGGACACCCAGCAGCAGCTTAAACTCTTTTGAAATCGGAGCAGAAATGGTCTCTCATCCTGAATCACCAGTTCTCAAGGATCAATGGACTTTAGAAAAACCGAATTTGCCAGCCACGTTCGACTGACCCTTCTGGCCGTCCTGGTCGGTCTTGTTGCCGGCCTGGCTTCCGTGGCCTTCAAATACATGATCCATTTCTTCCAGGATCTATTCTGGAGGGCCCCTTCCATTCCCGAAGCTGTCACCTCTCAAGGCTGGTATTTGACCATCCTGATTCCGGCCTTGGGAGGCCTGCTGGTGGGCCCCCTCATCTATTACGGAGCGAGAGAGGCCAAGGGTCATGGGGTTCCTGAAATCATGGAAGCTCAGATTTTCAGCGGCGGCCAGATCCGCAACCAAGTGGCAGCTATAAAATCCATTGCCTCCTCCATCTGTATCGGCTCGGGAGGATCAACGGGAAGGGAGGGCCCGATCGTCCAGATCAGCGCCAGCCTGGCATCGACCTTGGGACAGATCTTCCGGATTAGCGACAGAGGGATGCGAACCCTGGTGGCGGCTGGGGCCGGGGCTGGAATCGGAGCGACTTTTAACGCTCCGATCGCCGGAGCCCTGTTTGCAGTGGAAGTCATCCTCGGAGAATTCGGCGTATTTTCTTTCAGTCCCATCATCATCGCCTCGGTCATTGCCACCCTGACTTCGAGGCTTCTTATCGGTGACTTTTCAGCCTTCACCGTTCCGAAGTACACTCTGATCAGTGTCTGGGAAATCGGGCCTTATATTCTCTTAGGGATCATCAGCGGGCTGGTGGCCATCCTCTTTATCAAGGTTCTCTACTTTCTCGAAGACAGATTCGAATCTTTACCTGCTCATCCCCTTCTCAAACCGGTGCTGGGGGGTGTTGTGGTGGGGTTGATCGGGTTGAAACTCCCGCAAATTTTTGGGGTGAGCTACGAAGCCATCGACGCCTGCCTCGCCAACCAGTTGGGGTTTTGGCTGGCCTTCCTGCTCGTGTTGGCCAAGATCCTCAGCACGTCTTTCACTCTCGGTTCTGGCGGCTCAGGGGGGATCTTCGCGCCCTCCCTGTTCCTGGGAGCCATGACAGGGAGTTTCCTCGGGTCCTTTTTTCACAATTCCTTCCCCCAATCCATGTCCTCACCGGGGGCCTTTGCGCTGGTGGGGATGGGGGCCGTGGTCGCTGGCGCTACCCATGCACCCATGACGGCCATTGTCATCATCTTCGAGTTAACCAATGATTACAAAATCATCCTGCCCCTGATGCTTTCCTGCATCATCGCTTCTTTACTCACTCTAGGGCTCCAAGAGGAATCCATCTACACCATGAAATTGAAACGGCGGGGCATCCGTTTTAAAGAGGGAAGAGAGCTGAACATCCTCCGCTCTTTGTTCGTCAGAGATATGATCAGCCAGGACTATGAGCTGTTCTTGAACACGGAAAAAGTCGGAAGAATCATCGACCAGGCCATCGGAGGCAAGCACCATGCTTTCCAGATTGTGGATGAGGAGAGGAATTATGTGGGCTGCTTTGCCCTCAATCAGCTCAAGAAACTCGTTCTTGAAAAAGAGACTCTGGATGCCTTTGTCATCGCTCAAGATTTGGCTGTCCCGGATATTCAGATAGATTACGAGGACAACCTGGAAAAGGCGATGGAAATCTTCGGCCGGGAGGATGTGGCGGAAATTGCTGTCTTGAAGGATAAAAAATTCTTCGGTGTGATCAAAAGGAAGGACGTTATCGAAGCCTACAACCACGAGATCACCAAGAAAGAGGCGGCTTCGGGTCTGATCCAAAAGCTGAAATTCACCCACGAGACAAAGAGGATCGACCTCGGCAAAGGCTACACGGTCAGGGAGATCGAGGCTCCTTCTCACTTCTTCAACAAGTCTCTCAAAGAACTCAACCTGAAAGCCCTTTACCGGATCGACATCCTTCTGATCAAGAGAAAATATCCGCCGCAGACTATCCCCGTTCCCTCGGCTGATGAGGTCATCCGCAAAGGAGACCTCCTGGTTCTCACCGGGCTTGCCGAGAGCATCGAAAAAATTGTGAAGAAGGCAGAATAAATCAAAATAAAGGAGGAATGATGGGCAGGAAAATTCTATTCTTATCAATCATTCTCATTCTGATTTCCCTGAATCTCAGCTCTTACAGAACGGTTCAGAATTTGACAGCCGCTGAAAAAGAGTGGCTGGAAAAGGCCTATCGGTACGACAAGAACGGATGGATTTTTATTCATATCGAGGGGCCGCCCTTCGAGAGAGGGTTCCAGAGGGGATACCTCACCGCCGATGAAATCGATGATTTCTTGAAAACAGTCGCTTACATGCAGAAATTTGAGACCGCCAAAGAACTCGACTATTTTGTTAACGCCGCCTCAAAACTTTTCAAGGATAAAATTCCAGAAGAATACGCAACAGAGATGAAAGGGATGGTTGCCGGAATGGAAAAAGCCGGCAAGAAAATCACCTACGAGCAGATGCTCTTCATGAACGGGTTTATCGATATCCTCTGGCACTGGTGGCCGCAAGAAAAGGAAGCCCCCTCGGAACCAGGGCCTGGCTGCAGCGCTTTTATAGCTACGGGTGAAGCCACGGCTGATGGCCGGATCGTAATGGCCCATAACTCATGGTACTTCTACACGATCTTGAGGTTTTGTAATATCATCGTGGACATTGCCCCGGAGAAAGGACAGCGCATCCTGATGCAGTCCTGGGGACCCTGCCTTTACAGTGCGACGGATTTCTTTATCACCGGGGCTGGGCTGATCGGCACAGAGACGACAATCGGAGGGTTCCAGGGCTTCGACCCAGAGGGAATTCCTGTCTTTGTCAGGGCGAGAAAAGCCATGCAATATGCCGGAAACATTGATGAGTGGGCCAAGATTATGATCGAGAACAACAACGGGGCTTATGCCAATTCCTGGCTGGTCGGGGATGTGAGGAGCAATGAGATCGCTCGTCTGGAGCTCGGGCTGAAGCATCACCATCTAGAGAAAAAGAAAACCGGATACTTCACGGGCTCAAACGTGGCGGATGATGTCAAAATTTTACGCGAAGAGACCAGTTCTACCTATGATGATGTCAGAGACTTTTGCGTGGCTCGGCGGGTGCGCTGGAAGCAGTTGATGGGAAAACACTACGGAAAAATTGATGTCGAAACAGCCAAGCGGATGCTGGCCGATCATTATGACGTTTATTTGGAGCAGGAAAAACCGAGTTTCAGAACCATCTGCGGTCATTGGGATTTGGATAACGGAATGGTCCCAGGAACCATGGGCGCCTATCTCCCAGGAGGAGCGGTGGACGGAAAAGTCGTTGATTCAGCGATGGCCGAGAATTGGCAGCTTTGGGCCAAGTGGGGAAGCTCCTGCGATATCGGGTTTAACGCCAAGGAATTCCTGGAGAAACATCCGCAGTATGAATGGCAGGAAGGTTATCTGAAGGACCTTCCCGCCCAGCCTTGGACAATTTTTCCCACGAAGTCAAAAAAATGAGTTCTATCCTATTTTGTGTGGGTATCGTATTATTAACAATCAAAAATGGAAATGTTCAGGAATGTCTTAGCTCCAGTCGGATTTTTTACGCCATTCCCTCATCATCCTTCTCGGCGTCTGCGGAACTGCGCATGATTACTTCTTGCCAGCACAAAACACCTCGACAATAAGATGCCGTACATCCATATTCAACTCGTGCTCATACAGTCCTCGACGCCCGACTCCGTCGGGTTCCCTCGAAGGATAATTCGGGAAGGCTAAATCCTCCGATGTCGCTTAATCCATTCCTGAACATTTCCATCCAGGTCCTCACTAAATATGGAATCTCTAACGATATTGATACGGTATCAATGGACCATGCTTTAAGATCTAACAGGGAGGTTTTTGTTGATCAACATCCGGCCCGAAAGGGAAGAAGACTTTGCTACTATTCATGAACTAAACCTACTCGCCTTCCGCGGAGAGGATGAGGCCAAGCTCATCCGCAGGATTCGACAGTCAGCCGGGTTCATCCCTGAGCTATCTCTGGTGGCTGAAAGAGACGGGAGAGTAGTCGGACATCTTCTGTTCAGCCCGATCATCATCGAGACGAAGAAGGGATCTGTGCCAGCATTAGCTTTAGCTCCGATGGCCGTCTGGCCAGAATTCCAGAATCAAGGGATTGGGTCGGAACTTGTCCGGCAGGGGCTGCAAGAGTGCAAACGGAAAGGGCACAGGATTGTGGTCGTTGTGGGCCATCCTGCCTACTACCCTCGATTCGGGTTCTCCCAGGCAAGAAGGAAAGGATTGGAAGCGCCCTTCCCGGTCCCCGATGAAGCGTTTATGGTGCTCGAACTTATTCCCGGAGCATTAAGAGGGGTCAAGGGAGATGTGAAGTACCCTCGGGTTTTTGATGATGTCGGATAAAGAATTCTTTTATTGTTTTGGAGCTAAATAGATATCTTTGATTTTGAAGGTGAAGACGTAATTGTAGGTCACGCCCTCAAACTGAATCGGCAAAATGACCTGCAAAGTTTTGCCAAGATGACTTTGGGCACTGTTTAAAAACTCCTGCGGATCCCCTCCCTTCTGCACGTATGGCAGTAAGGGCTTCTCCATCCAGCCAAGCGAGATCATAGGTCTTTCAGCCCAGGTATCGCGCTCCAAAGAGATATAATCTGCAGGATAGACAAAGTCCTTTATCATTTCCTTCGCTTGAACAACACTCGGTAGTTGTGGTCTATCCCTGTCTATGTATTTAATACCGGCATGGATGACTCTGAATGATTCTCCTTTTTCATTCACGTAGGCCGCTTCATTCCAGATAATTCTGATGGAATCGTCTGTCTTATTTTCGAGAAGAAACCTAAACTCCTCAGGATCGGGTAACCATAATACCTTTGTCAGGTCGTCCTCAAACAGGTGAGTATAACCTTCCTCCCCAGTTGCTGATATCGTCTGCTCTTTAAACTGCTCGATGGCTTCAGCCGGTCTTTCGACATCCTCGAGATGGATGTCATACAATAAATAATGCTTTACAGCCGGTGTACAACCAAAAAGAAAAATGAGAAATAAACCCAAAGAAAAAACTTTAATCTTCATCGTTCTTCCTTCTGCACTTGATTTTCCTCCTTTATACCAAAATTTCTCCATCCTGTCATCCCTGCACCTGCCGGAGTTTATACCTGTGTAAACAGGTGCAGGCACAAGCTCCGGCAGGGACCCAGTCTTCTATGGATAAAAATCTTTCTTATCTCCGATACCCCTTACCCTGCGGAGCCTGCACCTGCCTGCGCAGGAATGACATTTTTTCTAGTTAACATCACTTCTTGGGAGCCACAGAAAGAATCCTTTGAATGACCTCAGGGCTATCGGGTAATAACCCGGATTTGGGCAGGCGGGGGACAAGCAGCGCCCAGTTATAATCCTCTTCAAACACCCTCTTAAATAGGGATAATGATTCATCGACTCTGTCTAAACTGGCCAGGGTCACGGCGTGCCAGAAGACCATCTCCAGGTTGTCTGGAGACAATTGTTCGGCTGTGCTGTACTCTTTCAGAGCTCCTTCAACATTTTCTTCAGCCAGGTATTCATCTCCTCTGTTCATGTGTTCATAAGCCCTGTGAACTTTGACCAGTCGCTTGAGTTCACTCACCGGATCAGGATGGTCTTCCACACGAAGATCAACGATTCGGTCTCTCCAAGGCATGCCCGTCGGCTTCCCGCTCACAACAAGGATAGCCGCGGACTGCCGCCCCCGAATGTCCCCTCCTTCCTTCTCGGCCGCCTCTAAAGCAGCCAATAAACGGTCGATAAGATCCCCTTGAGTGGATTCGTAGGCTTTGGCCATGGCCTTCGGAACCGTATTTTTAAGCATCAAATTGGCCTGAACAGAATGACCTTATCTACTCTCTGAAATCCATCCATGCCTTCCTCGATTACCTGATCGGCATCGAAGGGAAAAAAGTCTTGATTTATGT
>SMTZ1_10007077_pt1 | contig 11266 bp, 12 predicted proteins | sample DeeMarSWOR136_30_FD_25667 | JGI IMG/M metagenome (IMG submission 25667)
GAAAAGATCGACATGTTCAGACAACGGCGGGCAAGAATCCTTGCCGGCAAGAATGTCGTCAACTGTAAGATCATGTATTCGGATGAGTTGAAAAGCAAAACATTCATAAGTAGTTCAGGGATAACGAATGAGGAAGTGAGAAATGTCTCTCACCACCTCATGGTTTATGTATCGGACGGGAAAGATCTTAAGTACGATTATACTTCGGCCGGTGGAACGGGAGGTCTGGAATTGATCGAAATAACCGATAATCAAATAGACGAACTGGTCGAAAATGCCAACAAGCTGCTGCATGCTGAGAGCATCAGGCCTGATTTCTATGACGTTGTGGCGACACCCGAAATCGCCGGATTCATTGCTCATGAGGCTTTCGGCCACGGTGTTGAGACTGACATGTATCTTAAGGACCGTGCCCGTTCAAGGGAATACCTAGGCAAAATCATCGCCTCACCACTCGTCAACATCGTCGATGACCCAACATTGCCCGGAGGTTATGGTTCATACTTCATCGATGACGAAGGGTTGACGGCCCAACCCACCTACATTATCAAGAACGGGAGATTCATCCAGGGATTGACCAATCGTTACGCGAGTTCGGTTCTGGGATTACCGGGAACCGCAAACGGACGGAGAGAATCATTCACCCGGAAAGTTTACACCCGCATGTCCAATACCTTTTTCGAAGCAGGAAAGGATAATCCCGACGATATCATCAAGTCAGTGGATAAAGGCATCTATCTGATCAAAGGACTAAGTGGCATGGAAGATCCCAAGGGTTGGGGAATACAAGTTTTGGTCTTATACGGTAAAGAAATAAAAGGAGGCAGGTTAACCGATCGGATTTTTTCGCCCTTGGGCATAACCGGTTTTGTCCCTGATCTTTTGAGCAATATCTCAATGGTTGGCACTGACTTCAGAGTGGATTTAGGCATGTGCGGCAAGGGTTACAAAGAATACATCCCCGTTTCGAGCGGGGGTCCGCACATACGGACCCGAGTACGTTTAGGATGAAGAACATCACCACCGAGATACAGAATTTCGGCTTTGATGATTACAAGGTAATTGAAATTGATTCCCGAGAGCACCAGTTGTACTTGCTTAGGGACAGGCTCGAATCAAGACGTACCGTGGAAACCCACTACTATGAAATCACGGTGTACCTAAACCATAACAAACAAACGGAGAAACTGCAGGGCGAATACACGTTTGTCTATAAACCCGATACAGATTTAAAAGTTTATCTAGAGCAAGCAAAGATTGCATGTGCCCTGATCCAGAATCGGCGTTACTCACTTGTTGACTCAACGATTCCTTCCGAAGTCAAGGTTATGGACCCCAGATTACATGATCCGCTGAAAACTGGCCAGCTGCTGACTGACACAATACATAAACATAGCAAGGCGACGAACATACATCTGTCGAGCGCCGAATTCTATCTCAAGAAATCAGTCGTTACTCTGTCTACTTCCACCGGTGTAGAGGTTACCAAAGAAAAGGGATTGATCGAGCTCGAAGCATCTCTCTTGGGGAAAAAAGGAAATAGGGAACAGGAATTGAACTTTCACATTCAACGACGGAGCGTCGATGACCTACACCTGGAAAAACAGCTCCGGGAATTCGGAGAGCACACGCGAAATATGCTCCAGGTTCAAGTTCCCAAAAGCGGCAAGGCAACTGTGGTATTTCCGGTTGCTGACATCTATAAACTCCTCAGTCCGATCATTTTTCACAGCTCGGGGCGGGCTAAGGACAAGGCGATCAGCCGTTTCAAACTGAAAGAAAAGGTCATCGAGGCGGGCTCCAACACATTCACCCTGAAAAGCAGCGGGCTACTTCCATACGGTCTCTACAGCGATCCTTTTGACGAAGACGGCATACCCGGTCAGGACCATACGATCATTGACCGCGGAGTTTTTGAGAAGTACTGGACAACAAAACGTTATGCCGACTACCTCAGGATTGAACCGACCGGCGTATTCAAGAACCTCGTTATTGAACCTGCCATCGAAATTGCGTTCGACGACAATGATTATTATGAAATCGTTCAATTTTCAGATTTATCTCCTGATCCAATCACTGGCGATTTCGTGGCAGAAATAAGGTTAGGGTACCATGTGAAGAATGACAAAAAAACACCGATAAAGGGCGGTTCAGTCAGCGGCAATGTTTTCGAGGCCTTGAAAAGTGTTTACTTCACCGATAAGAGTATATTTGAGGGTGATTATCTGGGACCAAAGATCCTTGCATTGAAAGACTTATCTATATCTGGCCAGTAAAGCACTCATTTTGAATCCCTCTGTACTCACTGTCATCGAGTCAGTATTATCTTATCCTTGACTCATCTAAAACCGGTCAGACAGCTTGACATTATGCAATATATTGGTATAATCTTAGACTAAAGAAAGTTTGGAGGTTTTGTATGCGTAAGGTTTTTCTCATCTTTATTCTGTTCACGGCGCTCGTTAGCGGTGCTGGACAGCGTCCGGGTGCGGTATTTCTCCTGATTTGGCCAGGAGCAAGAGCGACCGCACTGAGTGGCGCGTTTTCCGCAGTAGCCGATGATGCTACTGCCTGTTATTATAATCAGGCGGGACTGGCTTTTATGAATAGTACCGCCGTCACTCTGCAGCACGCACCATGGTTACAAGCTCTTAACGAGGATATGTATTACGAGTATCTTGGAGTCACGAAATCTTATAAGATCGGCACTTTTGGATTGGGCATAACATATTTGACAACCGGGCCCACTGAAGTGCGCAATTTTGAAGGCGTTTATCTGGGAACTTACACGACCTTCGATATATCGGTTGGATTGAATTATGGAGTACCACTCAGGCCGAATCTTGGCCTCGGGGTAGGTTGGAAATTTGTATATTCCTACCTCGTACCACCCTGGGTCTGGGGTAGAATGCCGGAACTCGGCATTCAGAGCGGTGGTATTGGCATAACATATGCCTTCGACATAGGTACTATGTACAAACCATTTTCTTTTCTCACGGTTGCCGGTGCCCTGCAAAATATCGGCCCGAATATCAGCTACACAGAAAGTGGAGCAGCCGACCCTCTTCCCTACACCCTAAGACTGGGCCTGAACTTGCAGCCAATAAATTCCCGCGTACTACGTATTGCCTTAATGGCCGATATAACCAAAATTCTGGTTGGTATGTTTGCCGACGAAGAAAATTCCTTCTTTGAGAATTTAGGCTACGAATTCCAGGAAGCATGGAAGGGCGTTGGGTTGGAAATCGATTATTACAATTTCGTCAGGTTACGAGCCGGATACTTCCACGACAGCGAAGGAAAGAGGACCGGCTTCACTTATGGCGGAGGCATCAAGGCCGGCGGTTTCTCGCTCGATGTCGGTATTGACCAGAATATTTACGATTTTCCAACGACGAACCGTAAGTTCTCGATTGCCTATCAATTCTAAGGAATATCTAAAAGAGCAAACTTTATAGTTTAGCAGAGATAATTAGGATTCACAGGACGACAACTGGGTAGATTTTTCTTTACCCATTTTGATTACGTACGCTGATACATTTCATCAATTATGGATAATACACCTAATTATTTATATGCTGAGCGACGGCCGCCACGGAGAGGACACGTTTGAAAAAACACAGAATTCTGATTGTTGGTGCAAGTGGATTCGTCGGCAAGAACCTGGTACTCCAATACACGCAACGGGAACATGTAAGTATCCTGGTGCGTCCCACTTCAAACATTGCATTATTCAAGAACAATCCCCGAATCAGGATTTTGTATGGCGACCTAGCTGAAGATCGGGGAATAACTGACGCCCTGAAGGGCATCGATGTCGTGATCCATTGTGCCGCGACAACCATGGGCCGGAGTTACTGGGAATTTCACCGAACCAACACCAAGGGAACAAAACATCTGATAAGTGCTATGCTCGAGAGAAATGTGCGTAAGATCCTATACGTCAGCTCTCACGCCGCGTGCGGCCCCTGCTCCGCTAATATTCCGTTACAAGAGCATGACCCTAAGAAACCAGTCTCTTTTTATGGCCGCACGAAGAACCTCGCGGAAAATCTGGTCGCAGGCAGCGGCCTCGACTTTACTATTATCAGACCGGTCTCAGTGTACGGTCCTCACGACAAAGAGATATTGACCTACGTCAAACTGCTGAATCGTGGCATCTGTCCGGTTGTCGGTTTCGGTACGAAATACCTGAACGTCATTTACGTACAGGATTTGGTCGACGTCATCATTAAGACCGTCGAGCAAGACCATTTTCCCCGCGCGACTTACTTTGCGAACGACGGCCAATGCTATTCCTTGGATTCGATCATGGATACAATCGCGGCTACCCTGAACAAGCGCAGCCTGAAGGTATGCGTGCCAACTGCCCTTGCTCTTTTCGTCGGGTTGTTGAACGATGTCTTCGTATCACCCGGCAAGAGACTGGTCACACGCGACAAGGTCAGGGAACTCGCGTGCCAGTACTGGGTCTGCAGTAGTGAGAATATAAGCCGTGAATTAGGATTCAAACCCCGGTATACATTCGACCGAGGCATTATTGAAACCATAAAGTGGTATCGAAGTCAAGGCTACCTCTCGTAACCAGGGATTCTAACTAGTCTTGACAAGAAACTCACCACAACTATAATTATAAGGGATAATTGAAATGAGCTGGTACGCCGGATATACGAAATGCAATCACGAACGTGTCGTGCACAAGATATTGCACGACAAAGGCATTAATACTTTTCTACCCGAAATCATTGTTCCGAGCCGACGCAAGAATCGCAAAATACTGATCAAGCGGCCGTTGTTCAGAAACTACTTGTTCATTGAGTTGGATGAGCTACGCGAGAATTGGATGAGAGTATTCCGCACCCCAGGACTTGCCCGGATCTGCGGCAACGGCCGGCCAACACCCATCCCCGATGACGATATCAATTCGATAAAGATATTCGTCAGCAGTGACCGGAACCTCTATCCACTGCCCTTCCTTCACATCGGAGCACGGGTTCAAGTAATGTCGGGCCCCTTGACCGGAGCAATCGGTATTCTTGTAAAAGAAGACAGAAAAAAGAGACGACTATCGGTTTCGGTTGAATTGATGGGTCAATCAGTTGTCGTATCATTATTTGATGACGAAGTAAAACCTTTCTAACCCAACTGCTAAATACCCGTTTCTAAAAACATTCTTTCTGTTCGTGGGGCTGTGCGGTTAGCGTGTATTTATCTAGTGGTAGGCCCTAATGCCGAGCCTTACGTAAACCTCATCCATTGTCTGGATGGCTATCTCCTTGGCTTTTCTTTGCCCCTGGTTAAGGACTTCAAAAACATAATCTCGGTCACTACGCAGCCGGACTTGTCTCTGCTGAATTGGTTCCAGTTCCCCGTACATGTTATCCAGCAGGATCTTCTTGCAGTCAAGGCAACCGATACTTGCTGCGCAGCATCCACGGGCACAATACTCAATATCCTTTTCCTTTGAGAAGGCCTTGTGTATGGTGAAAATATTGCAATCCTCAGGATTCCCGGGATCCGTTTTCCTCTTCCTTCGCACATCTGTCACCGCGGTCGACAGCTTCGTCCACATTTCTTCTTTTGTCTCATCTAGATATATGCAGTTATCGAGCGATTTGCTCATCTTATTAACACCGTCTAGTCCCAGAATTCTCGTCACCTCACCCAATTTCGCCTCTGGTTCAGGAAAAACTGGCCCGAAACACGAGTTGAATCGTCTAACGATCTCACGGGTCAATTCCAAGTGGGGAAGCTGATCATCCCCAACCGGCACAACTTCGGCTCTGTAAATCAGAATATCCGCCGCCATCAATACTGGATAGTCAAGTAATCCCATGTTTACGTAATCTGGATTCTGTTGCCGCTTCTCTTTGAAGGTCGGTACCCTCAGGAGCCATGAAATCGGCGTAATCGTATTCAATACCCAAGCCAGTTCGGTGTGCTCGGACACTGTAGATTGCACCATGAGTACGCTCTTTGCAGGATCTATACCAGCCGCCATGTATTCCACAGCACAGTCAAATATACTCTTTTCCATTTCCTTTGGGTCAAAACTCACGGTCATTGCATGGTAGTCAACAATGCCGTATATACAGAAATAGTCTGCCTGGAGCGATATCATATTGCGCATCGCGCCAACATAATTGCCCACATGCAGTCTTCCTGAGGGCTGTATGCCGCTGAATACTCTCTTTTGCCCATGCATACGTATATAATATACAAAAAACCTGTCTAAAGTCAACTATTGACAATTTTGTCAAACCGCTTATAATTAAGTGTGAAGGGAAAGATATTGTACAACAAGGAGGTCTATGAGGCGTTTAAGCGTCCTGATTTTTCTTATCTGCCTAGCCTCAGGTGCTTGGCAATTCAGCGAGGAAATCGCACTTTCTAAGATACAGCAGGTCAGTGACCTAGCGATTAGTGATAACGGAGAGATTTGGGTACTCTCCTCCGTAGCAATTGCGAAGATCGAAGGCAAGAGTGGCAGTCCGTTGCTCTCCAGAGAAACCCAGAATGCACGAGCAGTAGCGGTTCTCAATGATAACATCTATTATATAGACAGCAACAACCGGCTTCTATTCTATGCGACAGAAGACGGAGAGAATATTGCCGCAACCAGTCTCTATTTCAACAATCCCGCCCAGATTCAAGCGTTGTCGGTCAACGGCTCGCCCGGACTCATCGTGCTCGAACCTAACCGACTGGTATTCGCTGCTCCGTTTGAGATAATGGGTTCGCTCAGCACCAATGCCGATCGTTTTGCCATCATCCCGGCCGCCAACTACGCTGAGCGGCGCACGCCTATTTTTACGCTCAACGGAAACAGAATCTTTGCGTGGACCGGCGGTAGATTCATCAATCCTGACAACTACACCAACAAACTAATCTACAGTACTTCGAACAGCGTCATTGATTTCTGTGTTGACCGAAAAGGAAATCTATACATCTTATGTACAGACTCGATCACGGTTCTAAACGATGATGGTGAGTACAAAGGAAAAATAGGTGTCGGCAACATTTCTTACGGATCGAGAATTCTGGCGAATCCCGCAGACAACAGTTTGGTTATCTTTGATAACAATACGAAGAGAATCCAGATTGTGTCCCAATCCGGCCGTGATAGTGAAGAGCTAATCGTTTTAGACAAAAATCGACCTAATCCTGTTGACAATTTCACGGAAATTTCATTCACGCTGAGTGAGCCCCTCTATCTGACCATTACCATCTACAATCTGATCGGAGAACCAGTCAAGCAGATTGTCAAGGATCACTATCTAAAGGGTACCCACCGAGTTGTCTGGAAGGCGGTTGATGAACAGGGTAATCTGGTGCCGAACGGTGTATATTTCTACCGGCTTGAATCTAACAAAGGCGTTGCCATAAGGCAATTAATTGTGCTCAGATAGTCACGGGTTGCACGACCCGACTGCTCGAGCTGCAGTAAAATCGGGTCTCTCCTCGATCCGCTATGTGCTACGCCGTCACTCCCTACTAGAGAAGCACACGAGTGTCCTGGTTGGTATTTCAGGCGGTATTGACAGCCTGGTGCTCTTGTTCCTGCTCCATAAATACAAAGACACTTATCAGCAGCTGTGGGAAATTAAAGCCTGCCACATCAATACAGGATTTCCTGGCTGGAATCCAGCAGGTCTCCAAAAATTCCTCCGTGCACATGAAATTGAATCGATCGTGGTCAGTACCAAAATATACAAGAGAATACAAAGAGTCGATGATAAGTGTTTTTTCTGTTCCCGGGCGCGGCGCAAGCAGCTCATGGAAATCGCCGAAGAGTCGAATATCACTAACATCGCATTGGCCCATCATCAAGAGGATGTTGCTGAAACACTACTCCTTAATATGCTATATGCGGGACGGATGAGTACGCTTTTGCCCAGACAGCCGATAGTCCATGGCCGTCTCGTTTTAATACGACCGCTTTACTATATGAATAAGGAAACCATCCTCGAAATCGCCCGTGCCTTTCATCTAAAGAGCCACGGAGACTTCTGTCCTTATTACAAAAATTCAAGGCGCGAAATGATACGCGAAAAGCTGAACGTTATGAAGAAGAAGAACCCTGATATCTATACCAACATCTTCCGCAGCATATTCAATGTGAAGCAGTCATACATGCCTTCCTGACGCAGCATACGGTTTTTTAACAGCATATTCTGCTTTACCGGAAATACACTGGCTAGATTCCAATATCACAGCAACGCGAATCTGTCTAATTCTTCATAAACCGGCCCAGTAGGCTTCAGGGTCGACTTGAAAAGCACAACCGAATCGACTCCAAAGGCATCGGTCGAGATGTTATTTGCCAGGATATCGTCTACCTTACAATGTTTCTTAATTCGGCCAATGGTCAGGTGCGGGTGGAACCGCTTTTCCTCTTTGAAACCGACATGCGCGAGCCCTTTTTCAAGTTCGGCTGCGATGTCGTATAATTGGGTATTTCCTTCTTTCACACCAACCCACAAAACCTTCGGATTTCTCGGATCAGGAAAACAACCTAGTCCCTCTAGCCGAACCTGGAAAGGACTGTGCTTCTTACAGATTCCTGTGATTACCGGTGCCATCTCGACTTTTTTCTTCTCGTCAATTTCACCCAGGAATTTAAGCGTTATATGCAGGTTCTCAAAGACAACCCACTTGATCGGCAATTCCTTTTTTTCCTCGATCTGGGCAAATTCATGAATAACCTTTCGGATATGTTCAGGTACTCTAACTGCCAAAAATGTCCTCATCTCACTCCTTTCTTTATCAGTAGCAATCCTAAATTGTCACCGGCATTATTACCGCACTAACGCATCAAACTGACAAACTCCCGGTAAGAGGTTAATATCCATTCAATTATATAGCTATTTCAATACCGATTGGACAATGATCTGAACCCATCACATCTTTGAGGATGAATGCGGCCTTAAGGTTTTTGCGCAGGTTCTCCGTTATAAAAGAGTAATCGATGCGCCAGCCAACATTTCGTTCCCGGGCGCGGGTTTTCAAATCCCACCAGGTGTATTGCCCTGACTCCGTGTTGAAAACCCGGAAGGTATCGATGAAACCGTGGGCCAATAACTTATCGATCCAGGCACGCTCCTCCGGCAGAAATCCGGATATCCTTTCATTTTCCCTGGGACGGGCAAGGTCGATTTCCTTATGCGCGGTGTTCACATCGCCACAGATGATGAGTTTCGTGCCTTTGCGTCGCAGCTTGTCGACACAGCCCAGGAATTCATCGTAGAACGCCATCTTGTATCTCAACCGGTCTTTCGATATCTTACCGTTGGGAAAGTAAACATTGAATAGAACGAATGCTCCATAATCAGCAACAACGACCCTGCCTTCGACATCGTATTTCCTTATGCCCAGACCTTTCTTAATATTTTCTGGCTTGATCCTTGTAAACAAGCCAACACCGCTGTACCCTTTTTTCTCGGCCGCCGTATAGTACGCGCAATAACCATCGATGTTCTTTAATTCCTCTGGAAGCTGTTTCTCAGACGCCTTTGTCTCCTGGACACACAGAATATCAGGTTGAATCGCCCGGAACCAACCAAGAAACCCTTTCCTGTATACTGCCCTGAGTCCATTAACATTCCAGGAGAGCAATTTGATTCTTTTCATCTAAGTTATGGTAGGACCCTTATCCATTGTATCAATGTTCCGCCGGTACCAGACGGTTGATCAACATGCCTTGTATGACTGAAAAAGTTACCATCAACAATGTGAGCACTAATATATATTTCAGACCAAAATAGAAGATCGCAACCGGTAACAATGGAATCTTGATGGCCCGATTATACAAAAAAGCAGCAAGATATCCATAACCGACACCTTTGTCCCTGAGTTCAGCTAGCAAAGGATACCACACATATATTGGCCCGGTTGATATAATCCCGGCAATGATAACAAAAAACCACTTACTGATCCCGGGTTTCTTAAAGTATTCGGCGACAAATTGTCGATTGATGAAAAGGTTTGACACCGTCATCAGCAGGAAGACAAGTGCGAATATCGGCAATATCTGCACAAAGATCCGTGAGAAAAAACGGATGCTCTCTGAAAAGAGAGAAGGGCTTATGAAAAGTACAAGAATATAGAGCAGAACCACGGCAAGAATGAAAAACCATTCACCACCGATTTTCTTTATGCCCTGTTTTGGCATCAGATAAAATGTAAGATCAACATGGTTAGTATACCCAGCACAATTGCAAAGATGGAAGCGGTCAGATTTCTGGCAATGGCAAACCGACGATCCAATATCATGATCTCCACGGGTAATTGTACCACACCCACGGTAACCCAGGCAACGAGGAAGGCAGTGACCGCGCTGATACCGACGCCATTCTTAAGGAATTCTCCGCCCAGTATGTAGCTCGTCATTGGATGACCTGCAGAAATGCTGCCGATAACGCAGCCGATGATCGAATCGAGTAGTAAATTTCTCTGGAACAACGCAACGTAGAATGATCTGGGTATTAAATTGTTGAATAGACTCACGAGCAGTAGGGCACCGGTGATTATCGGTAGCAGCCTAGCCATGGTTTTGGCAGACTTGTCCAGGGATTTGCCCAGTTGTCTTCGGAAGTCAGTACACGGTGATGCAGGATCAGACATTACGCAATTCTTCTCTTAATAGCTCGAGCGCATGTTTGCATGCTGACCTGCGGATGGTCTGACGGCGGCCCTTAAACAGGAACCGCTTCACCGTGACGGTTTTCTCCATGGCTACTGCGATATACACTGTACCGATCGGTTTCTCCTTAGATCCGCCGCCTGGTCCAGCAATGCCGGAAACCGCAATACCGATATCAGATTTTATTTTTTTCTTCACACCCAGAGCCATTTCCCACGCGCTCTCAGCACTCACCGCACCGAAATGCTCCAGCGTCCGTGCCTTCACACCGACAATCTTCTTTTTGACGGTATCGGAATAGGCAATGAACCCGCCCTGGAAGTATTTCGAACTACCGGATATGCTGGTAAACGCTGCACCCAGCATGCCTGCGGTACAAGATTCACAAACGCTGATGGTTAATTTCTTTGTGGCAAGAAGTTTCCCGATCTGCCGGGCTAACGTGTCATTTCTCATCGTTTCGTTCAGTACACGAATGAAAGATTTTTCAGAATGATAATGATAATGGTCGTATAAATCGCAGCCAAGAGATCGTCAAGCATGATTCCCCAACCGCCTTTGAGATTTTCCAGGCTCCTGATTGGCAGGGGCTTCACAATATCGAAAAACCTGAAGAGCAGGAAT
>SMTZ1_10021061_pt1 | contig 11264 bp, 16 predicted proteins | sample DeeMarSWOR136_30_FD_25667 | JGI IMG/M metagenome (IMG submission 25667)
TGCCGATTCGAATGTTGAAATACTTAATTTCGGTGCTGAGGATGTTTTCATCAAGGGGGCCAATGCTATAGACCCGGAAGGTAACGCCGGTATTTGCTCCACCTCGGTAAAGGGCGGTACTATTGGTATGTGCTGGCCGATAGTAATGCCACGCGGTTCTCAGCTCATAATGCCTGTCGGTCTGGAGAAGATGATTCCCTCGGTCATTGAAGCTGCCCTACACTCAGGCATCTATCACTTCAAATATAGCACCGGGTGGCCAGCAAAGATCATGCCGGTGACTACGGGCAAGGTGGTAACTGAGATTCAGGCCTTAGCGGTACTTACTGGAGTCAGGGCCTATCACCTGGCCTCAGGTGGCGTTGGGGGTTCCGAAGGGGCGGTGGTGCTCTCCATAGAGGGAGATGAAGACAGAGTAGTGAAGGCCTTTGATTTGGTTAAATCCATTAAAGGAGAGCCTCCGGTTACGCTACCGGACACCTTCTTTGTAAGCTCGGCAGCCGATTATAACTACGATGCTTTGGCACAGCTCGCCACATTGAAGGGCCTCTAAACAGAGCTTGGCATATGTAGGTCGCATACATTTGATTGCTATCGCTTGTCTTTGATAAGCGATTCTGGCGATAGATAGCAGTCTCGTAGCGCCCCTCTTCGAGGGGCGCTAGCTCAACATCGGCGGAAGATGCCAATAATGTCCCCCATCACTGAACTGTGATCTGCCCTCCGGCTGGTACCAGCGTCATATTTTCTGAGCAACATTAGGTCAGCTTCTGATAATAGCCTACCATCCGCGATAACCCCTCTGTTAATGGTATTCGTGTTTGCCAGTCCAGCCCACCTTCTGACGCAGAGATTTTATCTTTTGTCTAAATCCATCCATGCAATATCTAAGGCAAGGGGTAACGGATTTAACAGGTTAGTACGGAGCACCCAGGCGATGACTAAGGTTCCGCCGGTAATAAGTTGGTTGTATAATAGGGAAGCATGATTAAACTAAAGGAGGCACTGGTGATAGAGTATTTCCGTCGTACCTATACGGGCATTTGACAAGAGGTCGGCAAGATTACCGATTTCCGAAAACTGTTGTGGAGGGGTCTGATGCAGCCACAATATAAAAAGAAACAGAAAGTAAAGATTATCTCCGTGAAGTATTCCCAAAAAGAAGAGTACTTGAACCAGAGCGGAGTGATTACAGATTCATTTTTTGTTGGCAAGTGGGGGCAAGTAGATTATATGAACCATTCGCCTGGAGACTATTACGCCTACAAGGTTCGTCTCGATAAGGATGGCAGTGAAGCCATAGTAGTTGAGGCGGAGCTGGAACCGCTTAACCCATAAGCTCTGGGTCTTTTTAACAACTGGTATCTTATGGCACCTCACATTGAATTACTAACTTTGGTGTCAACTCAACCTCGTGTCTTTCCCTTAGGTTGCTTATAAAATCGACGTTAATATGATAGAATGTCAGTTGAGTGCCCGTAACTTCGTAGCTAGTGGGAGGGATCGCATAGTGGCCTAGTGCGGGCGCCTGCTAAGCGCTTACCCTGGGAAACTGGGGTCGTGGGTTCAAATCCCACTCCCTCCGCCAGATGAAGAATGCCCCCTTTAGAGGGGCTTAAATTTTAGTACCTCGAGAGATGGCAATGCCTAAGTACTATATCTGGACTATCGGCTGCCAGATGAATAAGGCCGAATCAGAGCGGCTCGGCGGTTACCTGGAACAAAATGGCTATCAGGTGGCAGCCAGAGCTGAGGAAGCTGAGCTTATCGTACTCAATAGCTGTGTGGTGCGGCAGAGTGCCGAGAACCGGGCTATCGGTCGACTCAATGCCCTTAAATCGGTGAAGCGGTTAAACCCAGGGCTAACCCTGGCTGTCACCGGTTGCCTAGTAAATTCGGAAATTAAGCGGCTCAGGGAGAGATTTCCCCACGTTGATCACTTCTTTAAACCAGGGGAGTATCCACCGTGGCTTACGCCAATTGCATCGCATCCGGTAATACCTCAGCACCCCCTACCAGCTACCTTTGTTCCCATAATTCAGGGCTGTAATAATCTATGTGCCTATTGTATTGTTCCCTACCGCCGGGGTCGAGAAAAAAGCCGCCCGGTCAGAGAGGTAGTTAGTGAGGTAAGGGAGCTTACGCATCGAGGTGCCAGGGAGGTAATCCTGCTGGGGCAGAATGTAGACTCATACGGGCATGACCTGGTGGGAAAACCGGACCTAGCCCTTCTCCTCGGTGAATTAAATGCCATAGATGGGCTAGAGCGTATTCGCTTCCTGACTAACCATCCCAAGGATATGAGCTCAAAGCTCATTGATGCCGTAGCCAGTCTGGACAAGGTCTGTGAGGAGATAAGCCTTCCGGTTCAGTCAGGCAGTAGTGCTATCCTTAAGGCCATGCGGCGGGGCTATACCGTAGAGCGCTACCGTGAGCTCGCTACTGAAATACGCCGTAAGATACCGGGGGTAGCCCTGAGCACTGACGTTATTGTCGGCTTCCCCTCGGAAACGGAGGCACAGTTTCGGGAGACCTATGACTTGCTCTTAAGACTGCGGTTTGATAAGGTTCACGTGGCTGCCTATTCACCGAGGCCAGGGACCCTTGCCTCAAGAGAGTTAGTAGATAGTGTCCCTTTAGCTGAGAAAAAAGAGCGGCTGCACCAGATTGAAAAGCTTCAGGAGATGGTAGCCGCTGAGATTAATGCCGGGCTGCGGGACAAAACGGTTAAGATTTTAGTAGAAGGTAGGAATAAGGGTAAGTGGCAGGGTAGAACTCGAACCGGGAAGCTGGTATTTTTCGGCGGCAGTGATGACTACCTTGGCCAGTTGCTAAGAGTACGTATCAATAGGGTAAGCCCCTGGGCATTGCAGGGTAATCTGGAAACTGGTAGCCCTGATTAAAGCAAGGAGGGCAAATGGGTATTAATACCAATATAGTCTTTATCATCATCTTTCTGGTTGTGATTTTCGTCATGTTCTATTTCTTCATGATTAGACCACAACGCAAAAGACAGAAGGAGCACGAGGAGTTGCTCGGCCAGCTGAGGGGGGGCGACAGAGTCATTACGGCTGGTGGCATCTACGGGCAGATTGAAAGTGTCAGCGAAGATAGTGTGGTTCTGAAAGTAGAATCGGGGGCAACCCTAAGGGTGGCTAAGAGCAGTATCGTCGGGAGAGCCTAATGGAGGCTATCTGGACTCACTGTTCCTCAGTTATAGCTGTTGTAAACGGACCCAACTAAAGCCTGTTTCATAATTGTATCGTAGGGGGTGGGCATGAGTAGGAAACTGGTGGCACTTATCGTAGTGATGGTGGTCGGGATCTTCTACTTTGTAGTTAGATGGCAGCTCACCGAGCAGGATTTGGCGCTGGCTATGACAGAGCTGTCTGGCACGCAAGCTACGTTAACCGGCAGCGAGAGAGAACTGCTCGGCACCAGAGACGAGTTGGCGGCTCTAAGGTCTGAACTGGAGAGCACCAAGGACTACCTCTCGGATGTTGAAGCCGAGCTACAGTTAGCTCAGGATAACCTCATAGATATAGAGGAGGAGCTAGCGGATACTAAGGCTAGGCTGGCTGCCATGGAGACCGATGCCCTTCACTTGCATAACCCCACCTTTGAGGAAGCGCTTGATTTCCTGGAAAGAGACCAGACTGATACCAATGAGTACCTTGAGGGTGAGTATGTCTGCTCTCATTTTGCGGCTGATGTCAATAATAATGCTGAACAGCAGGGTATCAGATGTGCTCTGGTTGATGTGCGTTTCTCTAGCTCGGGTCATGCCATTATCGCTTTCGACACAACCGACGAGGGGATGGTGTACTTTGACCCGATTACTGATGACAGAGCCCGGCCGGTTATTGGTAAGCGGTACTACCGCTGTGTGGAACCAAAGCCGGGTTACATCTACGAGACGCCGTCATTTGATGATACTATTGTCGATATCGTGGTGATTTGGTAGTGGCTGAAGCGGACGTTAGAAGTCTCAGGGGAAAAATAAAGATACTCAAAGAGGAGCTTGGGGCGGTCATTGTGGCTCATAACTACCAGCGCCCTGAGGTTCAGGATATTGCTGACTTTGTCGGGGATTCCTTAGAGCTAGCCCGTAAGTGCACCCAGATTAGTGCCCAGGTAATTGTCTTCTGCGGCGTACAGTTTATGGCGGAGACAGCGGCTATTCTTAATCCTGAGCGCACGGTGCTCTTAACCGAGGCTGGCGCGGGCTGTCCCTTGGCCGATATGATTACGGCTTATGAGCTTAAGGAGTGGCAGGTGAGATACCCAGAGGCAGCGGTGGTGTGCTACATCAATTCGTCAGCCGAAGTTAAAGCTGAGAGCTATATCTCGTGTACTTCGGCTAATGGCGTGGCGGTAGTCGAATCAGTTCCCCATGATGAGATAATCTTTATCCCTGACCAGAACCTTGGGCATTACATCTCTACCCAGACCAAAAAGCGGCTGATCCTTTACCCTGGTTTCTGCTATGTTCACCATCGTATCACACCGAAGCAGGTAGCGACAGCAAGGAAACTTCATCCTGAGGCCAGAGTAATTGTCCACCCCGAGTGCCGACCTGAGGTAGTGGCTATGGCTGATGCTGCCCTTAGCACCTCACAGATGCTCCGCTATGTGAAGACTAGCTCCCATCAGGAATTCATTATCGGCACCGAGGCGGGGATACTTCATGGGATGCGTAAGCAGAACCCAGCTAAGTCCTTCTACTTAATCTCAGGAAGCCAAGTCTGCACCGATATGAAGAAAACGACCCTTGAGACGTTGGCCAAGACTATGGAGCAAAGGCAGAATGTGGTAACTGTCCCTGAGGAAATAAGGGTAGGGGCCAAAAGGGCCGTTGACCGTATGCTGGCGATCGGTTAACAGTGATTAATATTATAGGAGCTAAAGCTCACGGAGTTTTGAGTGGCAAAGAATCTACCACTAAATAAAGAGATTGATAACATCATAGACCTAGCTCTGGCTGAGGATGTAAACCAGGGTGACGTAACCAGCGAAACCCTGATACAACCTGGGCTTCGGGGTCGGGCATCCATCCTAGCTAGGGCAGAAGGGGTGCTAGCCGGCATTGAAGTAGTAAGGAGGGTATTTCTCAAGATTGACCCGTCACTTAAGTTTGAAAGGCTTCTAGAAGACGAGGCTAGGGTCAGGCCGGGAGATAGGGTGGCTAATGTCTTTGGTAGGGTAATAAGCATCCTTAAGGGCGAGCGGGCTGCCCTCAATTTTTTGAGTCGGCTTAGTGGTATTGCTACCGATACGGCTCGGTTTGTTGCTGAAGTAGAAGGGTACAGGGTCAAAATCAGTGATACTCGTAAGACCACCCCCGGTCTGCGGCAGCTGGAGAAGTATGCTGTGCGTGTCGGTGGAGGGGAGAACCATCGCTTTCACCTTGGTGACGGTGTGCTGATTAAGGATAACCACATCACTGCCCTGCGTGCTCTGGGGATTAGCCTGAAGGATATTGTGGTTAAGGCGAAACAGGATGTCCCCCAAGGCCTGACGGTTGAGGTTGAGGTGAGTAGAGCTAGCGAAGCGCTAGAGGCAGCCGAAGGTGGTGCCGATATCATCATGCTGGATAATATAAGCCCGGATGAAATGCGCCGTATCAGGAGCTTGCTACCGAGCCGCATCAGGATAGAAGCTTCGGGCGGCATTACCCTGGAGAGTGTCCGTGCGGCTGCCTGGGCTGGAGTTGACATAATATCTGTTGGAGCGCTTACTCATTCGGCGAAAGCCTTGGATTTTAGTCTTGAGTTTGAGCCCAAAACGATAAAAATTTAGTAGCTGCCGAGTAGGGGGGAATTATGCCGATATCCAGAGACCAATTTGCGAAAGGCTTGGACAATACCGCCCAGAAAATCCTTACTTTCCTGGCAGAACATTCGGATCAAGCCTATGAACCTTCTGAGATTGCCGAAGCCATCGATGAAGGTAAACTACCGCCGGGGAGCTCTTTGTGGCGGGGGATGGCCCTGCTGAGTTTAACGTGGCAGAATCACAGCATCCTGGAAGACCTGGTTAAGAAGGGGCTGGTCGACAAGAAGATAATAAAAGGGGTCTCCTGGTACTGTATTCATAAGGGCTAGGCGAACGGGCGCTACCATTGAGGCCAGTTCTCATATGCGCTGCTTCTTTTGAGCTGTGGCTAGATAGCTAGCGGGACCATCGTCTATTCTGATATCGATAAACCCGGCGCGCTGGAGCATGGTTTTCAGCTCGCCCTCAGCCGGAATAATATCATTTGCCACGGCTGGCATTTGCTGATGAACCCGATTAATTTCATCTCGGTTTGAGGTGTGGCAGATAATTAGCCGAAAGCTGGAGTAACAGACGCAGGCGTCGAAGATTTCCCTGCCGAAGGGAAGGCTGGCAACATCACCCTGAAGGTAAAAAATCCTTTCGCTAACACCCTTACCCCGTGCCTTTCTAAGCAACTCCTCGGCGTAGTCAAGGGCAACCAATACCCCTTGGTTACCGATCTTTCTCAGCAGAAGGGGGAGGAATATGCCAGTGCCACTACCTACATCAAGCAGGGTAGCCCCGGACTCAACCCCCAGGCGTTCAGCCAGCACCTTTAGCTTAGTGGTATCCTGCTCACAATGGTTTTCATCCCAGGCGGCGGCTTTCTGGTTAAAGAATGTCCTGGTCACTGCCTTACCTCCAGTGGCGCTTGTTTCTGCCAGTGCTTTACCTTCTTCTTAGGTGAGATGGCAGTGGCGATGCCAAATATTGCCGAGGAGGTAATGACTATGGTAGCACCGCTGGGGATATTAAGGAGGTAGGACATCAGGAGACCTATCCAGCCGGAGAGGACACCAAAGCCGGCGGAAAGGAGAAACATCCGTTTCATACTGTAGGTAAGTTGATAAGCGGCTGCTGCCGGATTCAGAATAAGGCTGAAGACCAGCAGCCCCCCGATGGGACGGAGCGAGGCGGTAACGGTAGCTCCGGTGAGAAAAAGGATACCGTAGAAGATAGCGGTTGCGGGAATACCGACCGCTAGCGCCATATCACGGTGAAACACGGTGGCTTGAAACTCCTTATAAAAGACAATGACGAGACCAACGACAACAGCGGCGACCACACCCAGTAGCATCACGTCACCTCTGGTATTGGTCAGGACGCTACCCCACAGTATCTCTAGGGCTCCTGATTTGGTGCCGGGCATGAGTCCCATAAATAGGAAGGCAAGTCCGAGCATTAGGGAGAAGATAATACCTACTGAGGTGTCCGGGCCAAGCTCACCGCGGTCAGCCAGGGGGCCGATAATAGCCGCGGCAATGAAGCAGGCTCCAAAAGCACCGAGCAGTGGATCAAAGCCGGCTAATAGGCCAAGCATGGCACCAGCGAAAGCGGCATGCGACATGGTCACGCCGATAAAGGGCATGTGCATCAGTACCACGAAGACGCCGACAACACCGCAGGCAATCCCGCCGAGAAAGACGGAAAGAACCGCGTTCTGCATGAACTGATAACCGAAGATAGACAGGTCCACGCTCAACACTCCTTAATGCCAAAGCGCTGTTAAACTAGGACAGCTTCCCCTCGCCGTGCCCTAACCGCTGCCAACGGCATATCATAGAGCTCGCTGAGTCTCTCATCAGTAAGTACGTCCTCAGGAGGTCCTTGCCGCCAGATATACCCCTCTTTCATTAGTACCACCCGGTCACAGGCAAGCGGCAGGGCACTTAAGTCGTGGGTTACCACGAGGGTGGTCAGCTTCCGCGAGTCGTGAATCAGCTTCACCAGCTCCAGGACATCTGTCTTGGCACGCCAATCTAGGGAAGCCGTTGGCTCATCCAAGAGGAATATTTGTGGCTCCTGAGCCAGACAGCGGGCGATGGCGACCCGCTGTTGCTCTCCCCCGGAGAGGTGTCCGATCGGCCGTCGGGCGAGTGCTGTCATGTCCACCATTTCTATGACTTCGTCTACGATCTCCCAGTCATGCTGACTTGGTCTTCGCAGCGGGCCCAAGAGCCCATAGCGCCCCATCATGACTACTTCACGCACGCTCACGGGCATCCTCGGGTCTATGTTCTGCACCTGGGCTACATAGCCTACCTTCTTCCTTAAGGAATGACCATTATTGGAAGTAAAATGCTCACCCAGTACCACTACCCGCCCGCTGAGTAGTTTACCCAAGCCGTTAATTATGGTGAGCAGGGTGGTCTTGCCCGCCCCGTTAGGGCCAACTATGCCCACAAACTCTCCAGAGCTTACCTTAAGGGATACGCCGCGCAGGGCAACATCTTCCCGGTAGGAAACCACAGCATTCTCGATGTTTATCATCACTTGGCTCACTAAACCGCCTTTCATAGTCTGCCTTGGCTACTGGCCAGTCGCCTCCAGGATCAACTGAATATTTTTGTCGACAGCCTTTTCCCAAGTTTCGGTATCGGGAAAGCCACCGGGGAAGTTAGAGAGGATTATACGGGTTGCCCCAAGGTCCTCGGTGATGCCCGCCCCGGCATCCTGCCCGCTCTGCAGGTTATCAATGATTAGGCTTACCCCTGAGGCTCTACCGGTGTCCACTAGCCCCCTGACTATCTGTGGGGTGAGTGAGTCGGGGCGACCGTAGGTGGCGACCACATTGAGGCCTGTCCAACTAACAAAACCGGCCTGCATCTCGGCACACATGACATTTATCGCCGAGAGGTCCACCTGGTCGAGTTCATCTCTGAGCTCCGCTTCCTTGGCTGAAACCAGATTGCTATAGTCTGCGGCCAACTGTTGGTAGAGAGCAGAGTTCTGACCATCTACCTGGCACAGGGCAGCAGTAATCTTGTCGGTGGCCTCTCTCTGCACCGAAGGTACCATCCAGTTGTCGCTTTCAGTAGTTTGAATATCGAGGCTGACTACTATCAAGTCGGAGTTGTCGGCTGAGGCAATTATCTCTTGAGAGAACTTCTCACCCTGCCAGCCGTGGAGGAGAAAGAGGTCGGCGTTAGCCAGCTTCTGAATATCGCCTGCCTTAACATCAAAGTGTCCCGGGCACTGAGCTGGCGGAATCATGTTGACCACGTCGACCCGGTCGCCGCCGACTTGCTCCACGATTTGAGCGATGAGAGAGGTGCTGGTCACCACCCCGATCTTTTCTGAATTTACTGATGAGCACCCCAATAGGGTTAAAGCGGTAGCCAGTAATCCTAGCAGCATAGCGCTGGCTAGGATTTTAGACTCAGCGGTCACTAGAGCATCCTTATTCTTTATTTTCCAAAATTATACGGTGGGTCAGGAAATCAATTTCCCTGATTTTGGCTGAAATCTCCTTGTGCTCCCCGAGCAGTGTTGTTAACAGTAGTATATTTGCCTCTACCTTTAAGGAGGCAATTTCTGACATGATTAGTTCTCGCTCACCATTCTTAGCGACATATACCTTGGATAAGCACATCTCACTGCCCCCCTTTTTCCAGACTGCTTAAGGTGTTAGATAAGGATTGGCTGGCTTTGTCCATCTCCTGGGCTGCCTGATCAAGCTTCTTAGCGGCTTCAATCTCACCCAGTTTGGCTACCTTATCTGCCCACTCCCTAAACTCGTGGCTATGCTCTTCATTATGTTTAATCCAGTAGTGTAGTATGATCTTGAGTTTCTCTCTGTCGTTATTACCCATGATATCTCCACTAGATATATATTATTGCAACTGCAACTAATTGCCTAAAGAACCAAAATTTTTTTTATTGCTGGCACTTTTCACACAGGCCGAAGAAAGCCAGGTGTTTCATGTCAACCCGAAAGTTGTACCGCTGCTGAATCTCGGTCCACAGAGGCTCTAAGGCCGATTCCTCGATATCTGTGATTTCGCCACACGTCTGGCAGACAAGGTGATGATGGTGTCCCTTCCCCATGCAGTGATAACGTACCCGTCCGTCGCCTAAATCTGTTTCCGTTACCAGGTCAAGGGTCTTCAGCAGCTCCAGGGTCCGGTAGACCGTAGAGATATTCATCTGGGGATAGTAATCACAGGCCTGGGCGTATATCTCCTCAGCACTGATGTGACTATCGGCCTCTTCCACCGCCTTAAGTATCATGAGCCGCTGCGGTGTTAACCGATAACCCAAATCGCTTAGTTTGCGGTCTATCCACCTAGCCTTCACGTAATTTAGTTTACCAGAGCCTTCAACTAATTGCAACCCCTTGTTTATGCAAATAGTTTCTAAAAACACCTGATATCCGGTAGTCATCAGGGGGAAGCTTCAGACCTTATCCTTGCTGTCGAGAAGTATGGTTACCGGGCCGTCGTTTATAATTTCCACCTGCATATACTGTTGGAACCGTCCAGTTTCTACCTTAAGCCCACTGTCACGTACCGCAGCGATAAACCTTTTAAATAGTTCTTCAGCCAGATCTGGCGGGGCGGCACTAATGAAGCTGGGTCGGCGGCCTTTTCTGGTATCAGCCAGGAGCGTGAATTGGCTTACCACCAGGAGTTCACTGTTAACATCGAGGGCGGAGAGGTTAAACTTGCCTTGCTTATCAGCAAAGATACGCAGGCCGACGGTCTTTTGGGCCAGATACTGCGCATCCTGTTCCGTATCTTTATCGGCTACGCCAATAAAAACCACCAGCCCTCTGTTAATCCTGCCCACCCCCTCCCCAGCTATGCTGACTGAGGCACTGGTGACCCGTTGCAGGAGCGCTTTCACTTCTGATCCCCTGACTTATGCTTTTTGCCCGATTCTCTTTTAGTCTCCCCGCCCGCACGGCTCTGACGGCTATCGGTAATATAGAAGCCACTTCCCCTGAAAATCAGGGGGGTGGAGTGGATGACACGGCGCAGCCTTCCCTGACACTGAGGGCAGGTAGCTAATGGCGCTTCGTCAAACTGTTGCCGTTTCTCAAAACGGAATTGACATTGACTACATTCGTAATCGTAGATGGGCATCTACCTCACCTCAAGCAAGATTACCATGGATATTTTACAGGAGTAGCTGTATTAGAGGCAAATGGGAGCTGCGAATATCGGTAGTTGAGGTTATCAGAGCCGGGCGGTCTTACAAAAAATTCTGGACTTTAGACCCCAAAAGGAGTAAAATTAAAGCAGTAAGGGACGGTTTGAGTATGTAGTGAGCAATGCGTATTTAAGTTATAACCTTGTCAGGAAGAAGAGAGGCACTAGCTTAGAATTAGGCTCAGTGCTTCATACATTTTAAGGAGGTGTAGTTATGCAGTCGAGTCTGATTGGCAAAATTGAGAAGGCGAAACGCTACGCTCAAGAGACAGACCGAATTACCTTCTCCGGACTGTC
>SMTZ1_10010314_pt1 | contig 11263 bp, 8 predicted proteins | sample DeeMarSWOR136_30_FD_25667 | JGI IMG/M metagenome (IMG submission 25667)
CGCCGGTCTCAGCAGCCGCGAACTAATCGATTACTAAAAGATTCTGATTGGCGGGTATTTAATTAGCCAGTTAGACATCTACAGAGACAATAGAATTATTAACCGTAATGAGTAGAAGGAGAAACTGTAATGAAAATCGGGTTTAATATGTTATTGTGGACCACGCACGTTACCGAAGAGGATTTTCCCCAATTGGAAACGCTCAAGAAAGTTGGTTATGACGGCGTCGAGATTCCTCTTTTCGAGGGCCGGCCCGCACATTTTGAAAAGGTCGGTAAAGCGATTAAGGACAACGGTCTTACCTGCTCATCTGTAACAGTCATCCCGGACGAAGGGCACAACCCCGTTAGCGCTGACGCCGGTAACCGTGAAGGAGCTGCTGAACACCTCAAGTGGGCGATTGATTGCTCGGCTGCGTTAAGCTCGGAGGTCTTGTGTGGGCCTTTCTATCAGCCGCTGGGTGTGTTCACAGGCCAGGCACCAACTAAGGAAGAAAAGCAGAGGGCAGCCGAGGTGCACCGCAAGGCGGCCGAGCTTGCCGCCAAAGCCAACCTTGCTCTGGCTGTGGAATATCTCAACCGCTTCGAGTGCTATTTTCTCAACACAATGGCCGACACAGCGGATTACGTCCGCCTTGTTGACCACGCCAACTTCGGAATACTTTATGATACTTTCCACGCCAACATCGAAGAGAAGGACCCCGTCGGCTGTATCGGTCCGCACGTCGATATGATTAAGCATGTGCACATCAGCGAAAACGACCGCGGCACGCCGGGCAAAGGCCACATTGACTGGGCCGGTACATTCAAGGCGCTGCGCTCAGGCGGTTACGATGGATGGCTGGTAATTGAGGCCTTCGGACGGGCGCTGCCCGACCTGGCTGCCGCCACACGTGTCTGGCGGGATTTCTTCCCTAATCGCGAACAGGTTTACACCGACGGTTTGAAGTTTGTTAAAGAACAATGGCAGGCCGCAGGCTAAGTGCCGCAGCATAACCAAGGAAAATTCGTCCCGCACCAAAAGAGCTTCGGCTCACGCCTTTTTGGTGCGGGATGGGCTTCCACAAAATACGAAACCAGCAGTTAAAGTTAAAAGGGAGGAATTATGATGCGTACGATTTACTTACGACTCATTTGGGTTATGTTATTTGTTCTTTTTGGTCTTGTTACAGGCGAGGTTGTCGCTCAGGAGGATTTTAAGCCAATCTTTGACGGCGAAACGCTCGATGGCTGGAAGTCGCCGGATATGAGCTACTGGTCTGTTCAGGACGGTGCAATCACTGCTCGCTCGACGAAGCAAAATCCGGTGAAAACGAACCAATTCCTCGTATGGCAATTGGGCGAGCTGGATGACTTCGAGTTGAAGCTGAAGTATCGCATCAGCGGAACACCGGCGGCCAACTCCGGCATTCAGATTCGCAGCCGCGTCGAAGAGGACGGCCACGCCATCGGATACCAGGCGGACATCGACCTGACTGGTCGATATGCCGGCGCGCTTTACGACGAGCGAGGCCGGGGGATGCTTGCTGAACGTGGACAGAAAAACATCATCCGCACTGACGGCAGCAAAACAAGCACATCGCTCGGAGATTCGGACAGCTTGTTTGCAAATATCAAAAAAGATGGCTGGAACGAATATCATATAATTGCCCGGAGCGAACATATCATTCTTAAGCTCAACGGCAAGATTACTGCCGAGGTAATTGATAACGAAACCGCCCAGCGAGAGCTTTCAGGTGTGCTGGCGTTACAGTTGCATTCGGGACCGCCGATGACGGTACAATTCAAGGACATTCAGCTTAAGCGGTTGAAAATGCAGGATAGGAAAAAGATAGTTTTGGTAGCTGGCCCGCGCAGCCACGGTTACGGCTCTCACGAGCACAACGCCGGCTGCTTACTGCTGGCAAAATCGCTGAATGAGAGTATGCCCAATATTTATGCCACGGCATACCTTAACGGCTGGCCCAAAGACCCGACCGCTTTTGATAATGCCGATGCGATTGCGATTTACTGCGACGGTGGCGGAGGGCACGTGGTTATGCGGCATCTTGAGCAGGTGGACAAGCTTGCCAAAAAGGGTGTGGGTATAGCCACTATCCACTATGCGGTTGAGGTGCCCAAGGGCAAACCCGGCAATTATATGCTTAACTGGACCGGCGGATACTTCGAGACGTTCTGGTCGGTCAATCCGCACTGGGAGGCCAAATTTGAGCAATTGCCAGAGCACCCCATCACTCGCGGCGTCAGGCCTTTCTGGATGGATGACGAGTGGTACTACCACATGCGCTTCGTCGAGAATATGCAGAACGTAACGCCGATACTAACCGCGATCCCGCCGGATAGCACTCGCAGGAAAGGTAACGATGCACACGGTGCCAATCCGCACGTCCGTGCGCGGATGGGTATGCCGGAACATGTGGCCTGGGCATACGAAAGGCCCCCGCGTCTTCTTGTCGAAGACAAGAGCGGGGGCGGACGTGGCTTCGGCTTCACCGGCGGACACTGGCACTGGAGTTGGGCGTCAAATGACTTTCGCAAACTTGTGCTGAACGCATTGGTGTGGATTGCCGGAGCAGAGGTTCCACCAAACGGTGTACCATCAAAGACCCCGTCTATTGAAGATCTTGAAGAAAACCAGGACTATCCGAAACCAAAGAGCTGGAATCGAGAAAAAATTCAGGATATGATTAAGCAGTGGAACCGGCCATAACAAAAGGACCCATTTTGCAAGTTTCCGGGCTCCAAATTTTGTGACGTATTGCAAAATGGGGAGCCCTTTTCTCTTTCATTTGCAGGAGAACATTATGAGAAGGTTACTGTTAATCTTAATGATGGTCGTTGTATGGTGTAATTTGTATTCCGGAAATGAATTATTTGCCGGGGAGAAAATAACAGTAGTAAAATCAGAGACCAGAGCGGTTGATTATCACAACTGGCCGGTTCTAAAAGAGTATGACCAGAACCACATTGGCCGAGTTGCTCTTCCATTAGGTGGTATCGGTACGGGAACCGTTTCTTTGGGAGGGCGGGGCGACCTGCGCGACTGGGAAATTATGAATCGTGCAGCCAAAGGATTTGTGCCGCTCAGAGGAAGGTCGGGCCCGTTCTTTGCACTTTTTACCAAAACTGTTGATGGCCAAAGGGCAACCAGGGCAATTGAAGGGCCGATTGAGCTGTCGGATTACGAGGACAGTCACGGCAGTACGGTTCCAAACCATGGCCTGCCGCGGTTCCGCATGTGTTCTTTCGCTGCCGCCTATCCTTTCGGACAGGTTATGCTTTCTGACCCTGACTTACCGGTGGACGTATGCATCAAGGCATTCAATCCGTTGGTACCCGGCGACGCCGAAGTTAGCGGCATACCCATAGCTGTACTGCGGTACGTGCTTTACAATAAGACCGACAAGTCGGTAATCGCCTCTGTCTGCGGCAGTGTACCCAACTTCATTGGCATTGACGGTTCGGGAAGGACGAGGGACTGGAAAGGTGACCTTGTAGCAGTTGGAGGCAGGGCCAACCGTAACTACTTCCGCAAAGGCCGGAATGTACAGGGTATCTTTATGGATTCCGAGGGAGTGGCCCCGAGAGCAGAGCAGTGGGGCACAATTGCGCTCACTACTACTGCCCAGACGGGCGTTAGCTATCGTACAAATTGGATCAGACAGGCCTGGGGCAGCTCCGTGCTCGATTTCTGGGATGACTTCAGCGATGACGGCAAGCTACAGCAGCGTGAAGCGACAGGCGAAGATACACCAATGGCCTCACTTGCCGTTGGGGTAGAGCTGGCCCCCAATGAAACAAAAGACGTGACGTTTTTACTCACCTGGCACTTTCCTAACCGCCAGACCTGGACGCCGAAAGGAAACGAGCAGGACCGTATTGGCAACTACTATACCACACTATATAGCGATGCCTGGGACGAGGCCGAGAAGATTCAACCGCAGCTTGCAAAGCTGGAGGAAGCAACAGTCAGCTTTGTGCGGGCCTTTCTACAGAGTGATCTGCCTGATGTAGTAAAAGAGTCGGCTCTTTTTAATATCAGCACGCTGCGGACCCAAACCTGCTTTCGCACGGAGGACGGCCGATTCTACGGCTGGGAAGGTTCCAGTAACAGAAGGGGCTGCTGTCACGGCTCATGTACCCACGTCTGGAATTACGAGCAGGGTACGGCTTTTCTCTTCGGTGAGTTCGCCTGCTCAATGCGCGAGGTCGAGTTCGCTCATGCTACGGATGAGAAAGGATTGATGAGTTTTCGTGTCAACTTGCCGCTTGAGCGTGCGCAGGCTTTTGGTAAGGCCGCAGCAGACGGTCAGATGGGTTGCATTATGAAGATGTACCGTGACTGGCAGCTCTCCGGAGACGACCGGATGCTCAAAGACCTTTGGCCGCACGTAAAAAGAACCTTGGAGTTCTGCTGGATTAAGGGCGGCTGGGACGCCGATCGAGACGGTGTGATGGAGGGCTGTCAGCACAATACGATGGATGTGGAGTACTATGGCCCCAATCCGCAGATGGGCGTGTGGTATTTAGGGGCACTGCGGGCGGCCGAGGAGATGGCCCGCTATCTCGGCGAGGATGATTTCGCAGCTACCTGCCGGGACCTCTTCGAGCGGGGTAGTGTTTGGATAGATAACAATCTTTTCAATGGCCGGTACTACGAGCACCAGATTCGCCCCCCAAAGGATAAGTCCCAGATAGCCCCCAGTCTGCTTATCGGGATGGGAGCAAAAGACCCTACCAAACCTGATTATCAGCTCGGCTCGGGCTGCCTGGTTGACCAGCTTGTAGGCCAGTATATGGCTCACGTGTGTGACCTTGGATACCTGCTCAAGCCGGCCAATGTCCACCAGACGCTGCTGAGCATTATGAAGTACAATCTCAGGAACGGCATGTATGGGCATTTCAATTGTATGAGGAGCTTCGTTTTGGGTGATGAGTCGGCGCTGCTTATGGCCAGCTATCCCAAAAATCGGCCGAAGAATCCTTTTTCATATTTCACCGAGGTGATGACGGGCTTCGAGTATACCGCGGCTGTAGGTATGCTGTACGAAGACCAGGTGGACAATGGGCTTGAATGCATTAAGAACATCCGCGACAGGTACGATGGACGCAAGCGAAGTCCATTCGACGAGGCTGAGTGCGGCCATCATTACGCACGCGCTATGGCAAGTTGGGCGGCCGTGCTTGCAATGACCGGATTTGGGTATTCCGGTGTCGAAAAATCAATGACTTTTGCTGCTCAGGATAGCAGCTTTTTCTGGTCAAATGGTTATGCCTGGGGAATCTGTTCCCTTGAAAAGAGAAAGAAAAATGTTCAGGTTGAATTGTCGGTTTTACATGGCCAATTGCCCCTGTCGAGGTTCATCCTGCGCCAATTCGGTGACCGGCAATTTGACAAAACCCTGCTAATCAAAGCTGGGCAGAAGGTCAAATTTAGCGTCAGCGGCTGATTCTAATAAGGTGGATTCAGAATGGTACCATCAATTACAAGACGTCAGTTCCTGAAGGCGTCCACGGCCGGCTCACTCTCGTTGGCATCGCTTGGGTGTTCAGCATTGACGCCGGCATTGTCGCCGATGTCGTCTGACCATCCACAGGTAGGCGGCTTTCATATCTACTTCGGTGATTTGCACAACCATAACGAGGTTGGTTATGCGCGGGGTTCACTCGAAAGGGCCTTTGAGATCGCACGCAACCATCTCGATTTCTTTGCCTTTACACCGCACGGCTATTGGCACGATATTGGCCATTACGAGAATAATATCGAGAAAAAATGGCTCGATGGGTTTGAGGTTACAAAGAAACGCTGGCCGGAAGTCCTGCAAATGGTACGCAAGTATGACTGCCCCGGCAGGTTTGTTACCATACCCGGCTTTGAGTGGCATTCTACCAGTCTCGGCGATTACCATATCCTCTTTCCGACACTTGAAGGTGAGTATGTCCGGTTCGACGACCTGCGTCAATTCCAGCGCTTTGCAAAGCAGCGCCGCGCGATTATGGTCCCCCATCATCCGGCCAATCGACTCGGCCACCGCGGCGCCAACCTCAAATGGCTCGACCCTGATGTCTCGCCCGTCGTCGAGATGTTTTCCGAATGGGGCAACGCTGAGCATGACCGTGCGTGCTCTCCTTATATTCGACACACCGAAGGAGGACGCTGGACTCAAAATACGCTCCATCATTTTCTTGCACAGGGTTATCGCCTCGGTGTCATTGCCAGCACGGACGACCATCTTGGCTTTCCCGGGGGCTACCGCGAAGGCCTGGCGGCTGTGCTCGCTACCGAACTTACGCGGGAGGCGATTTTCGATGCCATCCGCAATCGGCGAACCTACGCTGTTACCGGCGACCGTATCGCTTTGGATTTTCAACTCAATGGCCGGCTTATGGGCAGTGAATTACCTTATACCCGGCCCCGAGAGCTGGCTGTTACTGTCACAGGATGGGACCAGCTCGACAGGGTGGAAATCCTCAAGAATAACCGCGTAATTCACCGTGATTTTCCGATGGATCGAGTGCCTAACACACAGAGCTGGAAAAAGCCTGTCCTCCTGCGATTTGAATACGGCTGGGGTCCTTGGCCCGCCCTGGATATGACGCGAGTCTGTGACTGGGATATTAATATCACATTGGAGGGCGGCTTATTGGAAAACGTTCAGACCTGCTTTCAGTCCGGCCCGCTTGATGAAGCCCGCAGAGACAAGATACTTGAGCGCTCCGGCAAACATCTTCGTGTACAGTCCTTCACCGCCCTACGCCAGCAGTTCGAGGATAATTCAACCAAGGCCGTAGTTTTAAAGATACGTGGCGGCCCCGATACTCGCATCAAAATTAGCCTTCGTAAGCCAACCGATGTTTCCTTATCACAAACGTTCAGTCAGTTGGCGCAAAGTGGTGAAATGTTGTTCACCGGCGACTTTCCAAAAGAGTCGGCTATGGTTCATCGATTAGTTTTCCACGACCACTATTATACATCTTACAAAGTCCTGGATACCGATGACGACCACTCGTCTCTGCGAAGTGTTTCGCCGAAGCAGGAAGGTCTTAACTGGTATTATCTGCGCGCGACCCAGGCCAACAACCAGATAGCCTGGTCCAGTCCAATTTGGATTGGGCCCCCAGCATGAGTAAGGTGAGTGGTGAATAGTTAGTAGTGAGTATTCAACTCACAAATTAACCAATTAACCACTAATTAATTCGCCTAAGGTAGCCGAACCCTCGAAATTTCCGTGTAGGGGCATGCATATGTGCCTGCCCAGGGCTTGGCAACGAAGTTTCTCAAAGCTTCATTGATTTAAGACCGCAATTATGCTGGTTGCGTTAAATAGTGAGTGGATAAAAATAGGCCGAAACAGAGAACCGCTCTTTTCATAAGCATAACCTAAACATACGCCTAACACAAATAATGCCGGCCAGTGTCCGGTATCTGCATGTGTGGCTGCGAATAACCCGGAACTAATTAGAATTGCAATCCACGCCCCGTATCTATCCGTTACGCGGTCCTCGTGACCTGTCACTCGGGCGATGGGCGACCATAAGCGAGCCTCGAAGTATGAGCGTATCGTTGTTTGGAAAAGACCTCGAAACAGCATCTCCTCGAAAAAAGAGGCTATTACAACAGCAACGATAAAAATCATTATTCGAAGCGGCAATTGCGGATATTCCGTAATCATTGTAAGCTGCTGATGTTGTTGCATTTGATAGTCCTGGCCCCAAATATGCTCACCGAAGAAAATCGTTAGTAACATCGCTGCCGTTATGAGAGGCCAGACTGTGAGCAAATTCACAAAAGCGGCGAAAAAATCCTTTACTATCGTTTTCACATTTAGCCCGAAGCCCTTTAATCGTCGGGCAAAGTGGATTCTGGCCAGAAAGATAATTACCACTATTGCCATCAGCTCACTGATGCAGATAATCAGATTGTCCAAAAAATTGCTCTGCCAGCCATACAAATCACCAAACAGCCTGTTAGTGATTGATGCTATCAGCGAAACAGTCCCGAAGCAGATAAACAGCGGTACGAAAGGGAGATAAACGGGTATATTATTTCGTCGGGGCACCGAATCAGCCAAAGCCTTTCTGCCCAGAGATGTTTTGAGCAGCCAGCGGGTAAAGAATATAAGCCCCGCCATGCAAATAAGATGCGTTACAGTTATGGTCTCGGTGAATTCCATTGACTATTTACTATCGAATATTTACTATTCATTCTTCGCAGTCCCGATTTTGTCGGGACTGAAAATGGATTTTTAATTGTCAATTGTCAGCCTCCAATTGTCAAAGGAAAATAAATTATGGACATATTTCACATCGAAGGGCCGGTTCGGCTTTCCGGCAGCGTCAAAATAAACGGCTCAAAAAATGCTTCTCTGCCGATAATGGCTGCTACCATTTTAGCGCCCGGCCAATCGTCTCTTAAATCGGTACCGCATCTTTCTGATATTTCTGTATGTGGCGAATTGCTTCGCCACCTGGGCTGTAAGCTCACGCGGGAGCCGGAAGGTGATTTGTGCATAGACTCGACGGTAATTGATAATCCGGTGGGTGAGTATGAGATTGTCCGCAGGATGCGGGCCGGTATTTGCATACTCGGTCCGTTGCTCGCACGCTGCGGCAGAGCGGAGGTTTCAATGCCCGGCGGATGTGCAATTGGTGACAGGCCTGTCAACCTTCACCTCAGGGGTCTGCAGGAGCTTGGAGCACAAATCCATCTTAAAAACGGTTATATCATCGCCGAAGCGCCGAATGGCTTGAGGGGCAAAGATATTTTTATGGGTGGGCCGTTCGGCTCGACCGTCCTGGGTACTGCAAACGTGCTGATGGCTGCAACATTAGCGAAAGGTCATACAGTCATCGAATCCGCTGCCTGTGAGCCTGAAATAGCGAACCTGGCAAACTGTTTGAATAAAATGGGCGCGAGGATAACAGGTATTGGCTCACCTCGATTGATTATCGAAGGGGTCAAAGAGCTGAAGCCCGTTGAGTTTGAGGTAATTCCGGACAGAATCGAGGCCGGAACCTTTATGGCCGCCGCCGCCATCACAGAAAGCGAGCTGCGGCTCCAGAATTGTCGCCTCGATGATATGATGGCCGTCGTTGACAGGTTAAGGAATATCGGCGTAACGGTTGATGCCGAAGGCGATGGTTGTGTCGTTGCCTGCACTGGCCCTATCAGACCTGCCGATATTACCACTCAGCCATATCCCGGTTTCCCCACCGATTTGCAGGCTCAGTTTATGGCTCTTTTGTCACTTACCGATGGCAATAGCGTCATAATCGAAAAGGTCTTTCCCGTATGCACGTTGCGGAATTGAATCGGATGGCAGCGAATTTGCGCAAGGAAGGGCCGGCTGTTATTGTAGCCGGCGTAAAAAAATTAATTGCTGCCCCGGTGATGGCCTCGGACCTGCGGGCGTCGGCGGCGTTGGTTTTAGCCGGGTTGGCTGCCGAGGGAACTACTATTGTCAGCAGGGTCTATCACATCGACCGCGGCTATGAAAGAATCGAAGAAAGACTAAATCCCATCGGCGCAAAAATTACCCGGCAAAGTATTTAAATCGGTTAATTGCTCCCCGCTTTCGCCAAGACGAGTTTACACCTGCAAAAGCAGGGGCAGGCACAAGCTTCACGGGCTTGTTTGGGAAAGAATAATTGGAAGGCTTGAAAGATGACCCAGCACACAAAAAGGCACTTCACTGTGCGCTCCGTTTTTGGTGCTGGGCTGATTTTAATTATTATCGCTGTGGTGGCCGTTAATCTCTTCGCTGACCGTGTTGTAAAGGTGGGGATTGAGACGGCAGCGACCAAAACCTTAAATGTCGCGGTGACCGTACGTAACGTTGACCTTTCGATTATGGCCGGGAAGCTCGCCTTGCAAAATCTCTTGATTAACAATCCGCCGGGTTACCAGCACAACAAGCTGCTCCAATTGAAAAACGCTGAAATCGAAATTGATGTAAAGTCACTTTTAAGCGATGTTGTTAATATAAAAGAAATCAAACTTGATGGAGTAGATGTCGTTCTTGAACAGCGGGGCATTTCGAGTAATAACCTCCAGGATGTAATAACCTCAATACACAGTTCTTCAAAAGAAGGCGAAGGGAAAAGTCTGCGTGTGGACAATCTTGAGATGTCGAATATCAAGGTTCGGATGAAGCTGCCGTCTGTTCCTGCTCGGGATGATTCCATAACGCTGGAACTATCTCCTATCCGGATGACCAATTTAGGTCGTGATAATAAGTTGGATATGGCTGATTTGTCGGGCGAGATTGTATTGGCTATCGCAAATCGCCTCGTAGAACAGGGCGTCGGTGTCCTGCCCAAAGACATAATCACTACGTTGACTCCGTCTCTGGATAAAACGATAGACATAAGCACAAGAATCATAGAGAGTACGGAAGATATCGGTAAGGAAATTACCGAAGGTATAAAAAGCCTGCTAAAACCCAAAAAAGAAGAATAATCTTGTGCTGCGTAGCCCGCTACTGTGTAGAGTAGCATTTTTCACTGCCGAAACCGGCAAATTGTGTTAAGTAAAGCGTTTTTTGTGGTATGCCGGTCGGTTAGTTTATATATTGCTTGATGCGGAGTGAAATTTTAATTATTATGTTGTTTCAAAATGAAAGGACGGTTGATACTAAAACTTTGCCGTCTGAAACACCGTACATTTGTTGAATCAAGAGGAGTTTAGCCATGCGTAAATTATGTTTTGTTTTGATGATTGTATTATTACTCTTTTCTCGAGGAGCGTTTCCAAAAATGACCCCGACAGGCAATCCAAAGGACTTTAAGGTAAAGACGGGGACAGGCCAGGCTCAGTGTCGATGAGTTTTTAGAAAAAGCCAAGCAGCTCGGATTTGACGGCGTTATGTTAGTGGCCAAAAAGCCCCACGTATCGCCTTTGGATTACGATGCGGCTGCTCGAAAGGCCCTGCGGCGCAAAATCGAAAACCTTGGCCTTGAGCTGGTTTGCCTGGCCGGATATACGGATTTTACGGCGGGGGTCGATAAAGCCGGGATTCCTAATGTGGAAATCCAGGCCTGTTACGTCGGAGAATTGGCCAGATTGGCGAGTGATTTGGGGACCGATATGGTGCGAATATTCACCGGTTACGAACGTCCCGGCATACCTTTTGACAAACAATATGCTCTGGTTGTCGAAGGATTGAAGCTTGCCGGCCAAAAAGCGGCCCAGTACGGCGTTACCCTTGCCGTGCAGAATCATCACGATATCGCAGTGCACCACGATATGATGTACTGGCTTCTCA
>SMTZ1_10013032_pt1 | contig 11263 bp, 10 predicted proteins | sample DeeMarSWOR136_30_FD_25667 | JGI IMG/M metagenome (IMG submission 25667)
AGTTCACCTTGATAAGTGGTAATTGTAAGTGTGAGATAGAATCTAGTATTCTTATGAATCGCGTGAAATGATGCTTTAATGCAATTCAAATTATAGAGTTTGACTAATTCGAATTGATAAAATTTTTTTTTGATACAAAATTGCACATTTAAACTTGAACAGGCATTTAGATCTGCTCTCTTGAGAACTTGTCTAACACTTTAACGATCACGAGGCTATGAAAGAAGGAATCTGCAGTTATTTCTAAGCCATGTGTCACACGAAGAGCTATTGGCCATAGTTGGAGAGGAATAAAACCGGCTATAGCACCCACACCTGCTAAAATTGCAGTTAAATAGAAGACTAATTTCCATTTCTTAAGTTTAGCCATTGCCATGGGTAATATGAGGACAAGAACGTAGATTATTCCTCTTGCAATTCCTAAGGGGATCATTACCTCAAAGCCGGGAATTGCAAGCTCAAGTCCTAGGGCTGGGTCAGTATAGTAGGGTACTACTATCGGGCTGACTACCAAACCAAAAGCAAAATAAATTGGGAAATATAATGCACCGGCTATCAACACTCGGAAAATCCACCAAGTCGTTGAGTGTCCAGAGAAGAAATTCTTTAGTTGAGTTAAATTCTTTAGTTGAGTTATCGCAGAATCTGTGTCGTTCAGTGGTGGAAAGAGAAGAGCAATAACCGCAGCCGTTACTATGTGCGTTGCTAGTGTGAATGCAAAGTCATGATAGAATACATCGATTGGTGTTGTTGAATAGAAGAGAAGTTCCACAATATTATTTGCGTAGCCTATAATGAATAAAATCGAAAAGACAAATATGGATCGTGTAACAAACGGAAAGGTAAATCTAATTGAAACAAAGCCAAGAACTAAGGCAAGAATTACTCCAGCTATAACTTCAAGAACAAACCCTAGTAAAGGATTACCTGGTATAGGCCTGACCTGTAGGAACTGAAACACGAATCGGAAACCATAGATACAAATTGCGTATATAAATCCAATGATTATCGCTTTAACGAAAAAAACTGACAATTTTTCTGGATATTCTAGTATTTTTAATACCATAATCCCACCTTCAAATAACACTTTATTTAATCTAGATAAGAGTTGATTTCTTTATAAGAGTTGATTTCTTTAGTTGTTAATGAGGAAGGACATGATATTATTATTGAAGTCCACCTACAATAACGTCTTTTACGCGAATATGTGGCCCTCCATCATCTACTGGAACTAATTGTCCCCTCTTTCCGCATTGACCAGGTCCTATAAGTACTAAATCTTTGCCAACCGCTTCTATGTTCTTTAGTATTTCTAAGGTTGTCCCTGATAAGGCAACGTCTCGTAACTGTTCTTTTAGCTCTCCATTTTCAACGTTCCATCCTTGTTCTGCTTTAAAAAGGAATTCACCCGTTGCAGGATCCACATGTCCAAATTCAGCTCCTTTCATGTAAATGCCCGTTACCCCTTCAATCAATTCTTCAAATGAATAATCTTTAGGTTGAACATAGATACTACCCATCCGTGCTAGAGGCGTCACGTGATGACTACTAGCCCTTGCACTCCCATTTGGTGACATATTCATTTTTGAGGCAGTTTCCAACGTGTGTAAATACTCAGTTAATATCCCATCAGCAAGTAGTTCTTTTTGTCTTGCGATTACTCCCTCACTATCCGTCTGGAAAAAACCAAAGCTTCCAGGTATCGTAGGATCATCAATAATTGTCACATTTGGAGATGCGATTTGCTTACCAAGCATGCCCTCAAGGACAGAAGCGCCCTCCATTACTAAATCAGCTTCTGCTGAATGTCCAAATGCTTCATGCGCGAATAATCCCGTAAGACGGGGATCTAAAATGACCTTAAATTTGCCTGCTGTAGGTGTTTTTGCAGTGAGTTTCGATAATGCTTTTCTAGCAGCGTTTACACTGAACTCTTCAGCATCAATTTGTTCAATAACTTCAAAACCTTGTGTTTTTCCAACAGTGGAGAATCCTGTTTCTCTTAAATCCCCCATTTCTTTGGCCGTAACTCTTCCTTTCAGTTGCGTATAAACCCAAGTGCTACTGACATTACTTCCAAAGGAATTGATAACTATTTCTTTGGCAATTGAATCTTGATAGTTGAAATGTGTATTTACTATTCGGGGATCAACCGTTCTAGCGATTTTTTCATATTCGAAGACGCTTTTCGCCTTTTCTTCAAGAGATACATCGTTTGGATGGACTCGAGCTTTGATCACTGTTTTCTTTTTAATAGGTTGAATTGGAGGCAATTTGATTTGTCCATTTGAAGTTTTATTAGTAAGACTTTTTGCGGCTTTGTAAGCTACATTTAATGTTTTCAACAATGATTCTTCACTAACGGAGTTGGTTGAAGCATGACTCCAACAGCCTTCAGAAGAAAACACACGCACACCAGCGCCTCCATATGAAGAATTTATTAGTTTTGATATGCGCCCTGTTTCAACGCTGATAGTTGTTGCATGTTTTTGAAAAACTCGAATATCAATGAAATCTATTTCAGGGAAATTTGTCTTATTCAATACTTTTTCCAAAAGATCATCCACAAAAGTCCCCATCCAGTAGTTAATTCTTCCAAAATCTCAGTTAAAATGAAAAGATCAAATGAGTCCTCTTTCCACAAGAATTCTAAACTCTTCCATTGTTAACTTCTTTCTCTTCTCCTTGAGTTTCTGAACTGCTGCTTTCTCTTTCTCTTCCAGTTTTTCTTCCACTACCCTTTGCTTTTCTTCCTCTTCCGTTTTCTTCAAATCATTCAAGTTCTTTTTTAATATGTCGATCTTGCCGTAGATTTCCACGCATTTGGCATGTTGAAAATCCCCTAGTTTCTTAACTTCAAGAAATTGTTTATATAATTCATCGGCTCTTTTTTCAAATTCTTTAGCTTTTAAAAAAAGTTTGTCCATTTGATCGTGATGTTCTTGTGCTTTTTTAGCATAATCTATGACTTTTTGATGTATGTGTTCCAGTTTTGCCTTTATTGCTTCAAGGGAAGTAGCCTCTTCAATAATTTTTGATTTAAACTCATTTATTTTATTTTGAGCGGTCGTTTTTTCTTCTAATTGCGCTTCCAATTTTGCTATCTTATTAACCAATTCTCTTTCTTTATCTAAACTCATTATTACCGTCGTTTGAATAATCCATTCTGAATCTTTTAGTTCTCTCATCAATCTTTTTGTGGGAATCTTCGTAGGACTATTATCCTCGAGTTCATTTCTTGCCTGTTTTAATTCATTCAATCTTTCTCTTGCCTTTTTTATTTCTTTATTTAGCTCCTTCCGCCGCTTTTTATATTCACGTACTTTACTGTTCATCTCATCCCGTTTTTTTTGTTCGTTCTTGGCCTTTTCAATAAGTTTCACACGTTCCTCACGAAGTTCTTTAGATTCTCTCATCAATTCACGAGTTTTTTCATTATATTGATCTCTCTTCTTTCTATGTTCATTAACTAGTTTATACTGATCTGCAATTTGAACTTGGAGATCCATAAAACTCAATAATTCACTTCCAGGTGCTATGTGAGAACAATTTGTCTGATAATTTATTGTTATATTTAAATTCTTTACTGAATAGGAAGCTCTTTAATAAGAAATCCAGAAACTAAATCTTGTTTACATGTTTTCGTGAATCTAAGATCTCTAAAAAACAAAAAGAAATAAGCAACCTTATAACTGCTTCTGGGTTATTCGAATCACTATGTCCAGTGGAAACAAGTGTTGACCTGAAAGCAGTAGATCAATGAGTTCAGATTCAATGTCCTTAGCATAAAACTGTTCAATAATTTCATTTTCCTGCAATTCTGTATCATGAACATTCTTATGCTGTACAGGTTCTCCAAGAAATTCGCAATGAATCACCCATCCGCTTCCGTCATTTTCTCTTGCAAAAGTCGTTTTAATTTCTTTTTTGATGCTATCGCGGCATTTTTTCTGAATTTCTTCTGGTAATTCATTAAAAGGAATGTCAACCTCAAGAGTTTTCATTTTCAGTTCACCATTTTTCTTCAGGAAACTTTAACTTTATATTCCAGTTTATGTTTGTTTATAAAGATCTTTATAACTCTTTATTGTTTTTTAAAGAGTAAACTGTCTGTCAATTAAAAATCGAAAAAGTCTTTTGCTCGAATTTCATATGAATAATGGGATGCTTTTGTTTTGACATTTTGGATGTCGTTTTTAATGATTTCTAAGACCTTTTCACATGTAGATTTTGTTATGACATTCAGCAGACCCCTGTGTTCTGTCGCGTACATTACACGAAAACATATGGCAAATTCTGTGTCTCCTAAGCGTAGAATTTTCCAGCCTTCATTTTCGTTTGAACCTAGATCAACATTCAGTTCTAATCTACTTTGAAAATGAAATGGCATTTCACATACTAGTTTGTAGAGAGTTCTACGAATTTTACCTCCATAATCCTTAACAGGCTCCCATGCCTTTACAATTCCACCATCAATATCAAAAAGGTAAACAGAAGTTATTGTAATCTGCGGTGGAGCAGTATTGTCCAATTTTTCAATAATCTCATTGATTTCTTCCAATTTGTCTTCAGGAAACACCTGAGTAGTCAATATTTGATCTAATTTTTGATGCAATGAATTTTCAATTTTAAATTGCGGTTGCGTTCTATCTGCCTTTCTCACAACGGGATCTAAAAGTTTGATAATTTTTGTAATCTTATCTTCGGTATAGGGCATATTATCCCAGAAGTCACAAAAAAAACCCCATAATACTTCACCAGTATCAAAAAGTAGAAGGTTATAATTGAGTAAATCAACTTTATGAATTCGAAATTTCTTTTCCTTTGAAATCTCCTGCGCAAAATCATAGAGTGCCCGAATAAAGCGAGGATAATATTCTGAACTATCATATCCTTCTCCTAAGTTTGAGTGTGAGTTTTTCGCAGAAATAACCTTGTCATCATACAATACCGATCCGAGCCCGGACTCAAACGTTGCTAAAATGAGATGAATCATATCCTTCATCCTTTTTAAAGAACATTTTAATCTTTACGTAGATTTATTTAGTTCTAATTAAATAGATATTTCTTTTCTGACAGATCACATATGTGGTGTGTTCCTCAAGATTCTAATGTGCTCCCTGTAAAAAAACGTTTCGACCATAAAAGTAGCATCCTGAAATAACTTCTCTTTTCGATCGTCTTTATTATCGAGAATTCCTTATCCTTTAAAATCCCGTTCTTCTCGCCGACTAAGTTAAAAAACACGTACCTCTGTAATCATCACAAAATATTTGAGGACGTAATGTTTATTAAAGAGGATAGTTATAAATCTGGTATGGGCAAGGATTGTGATAATCCTCACGTTTTCCCGTCTGAACTGATTATATAATCTCTGTGGTTGATAATTATGCTGTCCTCTAAGATAATTCAAGTAACATGCCCGAATTGTGGTGCCAGAGAAGCACTCGAAATTACTGAAAAAGATATTGAACGTGCATCACAATCCATGGGGTTAGTAACAAAAACACTTGACCACGGTACTCATATACTACTTCTTTATCTTGATACCGATGGAAATGTACGAAGAGAGAACGTTTTTCCAAAGGATGAAGCAATCAAAATCTCAAAGGATCACAAAACTGCGATCATTGAAGGTGAAGCCTACAAAATAGAAGAAACCGAACTTTCACCTGCATTTTATAAACGATATATGTTGAAAAAACCATGGGCAGAGTTGAAACCACGCGTAGAACACTTTTCAGAAGAAAACAAGAATGTTCTTGAACTCCTTGATAATGCTTCTACTGCAGGAATGATGGCACCAGAAATTGTCGACAAATTGAAAGCACAAGGAATTGAAGCGTCCGTTGGAAAAACATTCGAACAGCTTGAGTCTTTTAAAAAGATGGGACACATATCTGAAATAGTAGAGACGGCAGAAGAAATTTCGGCAGAAACATTTACACGTGTTTATGTGCTCAAAAAACCGTGGACAGAGCTAAAAGAAAAAGTAGATCATTTTTCAGAAGAAAATAAAAAAATTCTCGAAATCATTGGCAATTCTGAAGATGCAGGGTATTCAATTAATGAGTTAAGAGAAGAATTAATTCCACAAGGTATTGAATCTACTGCTGGAAAACTATTCGAACAGATCGAAAGTTTCAAGAAAATGGGACATGTCGCTTCTAAGATTAGACCAAAATAGATGTGGACATCTTTTTTTTAATATAAAGTCGTTATACACAAATCCTGTCATATTTGAGACCACCATCCGGCTATTTTGATTTACTTATATGCTTAAACTTATTTTCTAATTTTGAGCCGCAATTCTACTTTTATTATCTGTTGAATCAATGATAAGGCAAATGGAGGCAATTGTTTTTGGAAGTTAATTTCAAATTGGAAGTTTTTTTTAAAAAGTCCAAAATACTTTTTTAGAAGTACTGCAATTTCTTCATTAGCAACACCTAAATGTAAAAGATATCAAAGAGGAACCTAAATGGCAGCTGTGGCAAGGAAAGAGGAGTATCACGTCAAAATAATTGTCGCAGGCGACGGCGGGGTTGGAAAAACAAGCTTACTTAATAGATACGTGTCAAATACGTTTCTAGAAGTGATGAAAATAACGATTGGTGCAGGTTTTTTCAGTGAAGTGCTAGAAACAGAAGATAGAGTAGTCACTCTTCAATTATGGGACTTTGGTGGGGAAAAGCGTTTTCGCTTCATTCTCCCTAGTTACTGCAAAGGTGCTCATGGCGTTATATTAGCTTTTGACATGAATGATTTTACTACATTAATGAGTTTAGATGAATGGATAGAAATTATCAGGGAAAATACAAAAAAGCCCTCAATTTTTTTAATTGGTACAAAATCAGATATTGCTGGAGTAATTGACGATAAATTTATTCAAGAATATCTGGCAAAAAATAAATTAAAAAAATTCATCCCAACAAGTGCAAAAACAGGAGAGAATGTTGGTCGTATTTTCCAAGAGTTAACACAGGATATCCTCGCAACACAAACACTAAGCAAATAGCTTTTTTTTAGTTAGATTGTTAACCGTCCCACTCGTTGAGTGGGAAATTCTCACCACATAAGTTAAAAGGACGAGACATGCTAAATACCACTTTGTATGCTGTGTTATATCATGTTATGAACGTTCATATAAGCTGATTATGGTGTGATGATGTTGAAAGATACCGTAAAAGTAGCTGCCGTCCAGTTATGGATTAAGAGTGAGCTTAAAAGTGGGAGAGAGGGAAATATTGAACGTGCAATAGCCTTAATGGAAGAAGCTGTGGCGCTAGAAGCGGATTTCATTTGTTTACCAGAATTATTCATAGGTGCTGGCATGTCAGAACCTATTCCAGGCCCTACTACTGATGTTTTGTCAGATTTTGCACGAGATAATAACGTGTACTTAACAGGCGGGCTTTTTGAAAAGGCGGATGATATAAAATATAATTCAGCTCCCGTGTTTGACAGAAAAGGACAAATTATCTTAAATCATAGAAAGGTCAATTTATTTCCATGGGAACCCACATTCAGAAAATCTACCCCCGGTGATGTACTCAAAGTGCTCGATCTTGATTTTGGAAAAGCCGGTGTGCTTCTATGTCAGGATCTCGCTATTCCTGAAACGCCTAGAATTCTTGCATTGAAAGGAGCAGAAATTCTTTTTGTACCATCTAGAATGCCAGCGCAATTTTTGGCCTTTTGGAAACGATTATGTCGTGTTCGCGCTCTAGAGAATAATGTGTTTATATGTTCAGCAGGAATGGCTAAACAAAAATGGGTCGGGACATTGATCGTTTCACCGAGATTCGAAAACGATGTTATAGTAGAATGTGGCCCAGACCAACAGGTTATAATTGCTGAACTTGATCTGGGGTGGCTACGTGAAACACGTAAAGATAGTCCATTATACCATGTTACGACATGGAAAGAGATTGCCGAGGTGCTTCCCACAATGGAGACTCACAGCTTCATCCAAGATCACCGCCCAGAGTTCTACTTGGAAGAATTCAAAAAAATAGACGGGTAGAAATAGTTTTTCAGCTATTTTTTCAGGTTTTCCCTAAATTTCTGTTTTTCGGAAGAGAATGCTTCCTAATAGCAGCGTTGCTATCATAAATCCTATTAAGACAGATATGGTGATTGTTAAAGGAAAGGCAGAAACTCCTATTACTGTATTTCTCAGACCATCAACGCAGTAAGTCAAAGGATCAAAGAGAACTAAAACCTGTAGCCAACCTGGCAAATTAGTAACTGGGAAAAACGCACCTGACAAGAGGAATAATGGCATCACTATAAAGTTCATAATCAACTGAAAGCCATGAGGATCCCTCATTGTTGAAGCAATTGCAACTCCCAGTGCCACGAAAGCACAAGCCGTGATAAACATAATTACGACTGCTATCCCTATTCCCATTGGGTTTGCGAATATGGGAACACCGATCAGACCTGCTAGCAGAAGCATAATAAATGCCTGGAATGTAGACGTTGTAGCGCCACCAAGAGTCTTGCCGAGCATAATAGAAGATCTTGGGACTGGTGCTACCAATATTTCCTTTAGAAAACCAAACTGTTTATCCCATACCACTCCAATGCCAGAAAATATCGATGAGAATAATAAGGTCATGCCAACGATACCTGGTGCTAAGAAGATGATATAATTATCAAGGCCAGGAATCATTACTGATGCTCCTAGACCAAAACCAAATATTGCTAACCAAAAGAAATTTTGTGCTAATGAACCAATAATATTTGACCTTGCACGAGTATATCTTTTCAATTCGCGTAACCAAATTACATAAATTGCCTCAAAATTCATTTTTTTACCCCCTTCTGCGAGCACGCGCTCTCATCATTGTTTTAAACATAACCGCTTTGTCACCGCGTTCATCACGAATTCTTCGACCTGTGTGATAGAGGAATACATCATCTAATGTTGGTTTGTTTAATCCAACTGAGAAGATATCAACACCCGCGTTTTTTGCGATTTCAAGCACTTTTGGGATTCGTTTTTCACCATGGTCAACGACCAAATTAAATGTGCCATCTATATGTGTGACGTTTCGTACCCATTCTAATCCCTTAAATGGACCAAGTAAATTTTCAATCAAATTATCATCTGTAGGTTTTAACTGGATTATATCCCCACCTAATTCATTCTTCAACGCTTTAGGATCGTTAGACGCTACAATCTGTCCATGATCAATGATAGCAATTCTGTCACAGAGATGATCTGCTTCCTCAAGGTAATGGGTTAACAGCATGATCGTTACATCTTCTTCTTTATTAAGCCTTTCAATATGAGTCCATATAGCTCTTCTCGACTGTGGATCCAATCCAAGAGTAGGTTCATCCAAAAATAGAACTTGTGGATAATGCATTAGACCTCTTGCTATTTCCAGCCTTCTCTTCATTCCACCTGAATAGGTCTCTACTAATCGATTGGCAGGTTCTGTTAAATCTACAATAGCAAGGACTTCATCTATTCTTTTTTTACGTACATCACGTTTAAGACCATACATCCTCGCATGAAAATCAAGGTTCTCCTTCCCAGTAAGTCTATCATCTAAACTGGGATCTTGAAACACTATTCCTATGCATCGTCTTACCTTATCACAGTCCTTAATGATATCGTGACCACAGACTCTAGCTGAGCCGTTTGTGGGCTTAAGAATTGTTGCTAGCATTGAGATAGTGGTGGTCTTTCCAGCCCCATTTGGCCCCAATAAACCATAGATCTCTCCTTGTTTTATTTCAAAACTGATTTGATCCACAGCTTTTATTGTCTTATCGAAAATCTTCGTGAGGTCTCTCACTTCAATAACATTCTCCATCATTGCAATCACACTTAGAATTGTTAATTGTTTTAACGATTTTTAACTTATGCGGCGGGAAGTCCCTTTCCAAAAGGTGTGAGGGATGAAAGCTGCTAGCTTTATATAATTTTTTGTTAATATTACTTTTTGGTATGGTGCTGTACTCCGCACCCGCAATTCCCCGACTGGGGTAGAGGGATATCCTCCCATACGCGACCAGTCAGCATAGTGACAGGGGTAAGCGTGAGGAAGCCCGTGCATGAGATCGCTATCCAGCATCGCAAGACATTCCCCTGCATAAGGGGCATGATAGTGAGTGAGCAGCGTGTGCAACCTAGTAAGCTTCCGTAAGCCCATAGACGTAGGCGAAGCTTCGCTTCCCGTGAGGGAACGAGACCACGATGGAAAGCTGGAAGCCCCATCCGAAAGGGTGAGGAGGATATCACTTATTCTCAAAGCCTTTTTCAAGGTAGACCGCCAAGCGAGTGTAAATATATGTTGTAGTCTATATACATTGATATCTACATACTAGAGGCAGTATAAAAACTTATCCATTTTATCACTCCTCCGCAAGAAGATCCCTCAACGTGTTGGAGGGATGAAGTGCGTGACTTTGTTCACTTTCACGATACTCCCTAACCTTTAAGTACTGTTTCGCAGAGATTGTAAATAGAATTGAGCTGAGGTAACACTCGCCAGTTCTCACATTACCATCACGTTCAGGGCAGGGACTGCCCGTAGAGCCTGTTTGACATGTCCTGTTGGGGAATGAATGATTCAGGAAGCCATACAACTTGTTGCATGGTAGTTCACAAAAACAGTTGTGCTATCACTCTTCCAAAATTAAATGAGGCGCAACATAATGACGAGCAGGAAAAAGAGAAGTAAAGGGGGAGGAGGCACGGCTTAACGCCGTGCCAATAGTTTTTTAGGCGGTTGCTACTCTTTGCGTTTGCGGTTCTGGGGGGGCTAAATTAGTTTTATGACAATACGTACATGCATCGCAAATACCATAGATACAATAAATTAACGGAACGTTTTTGCAGGGAAGTTTCATTATTTTTCACGTCCGATCTTTATAGTTTTTTTTTCTGATATATTATCAATTCTATAATAATATTGATGTCTCGACATTGTTTTTAAAACTTTCCATAAATTTCTCCGCATTATTCGATTGATGACTCTACATAATAGTAGAGGTATCAAATATAAAAACCTTTCTCCGGGATGGCTAAAATTTATAAATATTGTGAAACATGTGTTTTTTGCACAATTTATGCAAATGAATATTAAATTTTGTAACCTATGAGGCTGTTAAATTGGCCGTGAAGTGTGATTTTAGAGTCTCTACAGTCAATCTAAAGAAGATTGATAATCTGCTTCCAAAAACTTTAATAAGTTTGGCGAACTTCTTTTGCGCCGTATTTCATCTTATTAGAAGCGCTAATTTA
>SMTZ1_10018791_pt1 | contig 11263 bp, 9 predicted proteins | sample DeeMarSWOR136_30_FD_25667 | JGI IMG/M metagenome (IMG submission 25667)
CATTAGGATGGCAAAGAGATGGTCGGCCTCGGCCGCGTCGTCCAGCGTCACCTGCAGCAGCGTCCGCGCCTCCGGGTCCATGGTGGTGCGCCAGAGCTGCTCCGGGTTCATTTCGCCCAGACCTTTGTAGCGCTGGATACCGACACCGGTCGCGGGGGAAGTCTTGAGCACCCGCTCCTTTTCCTCGTCGGAGTACACGTACTGCTCTTTCTTGCCGTGCCTGAATCTATACAGCGGCGGCTGCGCAATGTACATGTATCCGAGATCGATCAGATCACGCATATAGCGGAAGAAGAACGTCAGGATGAGCGTCCTGATGTGCGAGCCGTCGATATCGGCATCGGTCATGATGATGATCTTGTGATAACGGATGCGCGACGGGTCAAAATCCTCGCCGATCCCGCAGCCCAGCGCCGTAATCAGTGATCGGATTTCAGTGTTGCCGAGGATCCTGTCAATCCGGGACTTCTCGACATTGATAATCTTGCCCCTGAGCGGCAGAATCGCCTGGAATCTTCGGTCCCGCCCCTGTTTGGCGGAACCGCCGGCCGAGTCACCCTCAACTATGTATATCTCGCACCGCTCAGGCTCGGTGGAGCTGCAATCGGCCAGCTTGCCCGGTAGCGAGGCGCTGTCCAGGGCGGTCTTGCGGCGGGTCAGTTCCTTGGCTTTGCGGGCGGCCTCGCGCGCCGTCGCGGCCATGATCAGCTTGTCGACGATCTTCTTGCCCACCGGCGGGTTTTCTTCGAGGTACGCTCCCAGATGTTCGTTGGTGATCGACTCGACAATCCCCCTGACTTCGGAATTGCCCAGCTTGGTCTTGGTCTGACCTTCGAACTGCGGATCGATCACCTTGATCGAGATAACCGCCGCCAGCCCTTCCTTGGCGTCGTCACCTACCAGGGTGAAGTTCTCTTTCTTCAGCAGGTTGTTGCGGGCGGCGTAGTTGTTGATCGTTCGGGTCAGGGCTGTCCGGAAACCGGTCAGGTGCGTGCCGCCCTCAATCGTGTTGATGTTGTTCACGTAGGAGTAGACCGACTCGCTGTAGCCGTCGTTGTACTGCAGCGCGATCTCCACCTCGACATCCTCGCGCACGCTCTTGAAACGAATCGGCTTCTTGAACACCGGCGTCTTGTTCTCGTTGATATACTGCACGAAGGAGGCGAGACCACCCTTGTAGAAGAAATTAACGTCGCGCTCTCGATCCTCGCGCCGATCAAAGAGATCGATCTTCAGACCTTCGTTAAGAAAAGCCAGCTCGCGTAGGCGTGACTCGATTATGCCGAACCTGAATTCGGTGTTCGAGAACACCTCCGGATCGGGGTAAAAGCGCACGATGGTGCCCGATTTCTTGCCCTTGCCGATCTCCTTGACCCGGGCCCTGGCCAGGCCGCGCTCGTACTCCTGGCGATACATCTTACCGTCGCGGCAAACCTCCACCACGCAGTACTTGGAGAGAGCATTCACGACCGACACCCCGACTCCGTGCAGGCCGCCGGAAACCTTGTAGTTCTTGTGGTCGAACTTGCCGCCGGCGTGAAGCTGGGTCATGACCACTTCCAGCGCCGAGACTTTCTGATCGGGGTGGACCTCAATCGGGATTCCGCGGCCGTTATCTGTAACCGTTACGGAGCCGTCTTTTTCAATCTCCACGACAATCTTGTCGCAGAAACCGGCCATCGCCTCGTCCACCGAGTTGTCGACCACTTCGTAGACCATGTGGTGCAGGCCGCGCTGGCTGACATCGCCGATATACATGGCCGGCCGGCGGCGCACCGCTTCCAGGCCTTTCAACACGGTTATTGAATTGGCGTCATATGTCTGACCGCTCGCTTGCCCGGAAGCTGCCTTGCGGGTTTTCTTCTGTGGTTCCTTGACGTCAGTCGGCATCGACTCGCGTACCTTTCTCACCCCACACCAGGCGGAGGCCGGTAACCACCTGACCGTGAGGGTAGCTGTGAATGATCTTGAGTATCTTCTCGGTGTCCATAACCATCTGCTGCCGCCATGAGGGATCCTCGACCGCTACGTAAAGAACGCCGTCGTCGAACCTGAACGCGCGGCTCTTCAGGGCGTAGTATTCGCCCACGATTTCAGGCCACCGGGACACCATCAGCCAGCCGTAATACTTCCCGGTCAAGCCCAGAGAGCCGACAATACGGTCCATTATGCTGGCCACCGGGACCGGTTTTGAACTCATTCTGTCGGGCACGTTTGCGGCTTCCATAGCTCCTGTTTCCTAACACCGCAGGATAGCTGTTTTTATGCTGATTTGCAAGTAAAAACAGCAGATTATCTAATTGTCGTATAAGAAGTTACAGCGGTTATTTCGCTCCGTTTATTGAATGTGATCTAACCCTGAAAACGCTGTCCCAGGCAGACCTCATTCGGTAATCTCGTTGGCGTTGTTTCTCCCGGTTTGAGCCCGTCCGCAAATTGCATTGGACATAAAACCGCCCGCATTACGTCTATCTATTTGAAGCACCAAGCTCGAAATTCGATGTCTCCGGAGAGTCGATATGAGAATGATGATGACAGCCGTTGCGCTGTTGCTGTTGACCTGTTTTGTCGACACCACCGAAGCGCAAGAGGAGGACCCGGTGCAGGGACAAATCTCGGTTACGCGCTTGACCGAGCGCCTGTATAAGCTGGAGAGCAATTACGCCTTCACTGTCAACTTGATGGTCTTGGCCGGCCCCGACGGTCTGCTGATTGTAGATGCCGGTGTTACCCAGACTGCGGAACAACTGCGCGCCGCTCTCGACACGCTGGCCGATGGTCCGGTCAAATATGTTGTCAGCACTCACAGTCACGGTGACCACACGGGCGGCAATTCCTTGTTCGGACCGGAAGTCGTGCTGATCGCGCACGAGAACACCGCGCGTCGGATGAGCGGTCGGTATTATGCCTTGCCGCCGCTTTCGGGCGTTCGCGCGGCGGACATATCCGCCTCGAGTGACTTCTCCATCCAGTTTAACGGCGAGGAGATCAGGTTCACCCACGTGCCGGGAGCGCACACCGACGGTGATCTGATGGCATTCTTCACCGGGTCGCGGGTGCTGTACGTGGCCGATCTTCTGTTTGCTGACCTGATTCCATTCGTGGACCTCGGTCTGGGCGGCGATGTCCAGAACTACGCGGACAACCTCAAACGCCTGGCCGACACCCTGCCGCCGGACATCGTCGTGGTTCCCGGGCACGGGCGCAACTATTCGCTGGACGAAGTCAAAGCGTACTGCCGCATGCTGGAATACACGATCGGTCTGGCGCAGCGAGCTCTCGAGGAAGGCACCGCTGCCGAGGACGTGCTGAAGGACGAGGGCCTGGCCCAATGGGCAGCCTGGAGTCATACTTTCGAGACCACCCGTATGGAGTATTGGATTCCCTGCATCTTTCGCAGTTTGCAGCCCTCCGATCAGTTGGTACCACTCTCCATTTGTGAGCTGCTGACCCGAACCCTGGTTTCCGACGGTGCGACCGCGGCGGTGGAACAGTATCGCCGTCTCAAACAGACCGAGCCCCAGCGGTACAATTTCGGTGAAGGGGAGCTAAACAACCTCGGCTACCAGTTGATGTGGCGGCAGATGATGCCGGAGGCCTACGCGGTCTTTGACCTCAACCTTCAGGAGCATCCGGAGTCGGCCAATGTCTACGACAGCATGGGTGAGTACTATATGACCAGCGGCCAAAAGGAACTGGCTATCCAATTCTATGAGAAGTCACTGGAGGTCGATTCCACCAACGCCAACGCTGTCGAAATGCTCCGGCAGCTGAAGGGGGAGAGGTAAGAAAGCCTCAGGCGTACGTCCGATAGCTCACCGACTTTAGTTTCTTCCGGCCGGGATGTTTGACCGACGGAGCGAAGAAATCCGGCCCCTCGCGCCGTCGCATCCGTACGGTCAGGTCCTGACAGCCGCGACAGCGCCGGATTTTACCGTAAGCCTCGGCCTTTATCCTGCGCTTGCGCTCATGGGTGGGAGCGTAAACGGGATGCTTGACGATCTCGTACCCTTTCGACGGATCGTCATCGTCCTGGAACTTCACCCCGGCTTCAACCTCGTTGGTGCCTTCCCGGTACAGCGTCGCCCCGGGGCATTCGATGACGATGTACTCGTCGGTATCCGGGGGATCGATGAAGATCTCTGATGCCGTCAGCAGGTCGGAGTTGCAGTCGAGGCAGACCCGGGCGCCTTGTCTGAGGACCAGTGGTCGACCGCAGTTGATGCATGTAGGGGCTTGGTTCATGTAGAGCCTGTTTCCCTGAGTTCAAGAAAAGCAGATGCAATCGAACTGCCGCAACGGCCGGGTTGTCCTAAGGCGTGTCGTGACAGGGCATTAGGCCCATTCTGGCCTTACTTGCAGAATGAAAAAAGCGGCTTTGCGCCGGGCGAGCCGCTATAGACTGTTGGATCGAGTCAATACTACGAGATCGGGCGCTATCCCTTGAACAGCAGGAAAAGAGAACAGACCGTTACGCTGACCGGCAGCGCCACGGCGAAGGAAATCGGCAGGAAGACCGAAGCCAGGAAAGCCAGCGCCACCGCTGGAACCACCAGATACTTGACGGCGGAGAAAGTCAGCTTGGCCAGCCGCGACACCACGAACAACACCAGCACCGTAAGGACAATATAGGCGGCGATCAGGCCGGTCTGTCCGAAGTTGTCGACGATATACTGCCTGGCCGTGCCGACCACCCCGGAGTACTCGCTCGCTTGGGCGGTGGCGTCGTCGGCCAGCGCCTTGACCTGAGTCAGCAGTTCCGGCTTAGGCATTGATGGCATCTTCCAACGGTTCGATGGTCAGCGATGATTCACCCACGCGGGTCAGACCGATCATGCGATGGGTCAGAAAGTTCTGCGTGGTGATCCACTTATGAGAGACGTCCATGATCTCCGCCTGGTCGACGTCGCTGATCCAGTCGAGAATGATCTGGTCGATATTCTCGTCGTTCACGACCACGTCGTCCATGGTCAACACAAATTTCACCTTCATAACGTACCGTTCCGAACTTGTGTTTTTGTTCCGTTCCGGAGGGGTGCAAGGGGGATGCCGCGCCGACCGACGGATTGGTCGGGGCAGCTAAGGTAATGATTTGCAGTGGCTTGCCGGTCTCGCCGGGCGTCTTTTCAGGCTGCAAACCGGCCCGGCTGGTACGGCCGGGAAAGGAGACTATAGGGCCCAGGCCATAGTCTGTGGGGCCCAAAATTAGCCGGGCGGCCCGATGGACCGCCCGGTGGAAATCGATCGCGGAAATCAATCCGACTTTAAGCGTGTCGGATTCCCCTTAGTCGGGGGCCGGTTTTCGACCGATCCCGGATGATAGATGACAAAAGGCGTGAGTTTCAACTCCTGGTGCCTCTATTCGGATCGGTCGTGCGGGAAACCGGCAAACCATTGGCAGACGCGGAGGAGAACCTCGGCGCTGCTCCAAGTCCCTTTGGACTGCCAATCCCGCTATCCCTCGAATTCGGGACGACGAGTCATCCCACGTTCAAGAAATAACCTCACTTCATACACCATCCTCCATCCTACAATTGTGCTCTCACGGCGGCGAGGGTAGGTGAGATGGGGAATCGATATCGAGGTGGTGCTGCGGTCGCGCTTCTTAAATCGGGCAGTGCAACGTGACCCGTATACCTCTCTCAAATATATCATAGGCTTGCGGACCGCCTTTGTCAAGTGGAAATTCGCGCCAATGGCGCGGGAGAGATTGTGTGGAATCTATCCCCGGCTCTGGTCCTTTACTGCGATATTGGTCCTGAAATTCCCTTGACCCAACCGCCGGAGCGGCCTATTTTAAGGCAGAGCCGTAAGTGGTATCATAGGGCGCATTTACTACGTATCGGAGGGTGTCATGGCTTACCCGTCTGTGAGGAGAATCGCGGGGTGGATTATAGTCCTGTCTGTGCTGCTGCTGGCGGGTCCGGGTGCGGCCCAGGAGACCTGTATCGCAACCGGCGATCTAAACGGTTCCGGCAGCTTGACTCTTTCGGATCTCAACTATATGTACGCCTACTTCTATCTTAACAGTCCGATCCCGCCTAACACTTACCAGATGGATATCAACGGCAACTGTGTGGTTAACATCGTTGATTTTTGGATTTTTCTAGACTGTTACTCTAGTCCGTATTGGTCCTGTCCCGAAACGCCGACTTGCTGCGATCCGGTCGTGAAGCGATGCTGTTTAGGCGACCCGAATATGAGCGGAGGTGAGCCGACTATCAGTGATGTCAGCGTGATAATCGACGCCTTGTTCATTACGGGCAACTGCAATAGCATCTGCACTGCGGCTGCCGATTTCAATCATTCCGGCGGCAGCGACCCGACCTGTGACGATATCACGATCAGCGATGTTTCAGCATTGATAGATTGCCTGTTCATTACGGGTAATGTCGTTCCCTGTTACGAGATCTGCGAGTGAGGCTGATCTGTGCTCTCGTCCCTCGCATCCGTGGCATAGCAGCTGGAGGTTTGATGACAACACGACTACTGATGATAACCCTGGGCGTTGCTACGTTGGTCCACAGTGCCGACGCGCAGAGTGTTTTCCTCAAGAACGGTGAGAATGGCAGCCACTTCGAATGCGCAGTGGTCTCGAACGGGTATAACACCGGCGGAGGGATCGGATTTGGATATACCAAGGGCGCGATAGACATGGGGGCAGAGATTGCTCTGTTCGGCGGTCTCCCCCCCAGTTCGGTCGCCGCGGGTCAGGTCGGGAGCCTGGACTTGAGGCGCCTGTTCAATGTCAAAGGGCCGGTGGCGGGACCGGCCGTGTATCTGGCGGGCATCTCTCCGGAGGGAGAGGTTGTTGCAGTTGGTGTCGGTCTGATCATCGCTCAACCGCTTACCGGAAGCGGTGGGGGTATGCATGGTTCCGACGCCGGTTTTGCCGTGGGTTACCGAGGCCGAAGGACCACCGTGCTGCTCGATATCTCGGTCGCCTTCATGGAAGCCTACACCTCGTACTCAGTCGGCTTAAGTGTCAACTTTTTGCAGGGCAACGGCAAGAAATTCCGCTCCGGCGAGCGCTGGTGACGACGTAGTCCTCAATCCAACAACTGAAACACTTCCAGCAGGTGGTTGATCATGTCACCCGCGATCATGGCGCGCGGGGTCAGCGCCTGGGCGGCGAAATCACCGGCCAGACCGTGAATGAACACCGCCGCCACGGCCGCTTCGTAGGCATCATCACATTGGGCCAGCAGCGTTCCCACGATTCCTGACAGCACGTCGCCGGAACCTCCGGTCGCCATGCCATGGTTGCCGGTCGGGTTCAAACAGCACCGGCCGTCGGGACCGGCCGTGAGCGTGGGGGAGCCTTTGAGCACGACCACCACGCCGTGCTCGGATGCGAACCGCACGGCGGCGTCCGCGCGCGCCTCGACTTCTCTTTCCGGCGGCGGTGCAACACCACTCAAGCGTGCAAACTCGCCCGGATGCGGCGTCAACACGAGGGGCGACGAGCAGTCACGCAGGATGTCGGTATGGCCTTCGAATGCGTTAAGACCGTCGGCATCGATAATGGCCGGTTTATCGAGCGCGGAGACCAGCCGTCGCATCAACTCGAAGGTCTCATGGTGTCTCCCGATACCGGGTCCCAGTATGACCGAATCATGATCTTTGATCAGCTCTCTGATCCCGCCCAGGCCGCGTAGTGCAAACGATCCTTTGCGGCCGACATCCGGCATCGGCCTGGTCATCACTTCAGTCAGCTTCTGCGCCAGCACCGGCTGAGTGGTGGCCGGGCAGGCGAGTTTGGCGAGTCCGCACCCGGCTCGAAGGCTGGACAGGGCGGCCATCGCAGCGGCGCCGGTCATGCCGGTGGAACCTGCGACCGTCAGCACCCGGCGGAAATCCCCTTTGTGGCCGTCCGGCTTTCGCGCGGGCAGAATCGACGATACCCATTCGGTGGTGGCCAGGTCGATCTTGAGATCAAAGCTTGCAACCACGTCGTCAGGGACACCGATCGGAATAATCTCCACGTCGCCGCACGCCTCGCGTCCCGGCGAGAGAAACAGGCCGAATTTCGGCTGCGCCAGCGTATAGGTGTAATCCGCCTCGACCGCCGCGCCTTCGTAGGTGCCGGTGTCGGCGTTCAGACCTGACGGCAGGTCGACCGAGACTATCAGGGTACCGAGATCGTTTATGTATTCAATCATGTCGGCGGCCAGGCCGCGCGGGGCGCCGGAGAACCCGGTGCCGAAAATGGCGTCCACGGCCAGATCGCACTCCAGCATGCCCGGCAATTCGTCAATCGAGTTCACCCGGTTAAGTTTCAGGTCAAGCCCGGCGGCGCGATCATAGTTGAGTTTCGCGTCGGGCGGCAATTCTTCCGGCGGCCCGATGAAGAACACCTCGATGTCGGCTCCGGCCTGCTTGAGGTGGCGCGCCACCACAAAGCCGTCGCCGCCGTTATTGCCTTTACCGCAAAAGACAATTACACGGGAGGAATCAGGACGCGGCAATAGATCGGCGAGGATACGCAGGGCGATCCCGCTGCCGGCGTTTTCCATGAGGGTGTCGGAAGGAATACCGCGATTGTCGATCGTTTCACGATCGATCTGGCGCATGGTGGCCGCGGTTACCAGCTTCACATCGCCGCTCCGGGTTACAGATTCACGCTCGTTTCTTGGTCGCCCGCTTCTTTTTGGCGGCGGTCTGGCGGGCGGGCTTGTCGAGCGCAAATTTAATAGCCCCCAGGACGTCGGAAAAGAACTTAAACTTGAGTTTCTTTCTGATCTCGGGCGCGATCTCGGCGATATCCTTGCGGTTCTCCTCGGGCAGAATGACCGTTTCCACCCCGGCTCGGGCCGCGGTCAAAAGCTTCATCTTGAGTCCGCCGATCGGCAGGAGTTCGCCGCGCAGAGTGATTTCGCCCGTCATGGCCAGGCACGGTTTGACCGGCGTCTGGGTCAACAGGGACGCCAGCGCGACGGCCATGGTGATACCGGCCGATGGTCCGTCTTTGGGCGTCGCCCCGGCCGGGACGTGGATATGAATTTCGTGGTTCTCCGCTACGTCCGCCGGCAACTTCAGAGCCGTGGTGTTGGAACGGATGAACGACAACGCCGCCTGGGCTGATTCTTTCATGACGTCGCCCAGGTGCCCGGTGAGAGTGAGAGCGTGCTTGCCCGGCATGGCGGTGGCCTCGACAAAGAGTATGTCTCCGCCTACCGCCGTGTAGGCCAGCGCCGGGACCACCCCGATGTGGCCTCTCCGGCTCAGCGCCTCGCGGGTGAACTTGCGCGGACCGAGCAGTCGGGTAATCGCCTTTTCGTCGATCGACTGCTTCTGTTTGCTGCCCGAGGCGACTCTGCGGGCCACCTTGCGTGCCACGCTGGCGATGGCCCGCTCCAGGTTGCGCAGGCCGGCCTCACGGGTGTAGCCGTCGATCAGAGTCTTGATGGCGGTGTCGCTTATCACGAGCCGCGCCCTGGTCAGGCCGTGATTGGCCAGTTGCTTCGGAATCAGGTGCCGCTTGGCGATCTCCAGTTTCTCAAGATCGGTGTAGCCGGGCAGATTGATAAACTCCATCCGGTCACGAAGTACCGGCGGGACCGGGTCGGCCCAGTTGGCGGTCGTGATGAACATCGCCCGCGACAAATCGAATGCTACGTCGAGATAATGATCCGAGAACGTATCGTTCTGTTCCGGATCGAGCACTTCCAGCAGGGCCGAGGCCGGGTCACCTCGGAAATCGGTTCCCAGCTTGTCGATCTCATCGAGCATGATGATCGGGTTGTTCGACCCGCACCGTTTGATCGATTGAATGATCCGCCCCGGCATGGAACCGATATAAGTGCGGCGGTGGCCGCGAATCTCGGCTTCGTCGCGCATTCCACCCAGCGACACCCGCGCGAACTGGCGTCCCATGGCGCGGGCGATCGATTGCCCCAGGGACGTCTTGCCGACTCCGGGCGGGCCGAGGAAGCACAGGATCGGGCCCTTGACGTCCGACTTCAGCTTTCGCACCGCCAGGTATTCGAGGATGCGATCTTTGACCTCGACAAGATTGTAATGGTCTTCGTCGAGCACCTTCTTGGCTTTTCTGAGGTCCAGCCGGTCTTCGGTGGAAACACTCCAGGGCAGATTCACCAGCCAGTCAAGGTAGGTGCGTGAGACGGTGTACTCGGCCGACGATGGTTGCATGTGCGAGAGCCGTTCCAGCTCCTTGCGGGCCGCTTTCTCGGCCACCTCGGTCATACCGGCCTCGGTGATCTTTTCCTCAAACTCGCCCAGTTCGCCCTGGTCGTCGGCGTCGCCCAGTTCCTTCTTGATCGCCTTGAGTTGTTCGCGCAGGATGTAATGGCGCTGCGATTTGCCTAACTCGCTGGCGGCCTGAGCCTGGATTTTCTGCGACAGTTCGAGAATTTCGATTTCTTTATTGACGATCTGGAAGAGAATCTGGGCCCGCCGGCCGATGTCGAGTTCGGCCAGTATCCGCTGTCGCTGTTCCGGCGACATGTTGAGATTGGACGCGATGAAATCAGTCAGTTTGGACGGCGTATCCTGGTTGATCGCCGACGCCTGGAATTCCTCGTTGAGATACGGCGCCAGATCGGCCAGCTTCTTGATCCGCTCCATCAGGCTGCGCTGCAGCGCCTCCATCTTAACCGGATCGCCGATCTTCTCTTCGAGCTCTTCGATCTCCGCCATCAAATGCGGCGAGTCCGATGTAAACTGTTTGATCCTGATGCGGCTCAAACCCTGAATCAGGAACCTGACCGTTCCGTCCGGAAAGCGGAGCATCTTGAGAATGTTGCCGGCCGTGCCGATATGGTGCAGCCCGTCCGGCCCCGGTTTTTCTTCGTTCGGGTCCTTCTGCAGAAACATCCCCACCCGAGAACCGCGCATGAGGGCCTCATCCACCAGCCGGGTATGCTCCGGCTGCTGAATCATCAGCGGCACCACCAGGAACGGGTAAACCACCGTTCCCTTGAGCGGGAGAATCGGGAGCACATCGGTGCCGACGTGCGGTTCGGTTTCAATCTTATCCATGATATCCGACAAAACGTCCTCGTTTCGCGCTAACCTTCTGCCACAGCCATAGTATCGGCGCGGTTGCTCAATTTCTGAACAGGGCCGAACCACGTTACCGGGCCGGATCGTGCCATTCCGTGCGGCGTTGGAATAACGCCTTTTGCGACCGAAAGTTCCATATTCATACGTTGAACCGGAACTGTATCACGTCGCCGTCCTGTACCACGTAATCCTTCCCCTCCAGTCGCTGTTTACCGGCTGCCTTTATGGCAGCCGATGT
>SMTZ1_10007080_pt1 | contig 11262 bp, 11 predicted proteins | sample DeeMarSWOR136_30_FD_25667 | JGI IMG/M metagenome (IMG submission 25667)
CAAACCATCCTGAGAGCGATGGGCAAGGAACTGTACGTCCCCGATGAGAAGTACATCGACATGGCGACAGCAGTGAGCGGCAGCGGTCCCGCCTATATATTCCTGATTATGGAGGCACTCACCGATGCGGCGGTTCATATCGGGCTGCCCCGGGAGATGGCTGATGACCTCGTCTCACAAACCGTGCTGGGTTCCGCACACATGACCAAGGAGACAGGCAGACACCCGGCGGAGTTGAAAAATATGGTCACCTCTCCGGGCGGGACTACCGCCGAAGGTCTGCTATGCCTGGAGGAGGGAGGCATGCGGGCTATCATAGCCCAGGCGGTCATCGCCGCCTACGAGAAGGCGAAGCTCCTTGGTGAATGAGGGTGAATGAGCGCCGTTGCCCTTATCAGCTATATTATTCAAGCGTATAGCTGGGTTATTATAGCCAGGGTTATCATGTCCTGGTTCATAATGAATTCCAGAAACGAGACCGTTATCTCAATCTATCAGGTACTTGTTCAGATAACCGAACCCTTTCTGGCACCGCTACGCAGAATCGTTCCCAGGGTGGGCATGATAGATATAACGCCTATGGTCGCTATCTTAGTGCTGTGGATGATTGACGCAATCCTCTGGAGATTCGTCTGACTACTGCCTCTCCCACACAACCTGACCACCCACGATAGTCCTCTCAACCTCTATTCCCTTGATCGCCTCCGGTGCTATCGCGGTGGGGTCAGCACTCAAGACCACCAGGTCGGCCAGTTTGCCAACCTCTATGCTTCCCTTCAAGCCTTCCTCGAAGGAGGCGTAGGCTCCCCCCGCTGTATAAATCTGAAGCGCCTCCTCTGGTGTAACAGCCTCCTCCGGAGAGAGAACCTGCCCGTTCTCAGCCCTTCGGTTAACCGCGGCATAGACCCCGACCAGCGGTTTACAAGGTACCACAGGACAATCGGAGCTTCCTGCCAGCCGCAGCCCGCCTTCTAGAAACGAGCTCATCCGATAAAGCCATGGAAGCCGGGTATCGGGCACTTCCTGAAGATACCGCTCCCCGCTGTAGTAGATAAACGCAGGTTGAGTGACAACGACAGCGCCTATATCACGCAAGCGCCGCAGCAGCGGAGGCGGGCAGACCGAGCAATGCTCCACCCGGTGACGATGGTCAACCTTCGGCGATATATGCAGGCAGTACTCCAGGGCATTTGCCGCTGCCTCCACAGTGCCCTCCTCGACAGCGTGTATGGCCACCTGAAAAACCCCCCGATGCGCCATCAGGACAGCCTCATTCAATTCCTCCTGGGACGGGTTGAGCTGACCGCTGGTCTCGTCCAGTGTCAGCTTCACCGCGCCCAGCCTGAGCCCAGTGTCGCCATAGCCGGGGCCCAGACCCCGCTCTTCGAGGTCGGCGAGGGCATGATGCCCGAACATCATGGTAATCCGGGGGACGAGCTCTCCCTTCTCCTTCATCCTGAGGAAGGTTTGCCATTGCTCGAACCCGTTTCTCACCGTTGCGTCTTGGACTGAGGTAATGCCGCAGGAGATGAAGTCCTTATTGGCAAGCTTTATTCCCTGCCTGAGCTCCTCCTCGCCCAGGGGAGGCATCACCTGCTCATTAATCGAGGAGTTCATGCCGAAGAGGATGCCGCTGGGCTCTCCTGTCTCCAGTTCACGGTCAATAAGACCGCCCGGCGGGTCCGGTGTTTCGATAGAGATACCGGCGAGAGATAGCGCCAGACTGTTGAGCACGCAGGCGTGCAGGGAGCGATGGCTCAGCTTCACGGGATGATGAGGCGCCGCCCGGTCGAGGTCGTGGCGGGTGGGGTGACGGTGCTCAGCAAGGTAAAACTCGTTGTAGCCGCTGGCCCTTATCCAGGTGCCGCGCGGTGTTCGCTCTACCTGCTGCCTGATATTTTCTTGAATATCTGGGATGGATACGACCGAAGCGGGACTGCAGTCAACGCTCAGCAGACTGGAGGCATATGAAAGAATATGGGCATGGGCATCATTGAAGCCGGGAATAACCGTTCTGCCCTCACAGTCGATTCGCTTCGGCCGCCCTCCCAATAAGTCAAGGTCGTCATTGGGGCCGACCCGAATTATACCCCCGGCCGACACCGCCACCAGCTCCGCCCTGGGCTGCTGGGGGGCCATGGTTAATACGTTGGCGTTATAGAGGACAAGGTCTGCTGACTGTGTGCTCAATATACCCCGGCGATATCATAGTAACTTGGCCTTACTGGAATCTGACTACTCCTGCAGCCAGAGATTAATCCTGGCAATTATCGCTTCAAGATAGCTATCAACTGTGGTGCAGTTGGCATATGCGCCTATGCTGTCACCCGTCCAGGGCATATCCCCCTCGCTGAGCCAGCCACGGTTGCCGAATACCTCTTCTTTGAGCACCTCGGTTCGTACCGCCTTGTCGATATCGGAGCTGATGTCGAAACCAGTGCCTTCGCTGAGCGCCCTGGCACGCTCCAGCCAGGCAACCGCACGGTTCAGGCACACCTCGAGCCTGTCCGTGACTTCACCAGCTTCGGCGTACTTGACCATTGCCCGCTCGACAAACTTATCAGCTATCTCCAGCACCACAAGCAGCTTCATCGCCTCAATACGCTCTGAACAGCCGTCCTTTTGATGATAGATCACACCCCACTGCACGGCATCTATCTCGCTCTCTATGTCCGCCAGCGACGGTCCCTGCGCGAACGCAGGCACAGAGCCAATAATAGTTAAGAGCAATGCCAGGACTATACAGAATACAAGACCCCTGCTCATCATCTTCTCCCCCCTCACACCATAATCTACACTCACAATTATACCACTCTGCGGTACTATCCTTCAGAATACGCGCATAAAATAGACCGAAGTCGAAGAGAAAATACCGCTTTACCGCGAAAAAAGGAACTCCGTGCTGGTATCTACAAAGCTGTGGTCCTCTAGATAAACGTCGTTCAGCCGTACCGTTATGAGCTCTGAACCAGGAAAAAAGAGCCACTTCGTTTCATAGTGCCTCGGGTCGCCGGGGACAATATCATGTATAATCGGGGGTGGAATAAAGTACTCCCCTTCGTTACCATCCTGGTCTACAGCATAGGCCCCGGGATAGAAAATGGCATAGAGGCGGTCGGCATCAAACGGCTTCCCAGTATTACTCCGTATCACCCATTCGACAACGACCTCGTTACCCGTCCATGAGACCGTAGTAAGTGTGATTGAAAGCCCGGAGATCTCGTGTGTAATATTCAATAGCTCGCTTGAGGTAGGAATGGGGGTGGCAGTAGGTGTAGCACTTGGCGTAGCTGTCGGGCTTGGCGTCGGCGTGTATGCTTCATCCGGCTGCCCACAGCCACCGGCAAGGCCACTTGCTAACAGGAGCACAAACACTATCAGAATTACAACCGATTTGTTCATTATAACCTGTCCTCTGAATCCATAGTACAGCTATCGCCAATCCTTGAGATACTCAAATAGAGATACCTTCCTGGTTTTTTCAACACTTTGATAGACCAGCCGCTCGCGTGTGTCAGGCACCAGCCGAGTCTTTAAAACTCCCATCGTCGGCGGCGTGACCTCATAAGTGAAGGGGGTTTTAACATGGTCACCGTAATGCCGTACTATAACCTCCTTCTGCTCGCCTATTTCCAGGTTCTGCCATACCGCCTTGGTGACTTCCTCACCATCCAGGGTTACGAGATTGAACTCAATTCTAAAATATCCGCTGGCGTTGCCACCGTTCTTGATAGTAACAGAGCAATCAGCACTGGGACGCCACCACGAGTTATCGACTTCCGTAGCAGTCACCTCGTAGTCTACCGGAACATCTTCCGTATACGTCTCCTTCCTGAGATAGTCTTCCGTTACGATACAGGGTTCTTCATCGTAATAGGTAACCCCGATAAGGGGGACGAGCATTATGATGAGGACTGCGATGATGAGAAATGCTGGAATGAGCAGACCCGCCAGCTTGAGCACCAATTCTTACCTCTCAGCCCGATGTATAATAAGGGAACAAACTCGCTATTTAGGCTGCTATTATAGCGAAAATGCTCACAACCTGCTATTTCTGTAGCGGTAAAGGGTCTGCAGCCATTTACCTGTAATCGACTGGAAAGCGTCAGCCTCCTAATAAAGCTCCAAACACCATATTGACTTTTAACATATTCTGTAGTTGAATGGAGTCAGCCAGAAGGAAAGGGGGAAACGGGAAATGAAAAGAATGGGTTTTATCCTCGTGTTGGTGCTGATTCTCGCCTCTCTGGCGATAGCTGCCTGCGGCGGTGGCGACGAGGAGGAAGCCGCAGCAACAGCTACCGCGACGCCAGAGACAACGGAGGCACCGGGGGAAACAGCCACCCCTTCGCCAGGAGCCGAGGTAGAGCTACCAGAAAATGTTAAATTCACCATGGAGTACTCAAGCTCTGACGGTGCCTCGGGGACTTACAAGTACTGGGTCAAGGGCGATAAGTGGAAGGCGGAAATGAGCGGGGAGTGGGAAGGAGAAGAATATACTCAAATAATGATAGATGATGGCGAGTATGCCTACATATATGACCCGGCCAGCAACACTGCTATGAAATATCCGTCTCAGTCCGAAGCGATGGCGGGTGGCTTGGCTTATCTTGCGATGTACGAAATGGCATTCAGCGATTACTCCACTGAGGCCGCCATACAAGCTGCCTGTGCTGAAGAGCCCGATTGCATAAGTGTCAGGAAGGCAGGCACCGAGGTTATCAGCGGCCATAATTGCAATGTATGGGAGGGTATAACGACGGAAGGCACAGGCAAAGTATGGGTAGCAATAGATACGGGTTGGCCCTTGAAATTTGAGACTACATATGCGGGAGAAACAATGACCATGGAGTTCAAGGAATTAGACCTGAATCCCAGCATCCCCGACAGCGTGTTCCAGTTGCCGACTGGGGTTGAGATAATGGATATGACGTCGTTCTTCGAGTAGGATTGGGGTGAGCAGTTCAAATAGAGAGTAGGTATCAATTATAATAAACCAAACCTAGCCTTAGCATTGTCATAAGATGGTGTTGTTAAATAGAGGCGGCAGTTCCTGTCATGTCGGGAACTGCCGCCGCATCACATATTAACCTTTCACCCTGTCGCTAAGAACCTGCCCCCTCGGCACATCGTGCTCTCTCGAGGTGCACCATAAGGATAGCTACGTCTGCCGGTGTGACCCCGTAAATACGCGACGCCTGCCCCAGGGTTGCCGGCTGGAAGTGCTTCAGCCTCTCACGGGCCTCTATGCGAAAACCGTGGATTGCGTCATAGTCGAACCCCGGGGGTATATCCCGCTCCTCCAGCCGCCTGACCCTCTCGACCTCAGCCATTTGCCTGTCGATATACCCGGCGTACTTAGCCTCGATCTCCGCCTGCTCCCGACAATCGATACCAAGGTCCGTGTTGCCGTAACCGATGTCATTCAGTAGCTGGTAGGTCACCTCGGGCCGGCGTAGAAACTCCAGAGCACTGACGCTGCGCTCCATAGGAGGTATATGATATTTCTGCAGTTGGAAATCCAGCTCGTTCCCGGGGGTGAAATAGGCCTTTGCCAGGCGTTTCAACTCCCCGGCGATATCCAGGCGCTTCTTCTCGACCGCGTGATAGCGCTCCTCGGAAACAAGCCCCAGCCGGTAGCCGATGGGCGACAACCTCAGGTCAGCATTATCCTGGCGCAACAGCAGGCGATATTCAGCCCGCGACGTCAGTAACCGGTACGGCTCGGTAAGCTCCCTGGTTACCAGGTCATCGATCATCACGCCGATGTAAGCCTGGTCTCGACGCAGCATGAGCGGAGGCTCTCCCCTCACTTTGAGCGCGGCGTTGATACCGGCGATCAGCCCCTGACCTGCCGCCTCCTCATAGCCGGAGGTGCCATTTATCTGACCGGCGAAGAATAGACCAGGGACGAGTTTCGACTCCAGCGAAGCCTGGGTCTGGCTCGGTGGCACGTAGTCATACTCTATGGCATAGCCCACCCGCATCATCTCCACACTCTCCAGAGCGGGGATAGTACGCAGCATCGCCATTTGTACATCCTCGGGGAGGCTGGTATTAGCGCCCTGGACATAGACCTCGTTCGTCTGCCATCCTTCGGGCTCGAGGAAGAGCCCGTGTGTCTCTTTATCCGCGAAGCGGACTATCTTGTCCTCTATCGAAGGACAGTAGCGAGGTCCAACGCCGTTGATGAATCCGGTGAATAAGGGCGCGCGATGAAGATTGGAACGGATTATCTCGTGAGTCCTCTCGTTTGTATAGACCAGATAGCAGGGAAGCTGCTGCCGCCACTGGATTGGCTTCTCCTGAGGATACACCGGATTCGGCGGTGAGGTGTAGGGGGGGTTGCCGGGCGGGGTAAAGCTGAAGTGAAGAGGTGAATCGCTCCCCTGCTGAACAATTGTCTTGCTGAAATCAATGGTCCTGGCATCGAGACGGGGTGGGGTACCTGTCTTCAGCCGTCCCAGAGTGAAACCCAGCGTTTTCAGGCTTTGCGACAGCCCGTAGGCAGCAAACTCTCCCGCTCTTCCTGCGGGATATGCAGTATCTCCTACAATCACCCTTCCCGCCAGCGAAGTTCCCGTGGTTACGACCACGGTCTTACCCTCGTAAACCCAGCCTGTATTGGTCACAACCCCCAGAGCAGAGACTGCCAAGGGCTGGAGTTCCTCAACCAGCGCCTGTTTGACATCAAGGTTCGATTGCCTCTCGAGGGTGTGCTTCATGGACAGGCTATAAAGCCGTTTATCCGCCTGAGCGCGCAGCGCCCGAACCGCAGGCCCTTTACCGGTATTCAACATCCTTATCTGGATAAACGTCCTGTCGATATTGCGCGCCATCTCGCCACCGAGAGCGTCGACCTCCCTGACTACCTGTCCCTTGGCCGGTCCCCCGATGGAGGGATTGCAGGACATAAGTGCTACATTATCCAGATTCATAGTAAGCAGAAGCGTATGGCATCCCATCCTGGCTGCTACCAGCGCTGCCTCACACCCTGCATGCCCGGCACCTATTACTATAACGTCATACATCTTCCCTGACTTTAGAATTCTAACACCGCGGACTCCCTCTTGTCGACTTAGGGTTAATACACACCAGAGAGACGCGTGTAAGCACCTTGCGTTGACCAAAATAGCACTTTATACTCTTGAACATGCCCAGAGAGCGGACGTAATAATCAAGGAGGAATGCCATGGGCGGCAAGCATAATGTCGCGGATGTTATCAACGGAAGTACCTTTGTGGTATTTCCGCAGTGGACGTGGAGAGACCAAAAAGGAGAAGTCGTGCGCCCGACAGGCTATCATGCCCCGGAATACGGGAGCGAGGCACGTATCGCCAAGGAGAAGCTTTCCAACCTAATCATGAATAAGGAAATAGAAATAGGAGTCATACACCGGGTCGAAGGTGTTATGCTTTTCTGCGACGTGTATTTCCAGGGCAAGAACCTCGCCGAATACTTCCCTGAGTATTGATGTGCGCCTGCCTCTGAGAAGAATATCACCCACTACCGAATATTGACAAAATACCTATTATATGTTAAGTTCTTCCCAACTGAATAGGATATCGGCTGAGAACAAGAGTAGTACGCTTCCAGCGAGGCTCAGAGAGTCGGGTTAGGTGTGAGCCGATGCCGGCGCAGAGGCGGAATGGACTTGGGAGCTGCAAACCGAACGTGAACGTCTGACGTTTATTAGTAGGCTTTGCCGGAAAAGGTACCGTTATCAGAACCTGGGGTATCGCCTTCAATCGGAGGCCGTACCTGAGAAGAGTGAGTTGATTCCCCGAATCAAGGGGTAGCAGCTAACGAGGGTGGCACCGCGGATTAAACCCCGTCCCTTGGACGGGGTTTTTAATTTGGTCATGTAAGGATAAAGCTATGTCGGTTGAATACTTTCCCGATCTAAAGACGTTCCGCGAATCAGCGAAGAAGGGAAACCTGGTACCGGTCTACCGGGAGCTATCCGCTGACCTGGATACTCCGGTCTCTGTTTTCCTCAAGCTGAGGCAGGAAGCACCTACCTTCCTCCTCGAGAGCGTCGAGGGTGGCGAGAAACTGGGGCGCTACTCCTTCATGGGTATAGGGCACAACCTCGTGCTCAAGGCATCGGGCGATAGAGCTATTGTCCATCGAAATGGCGAGCGTCAGAAGGTGCACCTCGAAGGCAGGGACTGCCTGCACCTGGTGCAGGAACTTCTCGCCCAGCGCCAGGTGGTCAAAATAGCCGGGCTGCCCCGTTTCTTCGGCGGCGCGGTGGGATATATATCCTACGAGATGGTGCGAGCTTTCGAAAAGCTGCCCGAGTGCTCTCGCGATGAGCTTGGTCTGCCCGAATGCGTTTTCGTCTTCACCGACACCATGGTCATCTTCGACCATGTACAGCACAAGATGAAGATTGTAGCCAATACGTATATTGACGGCCCTGCTGAAATTGCCTATAAGCAGGCAGTGTCCAAAATAGAGTCTATCGTTGCCCGACTTGCCAAGCCGCTGCCACAGGAATCATACGGAACGAGCAGCGGCACAACACAACCTCAAAGCAAAGGACTTGAGTCTAATTTCACCCAGAAAGAGTTCGAAGCGGGGGTTAAAGCATGCAAGGAATATATCACTGCCGGCGATACCCTCCAGATAGTGCTCTCACAGCGACTAAAGCGAAAAACCGGCGCGCAACCATTCGCTATCTACAGGGCGTTGCGCATGCTTAATCCATCTCCCTACATGTTCTACCTCGACTTCGGGGATTTTCAGCTTATCGGCTCCAGCCCCGAGATGCTGGTGAAGGCGGAAGACGGCGTGGCGGAGACCTGCCCCATCGCCGGCACCAAGCCGAGGGGAGCAAGCGAGCAGGAAGATGAAGCTCTGACAGCCGAGCTTCTAAACGACCCCAAAGAGAGAGCTGAACATGCGATGCTGGTCGACCTCGCCCGAAACGACCTGGGCAGGGTCTGCGAGCACGGCACGGTGAAGGTACCTGTATTGATGTCAGTGGAGAAATACTCCCACGTCATGCACATCGTATCAACAGTCGAAGGGAAGCTGAAGAAAGGCGAGAATGCCTTCAGCCTGCTGAGGTCTGCCTTTCCCGCCGGAACGGTGACCGGCGCGCCCAAAATACGGGCAATGGAGATTATTACCGAGCTTGAGAACCTGAAGCGCGGGCCCTATGCAGGTGCTGTAGGCTACTTCAGCTTCAGCGGGAATATGGACACTTGCATCACAATTCGTACCATCGTTATGATAGGCAAAACTGTTTATCTCCAGGCTGGAGCTGGCATAGTATACGATTCCGACCCGACACGGGAATACGAGGAGACATTGAACAAGCTCAAGGCGCTGGAGAGCGCTGTTGAGATAGCTGAAGAGGAAGAGCATTACTCCAGATCGACCGCGAGCGTCGAGCACAGAGGAGGCAAACCGAGATGATAAAGGAGGCGCTGGCCAAAATCGTCTCCGGCAGCGATCTCACCATGGCTGAGGCAAGGGCGGTAATGGAAGAGATTATGCAAGGTCAAGCCACTCAGGCACAGATCGGCGCCTTTCTCACCGCACTGAGGATGAAGGGTGAGACCGCCGATGAGATCGCGGGCTGCGCCCAGGCGATGAGGGAAAACGCAATAGAGGTGAAGCCAAAACAAAAAGTGCTGGTCGACACCTGCGGCACCGGCGGCGATAACAGCGGCACCTTCAATATTTCCACTACGGTAGCCTTCGTCGCCGCAGGGGCTGGTCTCGCCGTCGCTAAGCACGGGAACCGCTCGGTATCCAGCCGCTGTGGTAGCGCCGACCTGCTGCAAACCCTCGGCGTAAATCTGGAGCTAAGCGCCGAACAGGTCGCCCGCTGCATCGACGAGATAGGAATCGGCTTCCTGTTCGCACCGATGCTGCACCCCGCCATGAAACACGCCCTGGGACCCCGTCAGGAGCTCGGCCTGCGCACCATCTTCAACATCCTGGGACCGCTGAGCAATCCTGCTGGAGCCAAACGGCAATTACTGGGCGTCTATCAAAGTGACCTCACCGAGTTGATGGCAGAGGTGCTCCGCTCCCTTGGTTCCGAGCATGCCTTCGTGGTACACGGTGCCGACGGACTCGATGAACTATCAACCACCGGACCGAACAAGGTGTCCCGACTCTACGACAACCGTATTGAAACATATACCCTCGACCCTCAGGAGCTGAATCTGCCGCGAGCCAGTCTCAGCGGCCTCGCCGGAGGCACCGCCGAGGAAAACGCCGCCGCGACAAAGGCACTACTCCAAGGCGAAAGAGGGCCGAAGAGGGACGTTGTCCTGCTCAACGCTGCCGCCGTTCTGGTCGCCGGTGGAAAGACCAGAGACCTCGGTGAGGGGCTGGCGCTGGCTGCAGAAGCTATCGACAGCGGGAATGCCCTGAACAAGATGGTGCAGCTTATCGAGTTCAGCAGAAGCTGCAACTGAGAGGAAGAAACGTGATCCTTGAGCAAATAGTAGCGTCAACCAGAAAGTCGCTGGCAGAGCAAAAGGCTAAGACACCGCTGGCCAAGCTCAAGAAAGTTATAGGCTGTCAAGACCCGCCGCGCGACTTCGTCAACTCACTGCAGGGGCAAACTATCAGCTTGATCGCCGAGGTGAAACGGGCATCGCCGTCAAAGGGCTTGCTGCGTCAGGATTTAGCTGCCGCTTCCCTGGCACGTATCTACAGTAAAAGCGGAGCTGCTGCTATCTCAGTGCTTACTGAACCGGACTATTTTTGGGGGAGCTTCGCTGACCTCGAAGCAGTGCGCACGGAGGTGAAACTGCCTGTGCTGTGCAAGGACTTCATCATCGACCGTTATCAAATATACAGGGCTCGGGCTCACGGCGCCGACGCAGTCCTGCTCATTGCGGCCATCCTAACTCAAGATGAGCTCAGGACCCTGCTTGAGACTACCCACTCCCTGGGTATGGCAGCACTGGTCGAGGTACATAACCAAGATGAGCTAACTAGAGCTTTACCCCTATCGCCAAGAGTCATCGGCATAAATAACCGTAACCTCGCCAACTTCAGCGTCGATCTAGAGACAACCTTCAGCCTCCGTCCACTGGTTCCACCGGACGTGGCAGTGGTAAGCGAGAGCGGTATTCATACCCGTGACGACGTGCTCAGACTGCGGGAGGCAGATGTCAACGCTATTCTGGTCGGCGAACCCCTGGTTACGAGTGCCAACCCCGCAGCCAAAATAGATGAACTGCTCGGCGGGGTGAAGCAGCACATGGGGTAGCTGATATGACAAAGGTAAAG
>SMTZ1_10007082_pt1 | contig 11261 bp, 14 predicted proteins | sample DeeMarSWOR136_30_FD_25667 | JGI IMG/M metagenome (IMG submission 25667)
GTGTAAAAATGGATGTTGGTGAACCTTATCCTGATTCACCAGATATGGGTGTGTTAACTACTGCTGCTGAGCTTATACCACTTGCATCTCCAGATTTTGAAGCCGGTCCTCCTCAAGCAGATGCAATAGAGCTTGCTAGAGTTGTTGATAGAGGTGTTCGTGAATCAGAAGTCGTTGAATTAGAAAAACTTTGTATTGAAGAAGGAGAAAAGGTTTGGATAATATTTATTGATATACATGTATTAGACTATGATGGAAACTTGTTTGATGCAGCGTCACTTGCAGCATTAGCTGCTTTATTTACAACAACTGTACCAGCTGAACGATTTGAATTAGGAAAAAATTATCCTTTACCCCTTAAAGATCCACCAGTGTCTTGCACCTCCGTTAAATTTAATGATATTGTCGTATTTGATCCATCACTTGATGAAGAAGAAATTGCAGAGGTACGTTTAACAGTTGCAACCGATCAAAACGGAGATATACGAGCCATGCAAAAAGGACTTAGTGGTAGTTTCAATAAGGATGAGATAAAAAAAGTTATTAAAGCCTCTATTGATAACGGGAAAGAAATAAGAGAATTATTATATAAAAGCATAGGGAAATAAATCATGGCTAAAAGAACTAAAAAAGTTGGGTCTGTAGGTCGTTTCCAAGCTAGATATGGAGTTCGTGCTAGGACTATAATTCGAAATGTTGAAGTTTTGCAGAAAATGAAACATGTTTGTCCAAAATGTGGTCATAAAAAAGTGAAAAGAACAGGTACTGGTATTTGGCAATGTAATAAATGTGGTGTTAAGTTTGCAGGGGGCGCTTATCTTCCTAAGACTGAAGCTGGTCAAAATGTCGAAAAGATATTGAAAGGAGAAAAAACCCCAGAGATTATGTCTTTAGAAGGTAAAGGTGAGAAGCTATGACAGGTTATAGATGTGGACTTTGTAAGAAAAGCGTTAAATTCGATGTTAAAAACATTGGTATGCAATGTCCTTATTGTGGTAGCAAGATTTTTTATAAAGAAAGACCCACTATTGCAAAACGTATTAAATCTAGATAAAAAGATTGTATTAATCATGAAATATGCCAAGTTTGTTTTTACTTTTGATTCTGAAGAAGAAGTGAGAATTATATCAATTTCTTTAATGCCTGAAATAAAACAAAAAATTCCTAAAACCAATGTTAAATTATCTGTTTTTAAGAATAAGTTTTTTTTAGAAATAGAAGCAAAGGATACTAGTTCTTTGAGAGCTGCCTGTAACTCTTATCTGCGTTGGATAAATACAGCGCTAAACGTAAAAAAAACAGTTTAAACCTCTATTGTTTCTTTTCTTCCTGGTCCAATAGAGACAATAGCTATGGGAGTTCCAGTTTCTTTTTCAATATATTTCAGATAAGATTGTGCATCTTTCGGTAGATCAGAAAACACTTTTGTATCTTTTTCAATTTTTTTCCAACCTTTAAAATCTTTATACACTGGTTTACACTTTTCAACATCCTCAATACTTGCAGGTATGAAATCAATTTTTTTTCCATTTAGAAGATAATTATTACAAATTTTTAAAGTTTTTAAACTGTCAAGAACGTCAAGTTTTGTAATTGCAAGTTTTGTAATTCCTGAAATCATACAAGAATGACGAACTACAACAAGATCAAGCCAGCCACATCGCCTTGGTCTATTAGTTGTAGTACCAAATTCATGTCCCTTCTCAGCAAGATGTTTACCAATTTTATCATATAATTCAGTTGGCATCGGTCCTTCTCCGACCCTTGTTGTATATGCTTTCACAATTCCTATAATATCATTGATTTTATGTGGCCCTATCCCAGCGCCAATACATGATCCACCCGCTATAGTATGAGACGACGTTGTATATGGATAAGTGCCGTAATCAACATCAAGCATAGTACCTTGTGCACCTTCAAAAAGAATATTTTTTCCAGATTTTATTGCTTTATTTAGTTCTATATGTGTAGATGATATAAAATCTTTCAATTTTTTTCCATAGGTTATATAAGTGTCTAATATCTCTTTTTTATCTAGTTTTTTATCTATCCCATAGGATTCAAAGATTTTTTGTTTAACTGGTAATATCACATCCAGTTTTTTGCTTAATAAATTTTTATCTGTTATATCTATCGCTCTTATACCTTTCCTTGCTATTTTATCGCTGTAACATGGTCCTATACCACGTTTCGTCGTACCGATTTTTTTACCACCTAAATATTGCTCTTCCGCACCATCTAATATCCTATGATATGGCATTATAATATTTGCTCTGTCACTTATGAGAAGCTTTGGTTTTATATCTCTCTTTATTAGATTATCAATCTCGTTTATTAAAACCTCAGGGTCTATTACGCATCCATTGCCTATTATACCGGTTTTACCTTGTATGACTCCTGAAGGAGTAATATGAAGTTTGTAAATCTGGTCATCAACTTTTATTGTATGACCTGCATTGTTTCCACCTTGAAATCTAACCACATAATGAGCATCTTTTGAAAAATAATCAACTACTTTTCCTTTTCCTTCATCCCCCCATTGAGTTCCAATTACTAAGTTAACAGCCATATTGTTTCACTTAATTGGGATAAGATTGGAGATAAATAAAGATGATGCATTTAAAACAACCATTTTTTGAACGAAAGTTTAAAAGAATAAAGAGTATATCCGCGAATGAATGCCTGATAAATGGGATCAATTTGGTACTGAAAAACCTGATACAAATTTAGACATAGAATTTTTAAAAAGAGAAATTGGTCAACGTTTCCCATTTTATGACATGAAATATAGCCTTAATACTGCAGCATTTTTCTGTAGAATAGACGAAGAAACACTTGAAGAAAAATTCAATTCACTAAGGAAGGCTCTCTCAGAAAAGGGATACATACCTATGTTACGATATGAAAAAGGAGAACACAAAATATATATCATCCAAAAATCAAAGAAAAAAGAAAAATCAATATGGATTAATATTTTTCTACTAATTGCCACAATTATTACTACGTCACTTACTGGATCAATTTTGTATATGGGATATTTCGACATATGGAGTATGCCTAATCTAATGGATATTTTTAGTGCAGAAAATTTAGCCAATGGTATTTTTTTATTCGCTTTTCCTCTTATGAGTATTTTAGTAATACATGAGATGGGGCATTATTTTATATCTAAGAGACATGGTATCGGCGCTTCTCTTCCTTTTTTTATGCCAATACCTCCAATTGTTCCTGCTTTTAATATTGGCACATTTGGGGCTTTAATTTCAAGTAGAGACCCAATGTCTGATAAAAAGGCACTATTTGATATTGGTATAGCTGGTCCTTTAGCTGGTTTTTTAGTAGCTTTACCTGTTACAATTATTGGAGTTGCAACCTCAGAAGTAGTTCCAATATCTCAGATTTCTGAGGGTGAACCTATTTTAGGGTTTTCTTTCCTGTTTATTTTTATATCTAAAGCAATGTTGAATGTGCCAACAGGTTATGCTATTAACATGAGTCTTATTGGTTTTGCAGGATGGGTGGGACTTCTTATAACAGCGATTAATCTATTTCCAGCGGGTCAATTGGATGGCGGTCATATTTTTCGAGCAGTTCTTGGTGAAAAGCAAAGATATGCAGGTTGGATTGCAGTATTTATTATGGTGTTTACAGGATGGTTGTTTTTCGCTTTTATAATCATTTTTGTATTAGGTATGATGCATCCACCGCCACTCAATGATGCAACAAAATTAGATATAAAAAGAAAAATGCTCTTTTTTGTTGCATTAATTATTTTAATTCTATGTTATGTGCCTTATCCAATATTAATTACTTAGATTTCTATTTAGTGCATCATAATAATTTAAATACTCTCAGATTAATTCATATAAAAACGTGATACATATGAAGACGTATCTTAAGATCATATTCAATAGTGAAGGAGGCTCGCCTTCTGAAGTGAAGAACCAGTTGTTAAACATGGGTTTCAAAGCAACCAAAGGCAACTATGACTTTGTTTACGAATGGAAAGAACGATCTGCAGATGTAGATGAATTAGTATGGTTCGCCGATAAAGTTCATTCAACTCTTAAAAAAAGCAATGTGTACTTCACTATAGAAACTCTTTAAGGTAATTATTATTTTTTATTGAACTTTTCTAAAGTCTTACTCAATACTCCCATCAATGTATGATACTCCCATTTTGACGGTATTGCTCGACCCATGATACGACGGAACATTAGATTAGTGTTTTCTTTTTTATGTTCTGGATAATTTATATCATCTAAAAGCTGTGAAAAAAACTCGTATAATTTTTCTTTTTCAATTCGCCCCATCTTTCTTTTTTCCTTTGATGTTGACATTTTTTTAATATAAATAGCATATAAAACAATGCTTACAGCATGAGATAAATTTAAAGAGGAATATGATTCACTGGAAGGGATTCTAAGCATAATGTCACATATAGCTATTTCTTCATTGAATAAACCGTAATCTTCTCGTCCAAATACAAGTCCCACTTTTCCTTCTATTTCGAAGATTTTTTTAGTAAATTCCTCTAGTGAAAAAGCGCTTCTTAGATGTTTTTTTTCACTTTGACTTTCAATAGAAGAGGTGGCGACGAGATAATCTAGGTTTTTAATAGCATCTTTAAAAGTGGAAAAAACCTTAGCATTGTCCAATATTTTTTTTGCATGCATTGCACGCATATAACACTCATCATCTATTTTGCATGGCTTTACAAGATAAAGATTGACAAAATCAAAATTCATCATACCTCTTGCCACTGCACCAACATTACCGCTATATTTGGGCTCTACAAGAACTATATAGAAATCTGTTATTTTCTTTCACCATCCGAACAAGGAGCAGTAGGATTTTTAGATTATTTTATTTGATTCTTAACTCTTCTTCTTTCTCTCTTAACATTTTTTTATACTTAGAAGGTAGAAATTTAACTGTGTCTTTTAACTCGCCGTGTTTTTTTAGCAATTCAGATCGTTTATTGGTTTCAAGTTCTTCTAATACAAATTTCCTGTTCTTGTGATAACTGTATAGATACCAGATTCCAATTCCTAAAACTATAAGGCCTATAGCTATTAAATATGCATTCCCGTTTTTTAATTCATATATGATATCAGTATAGTAACCCAATTGAATATCTTGCGTCTCTCCAAAACCATACCATATTACTCCCATTAAGAGTAAAAAAATTCCAACAATCATTACTATTATACTTAATCCTAATACATATTCTCTAAGGAAATTAGCTATCTTTCCTGCCATTTTTATTACCTCCTAATTAATATGATTTTGCAAATCTCATCCAAGTCTGTGCGGGTTTATTACATATCGGACAAACACATTTTTCACATTTAACTTTTTCAATGGGTTCCCCTAATGTGTTTCCGTCTAAAACGTTTTCTATTTCTAATGCACATTCTTCATTTTTACACCATGGAAGTTCGACAATTCCTTTTTTGCCCTTTGCCTCTTCAACGGTTTTAAATCTATGCATGTTTTTATCAAGGAGCTTCTTTGCATTATCGTATAAATCCTTTGATATTTTATCAAATTCCCGTTTTATAATTTTTACAGCATCTTTTAATAACACAGGATTTTTATCTCCAGTATCCCGTTTTACAATAATTATTTGTTTTTTTTCAATATCTTTTGGACCAATTTCTACTCGCAACGGTACTCCTTTTAACTCCCAATCATAATATTTATTCCCTGGAGTTATATCTCTTTTATCAATATAGGCTCTAATATTTTCACTATTAAGTTGTTTACAGAGAAAATCACATGTTTCCATGGTTTCTTTTTCTTTACCTTTAAAAACTATAGGTATTATCACTACTTGTATCGGTGAAACAGCTGGAGGTAAAACTAGACCTTTGTTATCACCATGTATACCTACTAATGCACCAAGTATTCGTTCACTCATACCATAGGTTGTCTGATGACAATACTTATGCGTTCCCTCCTCAGTTTCATAAGATATTTCATATGGTTTAGAGAAATTATCTCTATATTGATGTATTGAACCAAGTTGTAATGTTCTCAACGAAGGCATTAGAACATCTATACTTATTGTATAGAAAGCACCAGCGAATTTATCCCAGTCAGGACGATTACTAAGTATATAAGGTAAACAAAGTTTTTTGAAGAACCTCTTGGCTATAGCTTTGTCTTCTTCTATTTGTTTTTCTGCTTCCTTAAAATCTTCATGACAAGTATGTGCTTCAAAGAAGTGGATCTCTCTGACTCTTATAAACGCACGTGTTTGTTTTGTTTCATATCTAAATGTGTTAACGATTTGGAATGTTTTTAATGGTAGATCTGCGTGGGAACGTATCCAAAGTGAGAATATAGGATACATAGCAGTTTCAGAAGTAGGTCTTAGAAGCCATCTTTCTTCTAATTTATTTATTCCTGCATGTGTTATCCAATAGACTTCACTACCAAATCCTTCAATGTGTTCCTCTTCTTTTTTAAACAATGACTCAGGTATTAAAAGTGGAAAATAAACCTCATCATGACAAGTTTTTTCCATTTCTTCCCTTATCAATTTGTCAACATGGTTCATTAGTTTCCAACCATGTGGACGCCATACATTCATACCTTTTATCGGATATCTTTTATCACATAAATCTGCAAGTTCAACGATTTCGTTGTACCATTCATTAAAATCCTCTGTTTTTTTGTATTTCGTCTCTGGCATTTTTAACTACGACCTATATATCAAAAAAGAAAAAATGCTCTTAAAGATGACGGTTTAAACGATAAATGATATTATACTCCTCTTCCCTCTTTTGCTTTTACTCTAAGATCCTTTGATCTGCACCTTCTGCATCTTATTGCTCGTGGTGCATTTGATGCTCCACATTTCATACATATTCTTTTGTTTAATAAACGTTCTTCAGCTTCTGGAAATCTAGCCATTGTAATTACCGCCTATTATTTGTTGTATCGGAATAAGCAAATATTATATAAAGATAACCCGCTGTAAAAAATTAGAAAAAAATATTAAGAACGTATTTACATTAATGGTCTTAATATATGAACGAAGAAGATAAAATAGCATTTCTTGAAGATTTTAAAAATGCAAATACAGAAAAAAAACTAGATATGTGGTTTCATGCGTTAGAACAAGAAGGTTTATGGGAGGAAATCATCGCTGAAATATCTGATATAGCTCAACGTGAAAATATTGGTAAAGTTCGAATAACAGAGGAATAATCAATAAAATAAGAAAAATTGTGGTGTAATCAATGAATGAAGAGGATAAAAAACAATTTGTAGATGAATTCAAAAAAGGGGACGGTTCAAAACGGTTAGATTTATGGGATTATGCCTTATCTCAGCAAGTATTATGGGAGAACATTATAACTGAAATACAAAAAATTGCCAAGGAGCAGGGTGTCGATAAAGAATTAGAAAAAATGATGGATGAGGAAATAAAGAATATTTAGGATTTAATCTTTTTTGATTTAACTTTAAAAATTTTTTAAAAGAACTTTTTTTTATTTCTATAGTAGTTCTATAGTTTTTTATTGCTTTAAATGTCTCTTCTTCTAAAGAAGAAATATGCTAGGAATAAGGGTATTAAAACCCACATCATCTGAACAGCAAGAAGAAAAGACATACTCAACCAATCAGGGGCTTCAATTTGAAATCCAAAAGCCTGCTTTAAATCAAATGCCTGCATAACAGCCATCTGATTTGTATCATTAGGACTAAAAACAATAGAAGCCCAAAACCAGTCAGGAAGATCTAAAAGACTACCAGAGAAAAAATCTTCATAGCTACCACCTGTTGCAATGTAAATGCTCATAAGTACAAGCCCATAGATCATAGCCCAAAAAAATAAAACAATCCCTCCTGCAATAGCTCTAACGCGGGTTTTACAGAGGGCAGAAATGAAAATTACTAAACTTAAATACATTATCCCAAGTAGAATAGTAAGCCCAATAAAGGCTAGATATGCCACACCTTCCTCAGCCCCAACGGTTGCTGCAATTATAACACCACCGAGGCCAAATCCTATTAATGGAGTTACAGCTAGTACTGCACCAAGACCTAGAAATTTACCTAAAAGAACCTCTACCCTCCTTACAGGATAGGAAAGAACAACATAAAGTGCACCCTTTTCTGCTTCACCAGCAATTGTTGAGAAACCAAGCATGATTGCTATTAATGGAATAAGAAGAGCAGAGATACTTAGAAGTGAAACTACAGTTTCCTCCATGCCTCCAAATTCACCTTGTCCTCCAGCTACATAAGAAGAGACAACTGTCAAAATTATAAAAATAATTGATATCGCAATTATCCATTTACTTCTAATGTTATCCATAAATTCTTTCTTTGCAATTGTATACATAGATTTAAAATTAAAACCAACCATTAGGCACCACTCTCTATTATTTTTACAAAGGCATCTTCAAGAGATGGCTCTATTGTTTTAATATTATCTATTTTAAGCCCAGAGTTCTGAAGAGCTGTAATTATTTGACTCTTGACAGTAGGCTCGCATGTTACAAAAAGTGTGTCGCCTTTTGCATTAGCAACCTCTACCCCTCCGATAGTTTTGATAACTTCCGGTATCCTCCCATTTAACCCAGGAATAGTAATTTCAAGACGAGGTTTTATTCGTAAATATTTATTCAGATTTGTCACTGTATCTTCAGCTATAAGTTTACCCTTATTGATTATAGCTACTCTATCACAAATATTCTCTACCTCACTCAGGATATGAGATGAAAAAAGTATTGTGGCACCTTGTTTATTTAACATTTTAATTTTTTCCCTGATTATCTTAACCCATCGTGCATCTAAACCAGCCATTGGTTCATCAAGGATATAAACAGGTGGGTTACCAATCATTACTTGAGCTACACCCAACAGCTGAACCATACCTTTTGAAAAAGTCCCTACTTTACGATCTATAGCATCTTCAAGCCCAACCTCCTTAATGAGAGGCTTCGCGACTGATTTATCAACACCCCATAATTCACAAAAGAAATTCATTGTCTGCAGGGGAGTAAGATTATCATAAAACGCAACTCGCTCAGGTAGATATCCAACAGAGGCTCTTGCCTCAATGCCCTCCTTTTTAATATCAAATCCATTAATCTTGACATTACCTGAATTCATATGAATTAAATCTAAAATAGCCTTTATTGTTGTAGTTTTACCAGCACCATTTGGTCCAAGAAGACCAAAGATCTCCCCAGTTTTAACTGAGAAAGATATATTATCTACTGCTTTAACCTCCTTAAAATGTTTTACAAGGCCACTAATCTCAATTGAAGAAGGACCAGCGGCTTTCTGAAAACCTAGTTTTTCTTCAGGAAATAAAAATTCTCCCCTTGTATTGCAATTAGGACATATTATCGGGGTTTTTTCTCCGGGATTACCCTGAATTGTGATAATATTTTTACAAACAGGACATTTTACATTTTTTGTAATCATTTTCCCACTCCAATACCTCAAATTTTTCAATTTGATATTGGAGGATGTATCCTAACAATACATAAAATATCTTTGGTATATTTGAAAATCTCTAGAAAAATTTCCACACAATAATTTGGTCATATAAACTCTTTCCATTATAATAAGCTATAGTTTTTACTGTATGTCTAAAGATCGAGGATTTATCCCATGTCCAATTATATGGCTCTTCATTATCTGAAAATATTAACCGTCCATCTAAGTAAAAATCGACTTTTTCTACTGGACTATCTACACCATTTACTTCCGCTTCAATATCAGTGTCACCTATTACCATGGTAAAAGGTAAGCGGATTCTTTCTTCACCAAAAATAGTTAGATATCTCTCTTTTGGTTTGGTGATAAAACATGATGGATTTGCGTATTCTTCACCTATGATTACAAAATCAATTCCATTACCAGATAATCCTAAATAACGGTCAGATGAAAAAATATCTACAGATTTATTCCAATGCGCATGAACACCTAGGCTATCTGAAAGATAAATTCCATCATTTTCAGGATCATAAACTCCTAACAGCGGTTCAGCTGACTGGTGCAAATAGTTTTGTGATCCTTCACATGGATTTGTACCTTCAGTATGGAGAAAATCATACATCACAGAATCAATAGCTACAGGATCTTGTGATAAAAACAAACTATTAGTCCAATCATTGTTGAACGGATACATCTCAAACTTTGCAATTGTACAATGATCTTCTTTAGTAGCATAAATTCCATCTCCAACATATAATATGGTTTTTCCACCAATATGCTCATGAGCAAATAAATCGGTTTGTGGTGCAGGATTACCTGATGTAAAAGCAGATGTATGGTAATCATGAACAGGCATAACAGGTTCAATCCATGTTCCAAAGAAATTCTTACCAGATAATGTTACACCAGTTTGAATCGGATGTCTTTTAAGGATAGGCATGTTAATAATGTATTTTGCATCCACTACACATGTGGGAAGGGTTCTAGTTAAACCAGTTTCATCTGCAAAAAATATTTCCTCACTACTTGCCTTTACCTTTTCACGCCCAGGAGCACCCCCAGTAGAATCAACATAATGGATATCTGGAAACTCTGGCACTAAAGGAATAGCAGGATATGTTTCATAGTAAACACGTCTGTAAAACCAATTAGGCATCATACGTGATGCATCATAAATAGTGATATCTTCTTGAGCTATACCAACCCTGTCCACTAGCTGTCGAAGAAGCGCTTTTACAACATATGGACTAGCATCTCTATCATTATCCTTTCTAATATAACTATATGCTTGCCAACAATTATTTAAATTAATTTTAATAGCTATCTTTTCACCAGGTTGATATCCTATATCGCCATAACCATGAACTTGGTTGAAATATCTAAATAAAATATCCCAAGATTCCTTGTCATCTTCAGCTCCAGCTAATCCTTGAACACCATCTGAAAACATCTCATCAATAACTTCTTGGTTGTTATTTTCCTTTAACCACCAGAAACTCTTTAGATGCTCTTCTGTAGCATCAGGATCCCATGCCCATACAACCCTTCCAGGGTTGGCACCTCGTGGTGTTCCAATAGGCTCATTAGGAATTGGTTCCCATGCACTTAATTCATTTTCATCCTCTGCGTATATATCTGCATAAACGCCACAAGTAACGGTAAATATTAAAACAAAGCTCACTAGTATAACAGGAGCAAAAGCAGCAGTTTTAAATTTAACTCGTTTAATCCATAAAGCCAAACCGTGAAACATAATACTCCATAACATAGTCCAAAAGGCTATATAACCAGTTGCA
>SMTZ1_10007083_pt1 | contig 11259 bp, 9 predicted proteins | sample DeeMarSWOR136_30_FD_25667 | JGI IMG/M metagenome (IMG submission 25667)
GTTGGGATCTACTCTCTTATATCATTTGAGCCTACTCCTTTCACTTTGTTCTACCTTGGGTTGAATCATGAGTCATCTGGACTTGGAGAATATAATGTTATGAAGCAAACCACTCGCCAGATATTTGCGAAACTCCAGTATATGTTCAAGTACTGACACGAGGGGTGCGCGAAGAGTGAGGGCCGTGTGCAACACACCATCACAACAGGACCAAACCTGACCTGTAGAGGTACTGGGTCATGTGCTGGTAAGCTCCGACGACCTCCAAGCTGCTCCTGCTGCGTCCTGTGATCTCGATTTCCTAATCAATTCTAACTTATGACTCGTTCCAGTATGAGATTGCCACACCGAGCAAATGAAATGGTTCTTCTTCCTCAAACAGCCATTTCAGCGGATTCGGATTAGAAATGGATTCTCGCCGACACGGTTCTTCCCTGCACAGCTACAGCTCGGTTCCTTTTGCGATGATTCGGACGTAGTCCTCGAAGAGATATTTCCTGTACCTCTCTTTGCCGGTGATTTCCTTCAATATGCCCATCTCATTGAACTTGGTCACGATTCCGTGAGCGGTCTGCTTGGAGACCGCCAACTTCTCGGCAACCGCAGGAACACTCGTCAACGGAGTATCGAAGAGGAGGTCGATGAGTCTCACAGCGTGTATACTCGACACCCGGTTCTCGTGGAGCCTCGATATTATGCTGTCTTTCAATGCAATGATATCACGGGCCGCACGAACGGCCTCTTCTGAGGTCTCAGTAATTCCCCGGAAGAAGAAACTGATCCAATCCTCCCACGCTCCTTCTGTTCGAATTCTCATCAGCAGATCATAGTACTGGGTTCTCTCTTTCTTTAAATAGAAGCTTAGATAGAGTAGCGGCTTAGACAAGATCTTTTCCCGGAACAGATAGAGTGTTATCAGCAATCTTCCAATTCTTCCGTTACCATCCAAGAAAGGGTGAATCGTCTCAAACTGTGCATGAATGAGACCGGCCTTCACCAGCGGCGGGGTCTCATTCTCGGCATGAACAAACTGCTCCAGTTCGGTCATTGCTACAACGACGATGTCGGGCGGAGGAGGAACGAACGTGGCATCGAGCAAGGCAGCACCTGGGGGTCCGACCCAGTTCTGTGATCTCCGGAACTCCCCAAGACCTCTACGAGAACCTCTCGTCCCTTGTATCAGGACCCTATGCATCTCTTTGATGAGCTCCAGTGAGATGTGAGACCGTTTGACCTTTTCCATACCGTAGTTCATGGCCTTGATGTAATTGATGACCTCTTTGATTTCGTCTATATTGTCCTTCGGTTTGAGGTCCGCCTCAAACTCCAGCACTCCCTCCAGAGATGCCTCTGTCCCTTCTATCTGAGAACTCAGAAGGGCTTCTTTCTTGACGTACATGGCGATAAATAAATCAGGATTCGGTAGGAACTCTGTGAGCACGCCCAGCTTGGCGACCGCTCTGTCGGCCTCTGACAATGCGAATCGTAGCTCTGAATCGTACTCGAGCGGAGGTGTAGGGGGCAGTGGCTTCGGAATGAAGGCCATATATCCAGCTGGCTGTTTCACAAAGGTTCCTGCTCGGCTCTCTTTCATAAGGCAATCCTCCCTGACTTAAGTCTAATATCTGGCTCTAAGCCAAGAGTTCTTGACTTAGTGACCACGCATCTCGCGTAAGTCAACACCTTTTTACTTAAAAGCGCGAATATCTGTCAAGTCGCCCATCAGGACCCCAATAAGGGCGGAGTCTTGGAAGTCTCATTTAGCTCAAGAAGGATGCTCTGCCTGAATCTCCCAGAACTGCTCCCGGTTCTGTATCAAACACCATCTACCCAACACTAAAGGAGATTCAGGTGAGGAGAAGAGATTGGGTGACTATTAGTTCATGAATTGGCCTTCTCCTTGGACAAGGGGTTCACGCGGCTTGGCCAATTCACATCGAGTGCCCGTCGCCAGGGCAGTCTCCGAATAGACGAGAGCTGTGATGATGGACGTAGCCAACACTGCCGCCCACATCATGCTTTTCACTTTTCCCTCCTCTCTTTCCGCTTAGCCGTCACATCAGCTCACAAACGTTTTGGAACGCATGTGGTAAGCTATCAAGAGGTACAGGTGCGAAGTCCAGTTTTCACCGCGCTCCGGGCTCGGCGAATCGGCTTTTGCTTTGCTAAGAGCCATTTCGTAACGATCTGGACGTTGGCTTGAATATGACCGGCAGCTTCACTTGAGCAACTCCTGCTGAGCAGGCCCATGTTCTTCTATCAGGCCGAGCATCTTCTTCATCGTCTGTGCGTTCATAGCAGCCTGACCTTCGTGACAGTTATTAAAAAAGCAGTAGGTCTTCTCCGTCTTCTTTTCTATTTCTTGCACAGGGAAGACGAAATCGTTGAGTTCCTGGTCAGTATACAGGTAGTTGTACCTCTCAGAAGTCGGCACGCTGAACCAGTTTGTGTTCCTTCCGTGAAACCGGAAATAACCAATATTAGACGTCGCTCTCGGTTCAAATGGTACGAGTTTGGGGAGACGCGGCTCATCGACTACACAATAGCCGAGGTTGTTCTCCTTCAGAGACTCAAAGGTCCTCTCAGTCAGCCAAGCCTTGTGCCTGAACTCCACCACTAAGGGAATGTCCTGCATCCGCTCCTTGAACTGCAGCAGGTATTCAGCATTTTGCTTCTTCGGAAAGAAAAAAACGGGAAATTGAGCCAACACGCAGCCCAGTCTTCCATTGTCCATAAGCGGTTTCAGTGAGTAGCAGAATTTCTCAAATACCTCTTTGTTCTCCCTGAGCTCCCACGTTTTCTTATCGATCATATCATGGGTCATCTCCCGGTTTGCCTTCACTACAAATTCAAATCTGGGCGAGGTCTTCCTCACCATTCCTTCGAAGCTTCGCATCGAGGGCAGTTGGTAGTAGGTGAAATTGATCTCAACCGTATCGAAGCCGAGAACATTCTCATAATAGGGCAGCATATCGCCTGGTTTCATACCTTGTGGATAGATGGGGCCTACCCAGTCCTTGAAGGAAAAACCGCTGGTGCCTAACTTGATCATTGTCCCTCCCTGAAGAAGAGTCTAGCTACGGAAACATACTATTATTTGGACAATCTGCCCGTTTGTCAACATCTGCGCGGTGACTCAGAGACGACTCAAGCATCGCGACATCCGGATACAACACATGGCCGAGGTGGCGGTGTCATCTCACAGGTCTTCCCACAGCCGAAGTTGCTGGCCCAGTGGCAGGTGCTCAGCGTCATACCCTCTTCTCTTCAGGCGTTTCGCGAACTCCGCAGGCCCGTGAAATGTGTACACCTTCTTGGGCTTCGCCATCTCCACGTACGCAAGCAGCTCCGCGAAGTCGGAGTGATCGCTGAGGGGGATGAACTCGTCCGCTGGAAATCGTGATTTCACCCGCTTGTCCAATGCCCAGCCTGTGAGCATGACGGTTCTTCTCCTTCTTATGGCCCGTACAGCTGGGGATCTGCTCATATGTGGGGGCATGACTACTGCCCTTCCAGGAACGAGCTCAGGTCTAAACGGCTCATAATGTTTGAGAGCCACACCGAGCTGCTCATAGATTTTGGCAATTTCATATATTCTCTGATCCACCAACAAGTTGACGCCCAGATCCCCCAGTATCTTGATAACCTCCTGAGCCTTCCCTAAGCTGTATGCGTACACGACGGGAATCATATTTCGTCGCAGTGTGCGTACTGAGAAGTCAATCAATCTCTTCACCACCGCTGCTCTGCGAGGGAATAGGTATTCAGACGCTCCATAGGTGCATTCCATAATGAGAATATCACAGGGTTTGATTTGTATCTTCTCTGATGTGCTTCCTTGCTCCAACTTAAAGTCGCCGGTGTAGACCATTCTCTTATCGGTCTCTATGAGAAGTTGTGAGGCCCCGAGAGTGTGCCCTGAGGGAAAGAGCGTCAATGTGAGATCTCCGAGATTGAAAGGCTGTCCAAATCCATGGGCATCGACCTCTGTCTGCGTGCTGTGGTTCCCCTTGAGCATTCGGTGGCGGTAAAGCACAGCGGTCTTTCGAGACGTGATCACGCGTCTGTGTCTCATCGCATGGTCATAATGGGCATGTGACACGAAAGAAAGATCTCTGATTCTCGTAGCATCCAACCACAATTCTGTTCCGGCGATTCTGATCCCATGATTGAATTCTATCGACAATCTCGGCTCTCCTCTCTTCTTCCCACAGGATGGTCTGTGTAGAGCTTACGCCTCCGCGCTTCCAGCAGGTCATTGTTCTTCCCCAGGAATTCAGCAGCCGATACGACCTTCACATTCTTGATCCTTGCCGTGTCGTAGACATCTGCAATTTGGTCCTTCCAGCGTTCGTCTCTCAAGAGATGATGCTCCACAATTACCGTCCTTACGTCCGTATGAGCGATAATCTTGATGAGTCCTTCTGTTGTTGGCTTCCGGAGACTGAAGCTGGGACCGTCAATTATCAGAAGGTCCGGGTTGTGGCAAAGGACGAAGTCGATGTGCTGATCGAGCTCGGCTCCCATCACGTCGGACGTGTGAACCAGGGTAGAAACTCCATCTCTTATGCAGACTTGGATTGTGAATACGCGAGGATGTGTGCCATGATGAACTGCCGGTGAAAAAGATACGTGCGTCCGACCGAAGTCGAACTCACGTCCATCCGCGTAGAAAAGCAGAGCGGCAATAGACTCTAGTGTTGGAACTATCTCTTTCGCACGTCGCTCTTGGTTATAGTTTATGTTTTCGCTCGGATGTTTGACGAGAGCTACCTTTCCTTCGAAGATGTGCAGCCCTTCAGGATTGATGTGGTCGAAGTGATAATGGGTCGCTACCAGGACATCACTTTTTGAGGCGAATTTCTCGATTCTCTGCCAATGCTCTTCTTTCCTCTCAAGCTCAATGGGGTGGGGAGGCAATCCAAATCTTTCCGGAGCCAGGTTCACTCCGGGGTCTATGAGAATACTCGAATTCTCTGTTTCAACCCACGTCGACATCCCTCTAGTCCCCAGAGATTCAAAGGCAAGCGGAACAGCTCTCATCGATGGCTAACGTTCCGGGAAGTACTCAATTCTCCTACCTGTTCCGACTCCTGGACCTGCTACACTTCGGGGTAATATGCCGACAGCACAGTCTCTGCGTCCATGAGAGCAACGGTTGGAGGAATGCGGGTTCACACTCTCAGATCCATGCCAGCGTTCGGGAGGCAGCATTATGAATACTGATGGAAACCCTGAGACATACACAGGTCGTAATTTATTTGTATCTCTTTGTATTCAAACAAGTTATGTAAACCGTCTACTGGTTTCTGGTATCATTCCCATCTGAAGAATTTTGACGAGAGCAGGAAGCAGATGGACAGCCAGCAAATCAAAACCAGCATGTCAATTCGCAGTGCGGCAATCCCAGCTCCTTCCATGCTCACTTTCCTTAAGGCTGCGCTCAAATGTGTTGAAGGCAGTACGCTTGATATTGATGTGAGAAACCCAGGCATCATCTCGGCAGGCCAGAAGGTCCCGCCCAGGAAGACCATCACGAAGAATGTGATCATGGAAATCGGGTGCATACTCTCTGTTCTTCGAGCAAAGCTTGCGATAAGAAATCCCAAACTGAGAAAACATACCATGCCCAAAGTCAAAATCATCCAGAAAAGACCGTAGTTGCCACCGATTCTCACCTTGAAGAAGATGGTTGCTATTCCGATGAGCAGGACTGTTTGCAGCAAGACGATGAAATATCGACTCACGATCTTTCCACTGAGAAAGACCCACTTGGGCAGAGGAGTGACGAAGAGTCTCCTGAATACACCTCTGTTTCTATCACTGACGATATCCATTGCAGTGGATATGATGCAGGTAGTCATTACGGCCATGACAATTATCCCGGGTAACAGGAAATTGATGTACGGCACTCCACCGCCGCGACCGAACCCGATTAAGCCGAAGAGAACCATAAAGAACACAGGAAAGGCAAAATTCCAGAATAAGCTGTCCTTGTATCGGAGGAACAACTTCGTCTCAATTTCTACCTGCCTGACCAGTCTCTTCACTGTCACTCTCTTATTCTTCTACCCGTCAGCTCCAAAAAGACATCTTCGAGCGTAGCCTTTCTGACTGAGATACTCTGCAGACCGAACTTAAGCTCGCCAGACATCCGTATGAGCTCTGTCAGTACAGAGTGCGAATCCTTGGTGTGAAGAGTGAAACGCCCTTCCTCCTGCACTATCTCATTCACATCAGGAATGGAGTCTAGTGTTTCTCTTCTGACTTCATCCGGGGACACAAACTCGACGGCTGAGTCGAGGTTTTGCTGAGAGATTAGATCGTGTGGGGTACCCATTGCAATGATCTTTCCATGATCTATGATCCCGACCCTGCTGCAGAACCTCTCTGCCTCCTCTATGTAGTGCGTAGTCAATATTATGGTCTTCCTCCGCCTTTTCATGCGTTCGATTATCTCCCACAGGTTTATTCGAGCTTGCGGGTCCAGTCCTGTCGTAGGTTCATCCAGAATCAGTAATTCTGGATCGTTAACTAGGGCCAGCGCGACAGCTAACCGTTTCTTCTGTCCACCGGACAGACTTTCTGCGAAACTATCTTGCTTGTCCTTCATATTGACGATGTCCAGGATTTCTTCTGCAGGCAGTCTCTTTCTGTAGTAGCCGCCGAAAAGACTCACCGCCTCCCTCACCCGGATCTTGTTTTCGATCTCTGTGGTCTGGAGTTGTACCCCTATCATCTCCCTTATCTGGTTCAATCCTTTTGACACATCTATACCGTAGACTTCTACCGATCCGCTGTCCGGTTTTCTCAACCCTTCAATCATCTCCACTGTCGTCGTTTTGCCCGCTCCATTTGGCCCCAGCAGTCCAAATATCTCCCCTTTCTCGATCTCAAGACTCAAGTCATCCACGGCCACCAGGGTTCCATATCTCTTGGTAATACTCTTCAGACTAACTGCCGTATCCATACCTTGTGCACACCTACATGCGAAGAGTGCTCATCCCACTCGAAAAGACAGTAGACGGTTTACATAATGTCAACTACGCCAATGGATTGCAAATTAATTCAGACCCGTATTGGGCTCTTCCGGCAAAAGGATGCAATCGCAGAAAAAGAAGCCCGCGAGCCACCTCCAGCGGCACCGTCTGTAGAACAATATACACCGCTCGTAATTTATTTATATCTTGTTGTATTCACACAAGTTACGTAAACCGTCTACTGCTTCTCTACTTTTAGCGGGTGGGGTTCCAGACGTAGTCGCCCTTTCTATTGATGTACCCCCACTTACCACCACTGCTTTTTATCCTTGCAAGCCCTGCACCAAAATCCCAGGCATCGTAGAACTTCGGCTCGATGACGATTCTTCCTTTCTTGTCAATATATCCCCACCTTCCACCACTCTCTATTCGTGCCAACCCTTCAGAAAAGTCCCACGCACCATCGAACCGAGGATTAATTACTATGTTTCCTCGCTTGTCGATGTAGCCCCACAATTCGGTAATCCGCACCGGTGATAGCCCCTCAGAAAACCGCCAGGCATCATCAAATTGCGCCTCGATGGCTGTGTTCCCCCTTCTATCGACGTAACCATACTTGCCACCCACTTTTATCAAGGCCAGGCCCTCCGAAAACGCCCAGGCAAAATCGAACTGTGGATTGATGATTATCCTTCCCCTCCTGTCGATATATCCCCACCTCTCTCCACTCTTTACTGGCCCCAACCCTTCAGAAAAACCCCAAGCACCATCGAACTGGTACTCAATGACTAACCTTCCCTTCCTGTCGATATATCCCCACCTGCCTCCACTCTTCACCCTTGCCAGTCCTTCGGAAAAGCGCCAGGCGTCATCGAACTGTGAGGAGATCACCGTCTTGCCTCTCCTATCGATGTAGCCCCACTTACCGCTACTCTTGGTCGGTGCCAGTCCTTCACAGAAATCCCACGCAACATCGAACTGTGGATTGATAACTATCCTCCCCTTCCTGTCGACATAGCCCCACTTCGCCCCAACTCTTGCTGGTGCGAGCCCTTCGGAGAAGCGCCACGCATCATCGAACTGCGGGTTGATGACTATCTTGCCTTTCCGGTTGATATAGCCCCACCTGCCGTCCTGACTAATCGGAAACGGTGGGCTTAAGTGATTTTCCGCCATTTCAGAGTGATCGTCGAATCCACCTTACTCACCATGTAACACTTTATCTTGTACGCGATTTTTGTCAACGTCTGAACAGCTCAGCCTGTACTCGAACGCATCGGCACGACCTTCGACGAAGTTGATGGTTCTCCAAATCGGGACCGGAAGACCAGATTCACCGAATAGAGTCAATCTCTATCTCCCTCCATTTCAATCAGACATTGCAAGATCTCCAGCTCATCTTCGTCAAACCACACGAGCCTGCAGACCGCACATTCGTCCACCTCTACGTGATAGGCATAGCTGTAGAATTTCCGCCTCATCGGCTGCCCGCACTTCGGACAAGGTCTAGGTTGCGAAGAACCGAGGAGAAGCCTAAAATCTGGACGCTTCCGTTGTGCATCTTTCCTCAGTATAGCAGCAGCACGATGAACATTCTCAGTGAAATCTCTTTCTTCCCGTGCGAAGATCCTGGGCAGTTTACCTCGTTCAGCCAGCATCCCACTGCAAAAAGCGCATCTCCACACCTGGAGACCTTCGTATCTCTGTACGACTAACCACTGTCTACAGATGGGACAGAGACGCTTCATCTTCCACATTGGTTCATTCTTCTTTTCGTAGAAAAACCTATTCAGCTCAGGAATCTCATCTGCGCTCAGCACTCTCGCACTCTCATCAATGCGCAGTCTCGTCTTAGGTGTTAACCAGTCGATGGTCTCCAGTTGGAGAACCGTGAAGGGACCGAGCCAGCTGTTCTCCTTTTCGACAAAGATTCGTATCGTAGGCTTCTTCACAGTTCTCGCAGTCCTGATCTCCTCCCTCTTCTGCAGGCTTCCGGCAATCTCTCCCAGATCGGCATGTGCAAGGTTGAGCAGTAATTGAAGTCGCTTGATCAGCGGTGGATGCGTCGAAAAGAGAGTCGCAACGAGACCTTCCCTTTCATCAAGAAGATTACGTTGTGGACTGAGAATGAATATGGGAGAGAGATGTTCTCCTCCATAACCTGCACCACGCCAGCGAGTACTGATCTTATAGAGTGCGCTGGCGAGACTTGCAGGGTTCCGGGTTAGCTTCACTGCAGACGCATCTGCTCTGTACTCGCGCTCCCGTGAGATAAGCATATTCAGCAATGTGCCCATAACGTCCAATATGAATAGGATGATGAGCACAGGGATTGCGAAACCGGCATATCCGACAAGAGACCTGCGCGGCTCCATCAGCGCGGAAGACGGAGAATTGCTGTACGCACTCCTCAAGGCGCGATTGAATTGTGCCAACGCTTCGCCGTAAACGCCAGCGAGAGAGCAGGTCATCGTTGTCTGAAGGCAGTCCTCGGAGACGATGTGGGCCATCTCGTGAGCTACCACTGACTGGAGCTCATCACGATTCAAACGGGATAAGAGGCCTTCCGTAACTCCCAGTGCTTTTCTTCCTTTAAAATCTGCGACCGCGAAGGCATTCATTGCGCCAGTCGGTAGAATATATCGTTCAACCTTGAGTCCTCCAGCAGCAACCTCAATTTCATCGACCACATTTCCGAAGATCGAATGATACCTGTCATATTTATCGGGACGTTGTGCGTGGAGCACACGAAGGATTCTGTTGACGACCTTGGCGCTCGAGTAACGCCAGTGAACCGTTGCGGCAACCACTGCAATGATTAAGACCAGCCAAGTATCAAAACCGAAGACCTTAAAGGGAGCGTACTCAGCAGTGAAGGATATTCTGAGAAAGATGAAAAACTTGATGATTATCCAGATGAGGAAGACTGATACGAAGTGCAGTGCGAGCAAGAATCCGAATACGCCATAAATGCGCCACGTTCTCTCTCTTTCTATATCCCAGAAGGTCTTCCCGACTCGAGACGCCATTCCTCACAAAGAATAGTCGATTGACCAGTTATGTCAATAGCAATTGGGGTCACAGCAATTGGGGTCAGGTCTTGACTTAAAGACATAAGAAGGATCCTCTGTGCCGTTCATAGAACTCGCGCGGAAATACGGGAAGTGTCCCTTATTTTGGTGGGTTGACACAATGCTTCTCCTTTACTATACCATCCAAAAGGGAGGCCGTGATGAAGGACAAGGTAGAAGGAGGGAAGATTGAGACATTGGTGGGCAAGGATACGAAATTCAATGGTACCCTCAAGGTGAATGGCGCAGTGAGAATCGACGGGTACTTAGAAGGAAAGGTCGAATCGAAGGATTCGGTTGTTCTGGGAAAAGAAGGAAAGATAAAGGGGGACATAAAGACCAAGGATGTCATTGTCGGCGGTCGCGTGATCGGCAACATATATGCATCCAACCGAGCTGAGTTTCAGCACGGAGCGAACTTCCAGGGCGAGCTTTTCTGCAAACAACTCGTCATTGCAGAAGGGGTCTTTTTTGAGGGAAGCTGCAAGATGAGTGAACAGAAGGAAGAACAGAAGAGTGAACAGAAGACAGAACCGTCGAAAAAAGATCAGTGAGCCCTGACTATTTCCTTCACCCTCATCAGTCGATTCAAATCTGCTCTTTCGATCTCCGACAGCTTCATAGAAATCGCTTTTATGGTCTCTTCCAGGCTGGGAATGAGTACATATTCGAGGGCATTCACTCTGCGGCGAGTCCTCTCGATCTCTTCTGCAAGCAGCGCAACGGCTTTCTCTCTTTGTGCGAGATCGATTATCTTTTCTACAAGCTTCTGGAGGGAAACCAGCGACTCATCGAGCTCGCCAGACGTACCGAAGAAACCGTAAGAGTGTATTCTTCCCTCCATAACCGGTTCAAAAACGGGGATTCTCACATTCATCAGGAGTCGTGTCGAGACCGATATCGAGAACTTCATTCTGGGGAGCAGAAGAGCCTCTTCCAATATATGTTCCGAAATGGACGCAACTGCAAGGAGAAACCTCTTGTGGATTTCTGTTATCTCTCTTTCCACCTCCATTCTCTTCTCTTTCAACTCTTCGATGAACTCCATCAGTCTCTTCATCAACTCGTCTTGCTTGTCCTTGAGAAGCTTGTGCCCCCTTCTGGCCATCACCAGGCGCTTCCTCAATCTGAGGAGCTCCATCCGCGTGGCAGCTGCCTGAAGTCTCATGTCCGCCTCTCCCCCACTCTCTCTTCTTCTCCCTTCTTCT
>SMTZ1_10015767_pt1 | contig 11259 bp, 8 predicted proteins | sample DeeMarSWOR136_30_FD_25667 | JGI IMG/M metagenome (IMG submission 25667)
AGATATCATGGAAGACGTCGATCATTCTTCCCACTTTGTCCTCTGTGTGGTCCGAAACATCCACTCCGGCACAGAAGGCTTTTTCTCCAGTTCCGCTGAAAATCAGGACTTTCACGTCTTGGTTTCCCTGCAGGGAGGTCAGGGCCTCGTTGATTTCTTCCATCGCGGCGATATTTAGGATATTGAGGGGAGGGCGGTTGATGGTGAGGAAAGCCTTTTCGTCTTTAATTTCGAAAAGGATGTGTTCAAAACTTTTTTGAGTCATGACGTCCCTCTTTCAAAAAAATATTATAAGAGACAGAGTCCAGGAAATTGGAAGATAATACATACCACCTGCTTCTCCCTCTGTCAACATTAAAGAGGGACGGTTCGATTTTTCCCTTCCGTCATTCCTGCGCCTACCTACGCAGGCATTAAAGAGGGACGGTTCGATTTTTCCCTTCCGTCATTCCTGCGCATGCAGGAATCTAGTTATAGAAAAAGAAATCGTCCCCCTTTGATCATCCACCGTACCTATAATAATTCAAGTTTTCAAAGTCTGACCCCGACTGTTGACTTGGTGGGGCAATATTGATAAGGTGAGTATCTCGAAAAGGAGGAAATTCCGTTGTTTTCCCGCCAGATACATCGATTGATTCTGACATCATTGGAGGAGGAGACATGAGTGAAGAGAAGAGGCCCCTGATCAAAAAAATTAAGGCGACAGGCCAGATGAGAAAAATAATGGCTGATTACTTCTACGAGATGGACCGCGCTTCGAAAGAGGGATCACCGAAGATCGCGTGGTGCACGAGTGTCGGCCCGGCCGAGCTGCTGTTAAGCTTGGGGTTCCTCGTTCATTATCCCGAGAATCATGGGGCGCTTTTGGGAGCAACCAGAACTGCCAATGAATACATCCCGGTGGCCAATGCGATCGGTTATTCGCCCGACATCTGTTCTTATCTCACCAGCGACATCGGCTCCTTCATCAAGAAAGACACCCCGCTTTCTCGAGCCTATGAAGGGATCGAGGGAGTCCCCAAACCAGATGTCTTGGTCTACAACACTAACCAATGCCGGGATGTTCAGGATTGGTTTTCCTGGTATGCGCGAGAACTGAACGTTCCAGCCCTGGGAATCTCCACCTACCGCAACATAGGAGAAATAAAGGACTATCATCTCCAGAGCATCGTTGATCAAATAAAGGGGATGATTCCTGAGTTAGAAAAAATATCTGGGAATAAATTTGACCTGGACAAATACAAAGAGATCTTGAGTCTCTCCAAGAAATGTACAGAACTTTGGAAGAAGATCTTGGAAGCCAACACCGCCATCCCTGCTCCGCTGAGCTTTTTCGATGCCACCATCCACATGGGGCCGGCTGTTGTCCTGAGAGGAAGTCCTCAGGCAGTGGAGTACTACGAGGTGTTGCTCCAGGAGCTTGAGGAAAGGATTGTCCAAAAGGACGGAGCTGTGGAAGGCGAGAAATACCGCCTCTACTGGGAAGGGATGCCCATCTGGGGAAAGCTGAGAGATCTGGCCGAGTTTTTCATCCAACTTCAAACGGCTGTGATCGCCTCGACCTACTGCAACAGCTGGATTTTCGATTCTTTCGATCCCGATGATCCCTTTATGAGCATGGTCCGGGCCTATACAGAAATCTTCATCGTCAGGGATGAGAATTATAAAGAGAAGTATATCGAAGAGATGGTCCATAAATACAGAATCAACGGCCTTCTCTTCCATGATGCCAAGACATGCCCGAACAATTCCAACAACCGCTACGGTATGCCCGAGAGGCTGGAGAAAAAACTCGATCTTCCGACTCTCACCATAAACGGCGACCTGAACGATTTGCGTTGCTATTCGGAAGAGCAAGCCAAAACCAACATCGAGGCTTTCGTCGAACAGCTGGAAGCTAGTCCGTGATCCAGTTTGTCTGTTAATAAATAGCTTGAATTAACTAAGAATGAACTATTTCGTGGGAATCGATGTCGGCGCCTCCACCACCAAAGCGATCATCCTCGATAAAAATGCAGACGTTCTCGGTCATGCGGTGGTCAATTCAGGCGCAGACTTTCAAAGAGCGTCCCAGCAGGCCTTTAAGAAGGCTCAGGAACAGGCGAAAAGGAAGATCCCGAACAACGGCTTTATCATCGCTACGGGGTATGGGAGAAGAAACGTTCCCTTCGCCCAGATAACAAAAACTGAGATCAGCTGTCATGCCAAAGGCAGTTACTTCCATTATCCCCATGCCCACACGCTCATCGATATCGGCGGTCAGGACAGCAAGATCATTCGGATCAACGACTCTGGTAAAAGAACAGGATTCAAGATGAACAGGAAGTGTGCAGCCGGAACAGGGGCCTTCCTGGAAGAGATCGCCAACCGACTCTGCATCAAGCTGGATAAACTCAACAGACTGGCTGAACAATCCGAGAAAAACATCCCAATCGGAAGCTACTGCACTGTCTTTACCGCCACCGAAATCTTGACCAAGATCAGAGAAGGAGTGGAGGTCAAAGACCTTGTTAAGGGTATTTTTGGCTCAGTCGTCAAAAGAGCCATCGAGATGGACCCCCTTGAGGGGGAGATCGTCATGACAGGAGGAGTGGTGGCCCATAATCCGTTCCTGGTCAAAATGTTTGAGAAAAAATTAGAGAGAAAGATTTTTGTGCCGCCTCTTCCCCAAATCACAGGCGCTTTCGGAGCCGCGCTTTTTGCCCTGGAAGCGGAAGGAGGTTGACATGCTTGATGCTTTATTTAAGCCAAAATCAGTGGCGATTATCGGCGCTTCGAACAATCCGTTGAGCATCGGTCATATCGTCCTGCAGAATCTTCTGGATCACGATTTCAAAGGTCCGATCTATCCCATCAATCCCAAATCGAGCTTTATCAAGAGTTTCAAAGCCTATCCTTCTGTGGCCGATATCCCCGATGACATCGACCTGGTGAATATTTCGATCAAGAACACCCTCGTTCCCTACGTCATTGAAGAATGCGGAAAAAAGGGTGTTAAGTTTGCCATCGTCCACACAGCCGGTTTCAAGGAAGTGGGGGAGGAGGGGCTCAAGCTGGAGAAGCAGATTGTCGAGATTGCCCACAAGCATGGAATGCGGATCTATGGCCCAAACTCCCAAGGCATCCAGAATTCTGATCCAGAAGTCTCAGTCTATGCCAATTTTACCTTTGTCCCGATGTCTCCTGGCAACATCTCCATCGTCGCCCAAAGCGGTGGAGTGGGTGAGACGCTGAAATTGCATCTTTACGAAATCGGGATGGGCATCCGGATGTACGCCAGTTTCGGGAACGAGGCTGATGTCAGCCTGAACGAAATCATCGATTATTACGGACAGGACGAGGGGACTAAAGTGATCATGATCCACATCGAGACTCTGAAAGACCCGGCTGGTTTTTTGGAGGTCGCCAGTCGGATCACGCCCAAAAAACCCATCCTGGCCTTAAAGTCGGGAAAGACTTCTGAAGGGGCCGTTGCGGTCGCCTCCCACACAGGATCTTTGATCGAGCAGGACACTCTCACCGACGTCATCTTCCAGAAAAGCGGCGTCCTCCGATTCCATTCTCAAGAGGAGATGGTGGATGCGGCTATCGGCTTCTCAACCCAACCTGTGCCCACGGGAGATCGGGTGGTGATCGTCACCAACACGGGTGGCCCGGCTATCATTTCTGTGGATGAGTGCATTTCTGCGGGGATGAAGTTGGCTGAATTGAGTCCCGAGACAAAAGAAGCCTTGGGCCAACTCCTGTTCACTGAGGCCATCATCTCCAACCCTGTTGATGTCGTGGCCACAGCGGGCCCAGAGCAGTACGGTGGCACGGTGGAAACACTCCTCAAAGACCAGAACATCGCTTCCCTTCTACTCAATTTTGTGTGTGGTGATGACCATAGAAAAATGGGCTGGAGTTGTGCGTCTCATCAGGGAGAGCGGCATTCCTGTCTACGCCTTTCCGGAAACAGCCTCCATGGTTCTCTCCGCGATGACGAGATACCGACAAATAGCCCAAAGGGAGGCTCCTCAATACAGGGATTACGACGTCGACAAGACTAAAGCCGAAGAAATCATCAGCGGTTACCGAGGAAAAGAGATGTTCTTGCCTCAGACTGATGTCTTCGAGATCCTCCGCTGTTACGGCCTGCCAACGGTCGAGACGTCACGAGCTGAGAAGCAGGATGAACTCGAAACCATCGCCCAAAAGATCGGTTATCCCCTCGTCCTGAAAGTGGATGCAGAATCCATCGTCCATAAAACCGAAACCGGTGGAGTTTCCCTGAACCTTAAAAACAAAGACGAGCTTCTGTCGGCTTTCCAATCCATGGCCAAGATGTTCGCCAAAGAAAAACCAGGCTTTATCCTCCAGCCTTATCTCCAACAGGGTAAAGAAGTGATCATCGGGGCAAAGGGAAATGAAGGTCTGGCTCCCACCGTCATGTTCGGTCTCGGTGGGATTTTTGTCGAGACGCTCAAGGATGTCCAGTTCCGGCTTGCTCCGCTCTCCGAAGACGATGCCTTAGAGATGATCCGGTCTATCAAAGGGTACCCCGTCTTAGCGGGGACGAGAGGGGAGAAAGCTGCCGACTGCGAAAAGCTTGTCGAAATCCTGACGCGGTTCTCCCAGCTGGCAACTGATTTTCCGGAGATCGGCGAGATGGACCTCAATCCTATCTTTGCGTTTGAAGCAGGCCAGGGAGCCGTGGTCGTCGATGCCCGCTTGAAGCTCAAAAAGAACTAGTCTTAGCAACATAAACAAAGGATATGAACTGGATTCCTCTAACAATTGTCTGCCTCTATATCATCCTCCTCTATGTGATCACCTGGGGAACAAGACGGCTCAGTCGGGGAGGGATGATCGCCTACCTCCTCGCCGGCCGTGGTCTTCCCTTTTGGGTTGTCGCACCCCTTTTGACGGGTTTGGCTGTCGGAGGGGCCTCCACCGTTGGTGTCGCCGAACAAGCTTACAATTCCGGTCTTTCGGCCGGTTGGTATAACGCAGCTTGGGCTGTCGGTGCCATCCTCGTCGGTCTGATTGCCGCCCGCCGCTACCGACAGCTGGAGGTCACCACCCTGCCCGAGTTTTTCGAGAGGCATTACAGCATCCCGGGCCGGATCATCGGTGTCTTTGGACAGCTCCTCCTCCAGATCGTCATCACGTCCCTCCAGTACGTGGCCGGAGGGGCCATCCTGTCCTCTCTTCTTCCCGATGTGTTTACGTTCAAGACGGGCATGCTCGTCACTGCCGTGGTTTTCGTCGGAATCACCCTGATCGGCGGTTTCTGGGCTGCTGGTTTGACCAACATCATCAACGTGGCTTTGATCTATGTCGGAGTTATTCTAGGGGCTGTGATTGCCGTCACGAAGATCGGAGGTTGGGGAGATTTTGTTTCGAAAATCCCCGTCCAACACCCGGGGTTTGACTTGGCGGCCATCGGTTGGCCGCTCATCATTGCCTGGTTCATGGTCATGGGAACCATGGCCTTTTCCGTCCAATCCGTGGTTCAGATAAGCTTTGCCGCCAAAAACGCCCGGTCGGCCAGCCAAGGATTTATCCTGGGAGGACTGATCATCCTACCTGTCGGGTTCATCAGCGCCATCATCGGCCTGGCCGCCACCATCCTCCAGCCGGGGATCATCCCCACGGAAGCCCTTCCGCGGACGGTGCTGAGCCTGAGTCCGGTCGTGGCCGGCCTCGTCTTGGCCGGTCTGTGGGCCGCTGATGTGTCCACGGCTTCAGCCTTGCTCGTGGGAAGCGCCACTCTGGTCGTCGGGGATATCATCAAGCGTTTTTTTGTTCCTGACCTCCAGGAAAAGGGAGAGCGAGTCGTTTCTCGGATTGCTGTTTTCATCCTGAGCATTTTGACTTACCTGCTAGCCATATCCGTATCAGGGATCCTGAAGACTCTGCTCATCGGTCTGTCTTTGACCACGGCCTACACTTTGGTCACTCTGATGACTCTTTTCTGGCCGAGCGCCTGCCGCCGCGGCCATGCTTCCTGGACTCTGGTTATGGCCATGGGTGTGCTCGGGATCTGGCTCATCTTTCCCCAGGTTCCCTCGTTTTTCCAGAGGTTTAATCTTTCCCATCCGATTTATCTGTGCTGGATTGTCAGCCTGGTGACCTTTATCCTGGTGACTATCCTAGATAAGAGAAAGATAAAAACACCTCTCTCTTGACACTCTTCGAGAGGGAAAGTACTATTCAGCACTGTAGCTTTGGAAAGCTAGCTAAATAATTTTTTTTGGAAGGAGGACAACATGGGATTGGATTGGCTTCCGAAGGATAAAGAAATCAAGGATCATCTCCTCTGGGGGAAGGAACATTGGGGGACAGAACCTCCCTGTACTCTATACGAGAAAAAGCCCATTATTGATGATAAAGGTCAGGCCGTCGAAGGACTGCATTCGGCCTGGATCACCCTTAACAACCCGGCTCAGTACAATTCTTACACGACCCAAATGGTTAAAGGAGTGATCGCCGGATTCCAGAATGCTTCCCAGGACCGGAGTGTGGTGGCTGCGGTCTTCACCGCTGTCGGGGACAGAGCCTTCTGCACTGGGGGGAACACCAAGGAATATGCCGAGTACTACTCAGGAAGACCCAATGAGTATGGTGAGTACATGGACCTCTTTAACGGGATGGTAGATTCTATCCTGATGTGCAAAAAGCCGACCATCTGCCGGGTGAACGGAATGAGGATTGCTGGAGGGCAGGAGATCGGCATGGCCTGTGATCTCGCCATTTCTGCAGATACAGCGATCTTCGGGCAAGCCGGACCGCGGCACGGCTCGGCCCCTGACGGTGGTTCTTCGGATTTTCTGCCCTGGTTTCTGAGTATTGAGGATGCGATCTGGAATTGCGTGTCCTGTGAATTATGGAGTGCTTACAAGATGAAGAGGCTAGGACTTGTCAGTCAAGTTGTACCCGTGATTAAACAAGGCGACAAGTTTATCCGTAATCCGGCCGTCGTCTTCGATAAATACATCGAGGACGGGGAGATCGTCTACGGAGAGTTTGTCAAGGGGGAAGAGGGAAAGAAAGCCCGAGAGTTCCTGAAGACAGCCCCGATCGATTTTGAGCTTCTGGATAAGGCAGTGGACGCCGTCATCTGGAAATTCACCAACCTCTTCCCGGGATGTTTGATAAAATCTCTGGATAGCGTCCGGGCCAAGAAGAAGTTTTTCTGGGATATGGCCAAAAACTACAACCGTCACTGGCTAGCCGTCAACATGGCAACCGAAGCTTACCTAGGCTTCAACGCCTTCAATACCAAAAAGATCACAGGCCTGGATGTTATCGACTTCATCAAGTACCGTCAGCTTATTGCCGAAGGGAGGCTAGTGGATGAGGCTTTCATGGAAGCTGTCTTGGCCAAACCTAAAGAATAGACCTGATTACATCTTGGAGGAACGCTGAATGGCTGGCGTAGCCATGACTTGGGATGATGTGGAACTCTTGATCGTCGGAACTGGAACGATGGGAGCCAGCCTGGCCCAGACCTATGCTCAGAGTGGGTTTACTGTCGGGCTGATCGATGTCAGCTCGGATATTCTGCACCGTGCCTTGGGTAGGATTGGCTCGGAGCTCGGCGCAGCCAGGAAAGCCGGCATTTTTTCTGAATCACAGATTCAAGAAATCGGAAACCGGATCCTGGGGACAACCAGCTATGAGGAAGCCTGCCATGGGAAAAAGCTCAGGCTTGTCATCGAATCTGCCACAGAGGATATTGAGATTAAGAAAATAATTTTTAAAACACTGGATGAACTCTGCGCTCCTGATGTTGTCTTGGCCTCCAACACCTCCTCCCTGGATATAAACATCATGGCCAGAGAGACGAACAGGCCGGATAAGGTTGTCTGGATGCACTTTTTTTACCTGCCCCATAAAAATCGCGCCTCCGAGTACGCAGGGTCTGAGACAGCCTCGCCAGAAAGCATCCAACTGGCTGCCAAGTACATGAAACTGGCCGGGAAGATCGCCTTTCCCATCCTTAGCAGCCGGAAGGGCGGAGCTGCTGATGTGATTTTTGTCTCCCTTCTCCTCGAAGCGGCCCGGATGGTCGATGAGGGTTTCTCCATTCCGGCCATAGAAGAAGCCGGCAAGAAGGCTTATCAAACGCCCATGGGTTTTTTGCGTTTGATGGACCATACCGGAATCCCGTTGGGGATTAAGACCATGGAATCCTTCTCGGATTCCTCGAACCCGGAAGATCCGCTGTACAAAGTCTACCATAATTTTTTCACCCCGCCGGAAAGCTATAAAAGCCTTCTGGAGAAATATCAAAAAGCGGAGGATAAATCCTCAGTGAAGTGGGTTTCTGACGAAGAAGCGCAGAAGGAAGCCGAGGATTTGATGGTTGTCGATGCTCTCAAAAACAGATTCCTGGCGGTCGGATTTTCGACAGCCGCAGAGGTCGTCGAGGCTGGGGTTATTAAAATAGAAGACGTGGACAGACTCTGCCAGACAGCTTTTCTCTGGAAAGACGGGCCTTTCGCCCTGATGAACAGGATGGGCATTCAAGAGGTGATGCGGATTGTCGTCGAAAAGATGCAGTTGTCCCATCGCAGGGAGATCAACTTCCCGATTCCTAAGCTTCTCATTTCCCAGGCTCAAAAGGATGAACCCTGGCCGCTCAAGGATGACTCCGTTTTCACTTCTCTTGAGAATCAGGATAGGATAGCTCGGATCATGGTCTCCAATCCCAAGACGGGCAATGCTTTGGATAGCCGGTTGTTTGCCAGTCTAAAATCCTCCTTTAACAATGCCAGCAGGGACGAGCGAGTTAAAGTCATAATTTTCGATTCGGCCCCGATTAAGACATTTATTTCCGGAGTTGATGTTTTGTTTTTCATAACATCTATCCAGGAAGGGAATTTTCAGGGAATCAAAGAGGAGATGAGGGGATGGCAGAAGGTGATGTTTAACGGGCTGACAGGAGGGGGAAAGCCCAAGATTGCCATCGTGGATGGCGCAGCTTACGGAGGAGGCGTTGAAATAGCCCTAGCTTTTGCCCTGGATTCAGATTCCTTGGTGATCGCGACCGAGCGAACGTCTTTTTCTTTTCCAGAGACACGCTTGGGCATCTATCCAGTCTTAAGGGGAACGCTGACTCTTCCGCAGTGTATTTATGAGGGGACGGCAGATGAAGAATTGGCTCTCGCTTTCAGTCGGTATTACATCCTGATGGGGAGTGTGACTTCTTCGCCGCGGCTCATCAAGCATCTTGGCTTGGCAGATTTCCTGGTCCCGGCTCGGCAAAGGGATGATGTGGCTGCGACTCTTGCCGAAGCGATTATCGATAACGGAGGCCAGCCTCTTTCCAAAGAGCAAGTTGATGCCCTAAACCTTGAAGAGCTGCCTGGAGAACTCACCCCTGATGAGAAGGAAGAGCTGAGAAGAGTAAAAGATTTTTTCTCGACGCCGGGTTTCCTTTCCCGGCTCTATGCCTGCAGTCAGGGGCAGGATGATGATTCTTTTCCGGCCGAAGACAAGGCATTCGTCGAGAGAGCGGCCCGACAGCTTGCCAAGAATTCTCCTCATGCTGTAGAGATTGCCAGGCAGTTGATCCAAACAGGGTTTAATGAATATCTGGCAGGCAGGTCTTTTGAAGAGAGGGCCCAGAGGGAATTAAACGAAGCCTTAGCTAAGGCTTTCCAGCATCCCGACGCTTTGGAAGGCCTGCTGGCTTTTATGGAGAAGAGGACTCCAGAATTTAGCCGAAAGCATGAGGCCTAGGCAGCAGAAATTATTATTTACTAGAGAGGAGGAATGATATGGATTTAGAAGGGAAGGTGGCCCTTGTCACTGGAGGGAGCATAGGTATCGGAACAGCCATATCCATGGATTTAGCTCGCAACGGGGCCGATGTAGCCTTAACCTGCCGCCGACACAAAGAAGAGGCCGAGGCGATTGCCAAAAACATCCAAGCCATCGGGCGTCGGGGCCAAGCCTACCAAGTGGACATCTCTGACTTCGGTGAAGCGCAGAAGCTGGTCGAGAGGGTTGTTGGGGAGTTCGGGCGTTTGGATATCTTGGTCAACAACGCAGGCATGAACTGGGATGGTGTTATTTGGAAGATGACAGAAGAACAATGGGATAAGGTGATTGATGTCGATCTCAAGGGAACGTTTAACTACATCAGAGCCGTCGCACCGATCTTCAAGGAGCAGAATTCGGGAAAGATCGTCAACCTCACCTCGATCAATGCCATGCGGGGCAGGTTCGGTCAGTCCAATTATTCAGCAGCCAAAGCGGGAATTATCGCCCTGACCAAGACTGTCGCCAAAGAACTCGGAAGGTCCCGAGTGAACGTCAATGCGGTCGCCCCAGGATTGATCGAAACCGATATGATCAAGAGCATGCCCGAGGAATTCAAACAGAGATCCAGGGCAGAAACAGTATTTGATAGCCTCGGGATACCCGAAGATGTGGCTTATCTAGTGACGTTTCTCTGCACCGATAAAGCCCGGCACATCACGGGTGAGGTGATCAAGGTGGATGGAGGTCAATACATTTAGATAATTGGGGTCAGCCCTTGAATCAGGACAAATAACTTTTACCATCGGTAGAAATTTCCCAATTCAAGGTCTGAGCCAAAAATCCATTACGGAGGTTTTTATGGGTAAAGTTGGAATTATCGGCGTTGGTCAGAGTGCCTTTGCCCGCAGATACGAGGGGTCGATCAGAGAGCTGGCTTTTGAGGCGTTTAAAGAGGCTATGACCGATGCCCAGATTGCGGTCGAGGACATCGATGCCTCGATTATCTGTTCAGCCCCAGAGTATGACAAACAGCGTTCGCCTTCAGGCGTTTTTGCCGAATACCTCGGGCTGATTCCTCAGCCAACTTGTTATCTGGAGAGCCTGTGTTCCTCTTCCAGCATGGGCCTGCGCCTGGCTTATGCCCTGATTCAGGCGGGGCTCCATGATGTCGTAGCTGTCCTGGGATTTCAGAAGATGTCCGAAATATCCTCAGCCGAATCCCAAGAGAGGATGGGCCGGGGAGCGGATATTCAATGGGAGAGCCCCTTCGGGACGATGATGCCCGCCTATTATGCCATGTTTGCCAAAGCCCACATGGAAAAGTACGGAACCACGGCTGAGGACTTAGCCCTTGTCCGGGTTAAAGCGGCCACTCACGGACAGTTGAATCCTAAAGCAGCCTTTCGTAAGCCGGTGACGATGGAGATGTTGACTGACCCTGAGCATTTCATGTCGGGCAGTGTATCTGATCCGTTGTGTGTGGGGGATTGCTGTGCCAATGCTGAT